>ERZ1645187.72-NODE-72-length-96687-cov-22.491514_pt1 | contig 96687 bp, 103 predicted proteins | sample MGYA00575352_ERZ1645187 | MGnify/ENA primary metagenome ERZ1645187 (study PRJEB40837, sample SAMN11349314) | freshwater sediment metagenome | isolation source: river sediment | host: Sediment | place: India: Wazaribad , New Delhi | collected 2017-02-21 ...
ACGAAGTTGTTGACCAACACCGTGCCCACGAGGAGGAGGAGGTACTCGCGCATCGCTCAGATACTCCACACGCGGGCGGACCGGGGGAATACCACGAATGGGCTAGAAGGACCGACAAGAAACATATATCAGGTCACGGAATCCTAACGGAATTCTGGGGGGCATCGGCGCTACTTGACGCGCATCCCCGGCTCGGCGCCCTCGTCGGGGGCCAGCAGGAAGATGTCCTTCCCGCCCGGTCCGGCGGCCAGCACCATGCCCTCGGAAACCCCGAACCGCATCTTGCGGGGAGCGAGGTTCGCCACCACCACCGTGAGCCGTCCCACCAGCGCCGCCGCGTCGTAGGCCGACCGGATCCCGGCGAACACCGTGCGGGTCTCCCCTCCCAGGTCCAGCGTCAGGCGGAGCAGTTTGTCCGCACCCTCCACGGTCTCCGCGGCGAGGACCCGCGCGACCCGGAGGTCGACCTTTGCGAACTCATCGATCCCGACCACGGACCCGGTCACGGGAGTGGCAGACTCCGCCGGGGCGGTCCGGGGCTTCGCGGCGTCCACCATCGCATCGACCCGCTCGCGCTCGACCCTCGTCATCAGCGGGGTGAAGGGCCGGACCCGGTGCCCCAGCAGGGGGCGGTCGAGGTCGGCCCAGGCGAGCGGTGGGACGTCCAGGAACGACTCCACCCTCTCGGCCACGCGGGGCAGCACCGGCTTCAGGTAGATCGCCAGCACCCGGAAGAGCTCGAGCCCGAGGCTGCAGATCGCCTGGAGCTCCGCCTCCCGCCCGGGCTCCTTCGCCACCTGCCAGGGCTTGCGCTCGTCGATCCAGGCGTTGGCCTGGTCTGCGAGCTGCATCACCTCGCGCATGGCCCGGCCGTACTCGCGACCCTCGAAGAGCTCCGCGATGGCCTCACCGCGCTCCACGAAGGCGGAGAACAGGCCCGGGTCGGCGAGGCGGTCGGCCAGCCGGCCCTCGAAGCGCTTGTGGATGAACCCCGCGCAGCGCGAGGCGATGTTGACCACCTTGCCCACGAGGTCCGCGTTCACCCGCTGGACGAAGTCCTCCAGGCTGAGGTCGATGTCGTCGATGCCCGCCCCGAGCTTGGCCGCGAAATAGTAGCGCAGGTACTCCGGGTCCAGGTGTTCGAGGTAGGTCCGGGCACTGATGAAGGTGCCACGCGACTTCGACATCTTCTGGCCGTTGACGGTGAGGAAGCCGTGGCAGTGGACGGCGCTCGGCCTGCGGAAGCCACCGCCCGTGAGCTCGGCGGGCCAGAAGAGGGTGTGGAAGTAGGCGATGTCCTTGCCGATGAAGTGGTAGACCTCGGCGGTGCTCTCCGGGGCCCAGAAGGCGTCGAAGTCGAGGTCCGGGCGCCGATCACAGAGGTTGCGGAAGCTCGCGAGGTAGCCGACGGGGGCGTCGAGCCAGACGTAGAAATACTTGTCGGGCTTGCCCGGCATCTCGAATCCGAAGTACGGGGCGTCGCGCGTGATGTCCCAGTCCTGCAGCCCGGCCTGGAACCACTCGTCGAGCTTGTGGACGATCTCGGGCTGCAGCGCCCCACTCCCGGTCCACTCCCGCAGCATCGGCTCGAAGTCCGCGAGCCGCACGAAGTCGTGCTCGGTCGCCCGCTCGACCGGGGTCGCGCCGGAGAGGGCCGACACCGGATTCTTCAGGTCCGTGGGGCTATAGGTCGCGCCGCACACCTCGCAGCTGTCGCCGTACTGGTCCTGCGCGCCGCAGCGCGGGCACTCGCCACGGATGAACCGGTCCGGCAGGAACATCTCCTTCACCGGGTCGTAGGCCTGGCGGATGGCGCGGGTCACGATGTGCCCCCCGGCCCGCAGGCCTTCGTAGATGCGGTTCGCGAACGCCCGGTTCTCCGGCGAGTGCGTGGTGTAGTAATTGTCGAAGCCGATGGCGAAGTCGGCGAAATCCGCCCGGTGTTCCGCGCCCACCCGGGCAATCAACGCCTCCGGGGTCACGCCCTCCTGCTGGGCCTTCAGCATGATGGGCGTGCCGTGCGCGTCGTCCGCGCACACGTACAGGCACCGGTGTCCGCGCATGCGCTGGAAGCGCACCCAGATGTCGGTCTGGATGTATTCGACCAGGTGGCCGATGTGGATGGGGCCGTTGGCGTACGGCAGGGCGCTGGTGACGAGGATGGTGCGTTCGGCGCTGGGCATGGGGCGGCTCCGGGGGCTCGCGACTACGTTACCACCGTGCTCCGCCGCCTGCACCGGGCCCCCGCGGCCACGCCCGCCGGGCCCCCGGGGAAGGCGGGGCGGCCACCGCCTGGTATAGAATGGCCGGCCAATCGGACGGGTATTCTAGGGAGGCAAAGCCATGCCAGCAGTCACGCGCGAGCAGGTGGAGGGGGCCCTCCGGGACGTCGTCGACCCCTTCCTCGAAACGGACCTGGTATCCAGCCGGAGCGTGAAGGACATCGAGGTCGCCGACGGCAAAGTGACCGTCCGGGTCCTGCTGGGCTACCCCGCGAAGAGCCACTTCGACGCCCTCGCCGAGCTGGTGAAGGCGCGCGTGGCCGCCCTCCCGGGTGTCTCCTCGGTCGCCGTCGAGGTGACCAGCAAGGTCGTCTCGCACGCCGTGCAGAAGGGCGTGCAGCCGATGAAGGACGTGAAGAACATCATCGCCGTGGCCTCCGGCAAGGGCGGTGTGGGCAAGTCCACGGTCGCCGTCAACCTCGCGCTCGCCCTCTCCCAGGAAGGGGCGCGGGTCGGGATCCTGGACGCGGACATCTACGGGCCGAGCCAGCCGCGCATGCTGGGCATGCACCAGAAGCCCGAGTCGAAGGACGGCAAGAGCCTCGAGCCGATCGTCAGCTACCAGGTCCAGTCCATGTCGATCGGGTACCTGATCGACGAGGAGACGCCCATGATCTGGCGTGGCCCCATGGTCACGCAGGCCCTCGAGCAACTCCTGAAGGACACCCACTGGAGAGACCTGGATTACCTGATCATCGACCTGCCCCCGGGCACCGGTGACATCCAGCTGACGCTCGCGCAGAAGATCCCCGTCTCGGGCGCGGTCATCGTCACCACGCCCCAGGACATCGCCCTGCTCGACGCCCGCAAGGGCCTCAAGATGTTCGAGAAGGTGCACGTCCCCGTGCTCGGCGTGGTGGAGAACATGAGCGTCCACATCTGCAGCCACTGCGGGCACGAGGAGCCCATCTTCGGCCAGGGCGGCGGGCTGCGCATGGCCCAGCAGTACGGCGTGGACTTCCTCGGTGGTATCCCGCTCGACTCCCGTATCCGCGAGGACACCGACCTCGGCAGCCCGACCGTGGTCCGGGACCCCGACGGGCGGGTCGCCCAGATCTACCGCGACATCGCGCGGCGCGCGGCGGCGAAGCTCTCGCTGAAGAGCAAGGACTACAGCGTGAAGTTTCCGAGCATCGTCGTGAAGAACGACTGAGGAGGCGTCCCGCGGTGGCGTGACCCGCCGCCGCGCACCCGCCAGGGGCCAACCTCTCAGCGAAGCGGCGAGACATGTCCATCAAGTCCGACAAGTGGATCCGGCGCATGGCAGCGGAGCACCGGATGATCGAGCCGTTCGAGCCGCACCAGGTGCGCCAGAACGCGACCGGCCGCGTGGTCTCCTACGGCACGTCGAGCTACGGCTACGACATCCGCTGCGCGAACGAATTCAAGATCTTCACCAACATCAATTCCGCCATCGTCGATCCGAAGAACTTCGACTCCAACAGCTTCGTCGATCTGGTCGCGGACGTTTGCATCATCCCTCCCAATTCCTTCGCCCTCGCGCGCACCGTCGAATATCTCCGCATCCCGAGGAACGTGCTGACCATCTGTCTCGGAAAAAGCACGTATGCGCGCTGCGGCATCATCGTCAACGTGACCCCGCTCGAGCCGGAGTGGGAAGGACACGTGACGCTCGAGTTCTCCAACACGACGCCGCTGCCGGCGAAGATCTACGCCAACGAGGGCGTCGCCCAGGTCCTCTTCTTCGAGTCCGACGAGGAGTGCGAGACCTCCTACCGGGACCGGGCCGGCAAGTATCAGGGGCAGCGGGGAGTGACGCTCCCCAGGGCCTGACCCCTCTGCCGAGGGCAGCTAGGCGGCGCGGCGCGTCAGCCAGAGGCCGGTCGCCAGGACGAGCACGGTGGGGCCGAGCGCCCCGAGGGGCGGCGGCAGGCCGTAGACGAGACCCAACTGGGCGGTCGCCTGGCTCACGATGTGGAAGGCCACGCCCAGCAGGGCCCCGGCCAGGACCCGTTGACCGACCCCCACGCTGCGCAGGGGGCCGAACACGAACGGGACCGCCAGGAGCACCATCGCCGCCGCCGTGAGAGGCATCGACGACCGGACCCAGAGCGCCAGCTCGTAGAGCGACGGGTCCTGGCCGTTCTCCCGCAGGAACCGCACGTAACGGCGGAGGTCCGCGGAGGACGCGCGGTCGGCGCGCACCACGGCGAGGCCCACCAGGTCCGTGGCGAGGGAGACGTCCCAGGGGCGCTCCGTCTCCTCCCTTCGCTCCACCGAACCGGGCGAGACGCGGCTCTCGCGCACCCCCTCCAGGACCCAGCCCTCGCCCTCCGGGCGCGCCCGCTCCGCCCGCGTCGCCGCACGCAGGCGGCGGCCGTCGTCGAAGTCGTACACGTACACCCCGGCGAGGCGGCGGTCGGGCAGGACCTCCCGGAGGTTGACGAAGCGCCGCCCGTCCCGCACCCAGAAGCCGGTCCGGGTCTTCAGCGCGACTTGGGACTGGATGGCGATGGAGCGGCGCGCCTCCGCCAGGTCGTCGGCAGGGGGGGCCACCAGTTCCCCCACCAGCACCCCGGCCACCACCGGCAGGGCCGCCGCCCTCAGGGCCGACCCGCCGATCCGCCAGGTGGACACGCCCGCGGAGCGGATCACGGTGAGCTCGGAGTGGCTGGCGAGGACCCCCAGCCCGAGCAGGGTGCCCAGGAGGACGGCCACCGGAACGAGCTCGTACGCGCGCCGCGGGGTCGTGAGGACGAGGTACTGCAGCATGGCGGGCAGCGTGTAGTCGCCCTTCCCCACGTCCTCGAGCTGGTCCATCAGCCCGAGCACGGTCACCAGCGCGAGGAGCACAGCGAGGGCGAGGAGCGTGCCCCCCAGCACCCAGCGCCCCACGTAGCGGTCGAGCAGCCTCAAGACCGCCCCCCCGCGCGCACCCGGGCGCGGAGCGCCGCAAGGAGACTTGCGCCTCGGGGCGACTGGGCGGCGGCCACGACCAGCGCCAGCGCGAGCGGCACCGCGTGGGCCGGCCAGAGCCCGAGCACGGCCGGGACGCGGCCCTGCTCGATCAGCCCCCGCCCCGCACCGAGCAGATTGGAGTAGAGGAAATACACGAGGACGCCGTTGAAGAGCCCCCCGTAGCGCCCCTGGCGCGGGGAGGTCCGGGCGAGCAGCAGTGCGAGCACGGCGAGCACGACGCAGGAGACCGGCAGGGCGATGCGCCACTGGAGCTCGGCCTGCCGGCCCGGACTCGCGGCCCCGAAGAGCGTGCTCGTGGGGATGCCCTGCACCCGCTGGGAGGCGGGCGACCGGTGCGAGTCCTCGATGCGCACCGCGTGCTCGCGATAGCTCGTCACCACGTAGTCGAGCGAGCCCGGTTCCCCCTGGTACCGGTGGCCGTCCAGCAGCACGAGGAAACGGTCACCGGTCTCCCCGTCGCGCCTCTGGAAGGCGGTCTCCGCGGCCAGGATGTAGAGGTCGTGCGCGGTTCGAACCTGGGCGAAGACACCCACCAGGGTCTTGCCCCCGTCCCGAGCCCCCTCGGCGAACAACACCCGGTCGCCGCCGGAGAGGTCCCGGAAACGCCCGGCCAGGAGGTTGGAGAAGTCCGCACGGTCCTCGGCCCGGCCTTCGACCTCGTCGGCGACCCTCGCGGCCGGCGGCGCGAGGAACAGGGTCAGAGCGGCGGCCGCCAGGGCGTAGGGGACCGACAGGCCGAGCACCGCCCGCGCCAGGGTGCCGGGTCCGACCCCGGCCGCGGCCAGCGCCGTCACCTCGCTGTCCCGATAGAGCCGCCCCACCGCGAGCAGTACGGCGAAGAACAGTGCCGGAGGCAGGAGGAGGGAGACGTTCGCGGCGAGCTTGAGCCCCACCAGCTGGAAGAGCATCTCGCCCGCGAGCTGGCCCGCGGCGGCGAGTCCCAGGTAGCGCACGAACCGGTGGCTGACCCAGACCAGCACGAGCACCGCGAGGACACCGGCGAAGGCGCCCGCGACCTCTCGCTGCAGATAACGCCGCACGATCATCGGGCCGCCTCGCCGCTCGCGTTTTGCGCCACGGGTCGGGTCTGTCTACACTTGCCGCGCGCCCACTCGCCGGCGCCCCGGCCGCTCCCGCAGGGCATCGGCGAATCCTAGCAGAAGCGGATACCACCCCCGACAGCGAGAAGCCCATGAGCGAGCGGATCGACTTCGGCCTCAGGACCGGCGCACCCGAGCGCATGAAGACCGGCCTCCTCTCCGTGGGCGTGTTCGAGAGGCGCAGGCTCTCGCCGGCCGCCGAGTCCCTGAACGGCGCCTCCGAGGGCTACCTGGCCGACGTGCTCCGCCGGGGCGACCTGGAGGGCAAGGTCGGGCAGACGCTGCTGCTGCAGCGTGTCCCGGGGATCGCCGCCGAGCGCGTGCTGCTGGTCGGCTGCGGACGCGAGCGGGACCTCACGGCCGGCCCGTTCGCCAGAGCCGCCGCGAGCGCGGCCAGGGCCATCGCCGCGACCGCCGCGACCGACGCGGTGAGCCTGTTGCCCGGTCTCGGCGTGCGCGAACGGGACCTCGCCTGGAGGGTTCGGGAGACGGTCGTCGCGACCCGCGGCGCCACCTACCGGTTCGACCGGATGAAGAGCGAGAAGGAGGGGCCGGCGCGGGCGCTGCGCCGCCTCACGCTGGCGCTCGGCCGGCGCAGGGACCTGGAGGCAGGGCAGCGGGGACTGCGCGAGGGGGTCGCCATCGCCGACGGCGTGGAGCGCGCCCGGGACCTCGCCAATCTGCCCGCCAACGTCTGTACCCCCGAGTTCCTGGCCGAGCAGGCGCGCGCGCTGGCCGGGAAGCACCCTGCCCTGCACGTCGAAGTCCTGGACGAGCGGGACATGGAGAAGCTCGGCATGGGGGCGCTCCTCGCGGTCGCCCGGGGCTCGCGGCAACCCCCGCGCCTCATCGTGCTCGAGTACCGCGGCACCGAGAGGGAGGCCCGCCCCGTCGTGCTGGTGGGCAAGGGGGTGACCTTCGACGCCGGCGGGATCTCCCTGAAGCCGGGGCAGGGCATGGACGAGATGAAGTTCGACATGAGCGGGGCCGCCGCGGTGCTCGGGGTGCTGCACGCCGTGGCGTCCCTCGCCCTGCCGCTGCGCGTCGTGGGGGTGATGCCCGCCACCGAGAACCTGCCGGACGGCAACGCCATCAAGCCGGGGGACATCGTCACGAGCCTCTCGGGGCAGACCATCGAGGTGCTCAACACCGACGCCGAGGGACGCCTCATCCTCTGCGACGCCCTCACGTACGTGGACCGCTACGACCCCGCCGTGGTGATCGACGTGGCGACCCTCACCGGGGCCTGCGTCGTGGCACTCGGCCGGGTGCCGAGCGGGCTGTTCGCGAACCACGCGCCGCTCGCGCGCGCCCTCCTGGCCGCCGGCGAGGCCAGCGGCGACCGGGTGTGGGAACTGCCCCTGTGGGAGGAGTACCGGGAACTCCTCAAGAGCAACTTCGCCGACGTGGCGAACATCGGGGGGCCAGAGGCCGGGGCGGTCACGGCGGCGACCTTTCTCGCACGGTTCACCCGCAAGTACCACTGGGCGCACCTGGACATCGCGGGCACGGCCTGGCTCACCGGCAAGGAAAAGGGCGCCACGGGCCGGCCGGTGCCGCTCCTGACCCAGTACCTCCTGGACCGGCCGCCCCGGGGCTGAGGAGGCGGGCGCCGCGTGCCGAGGGTCGACTTCTACGTCGTCGCCGACTCCGCCCCCGGAGCCGCGACCCTGCTGGCCTGCCGCCTGGCCGAGAAGGCCTGGCTCGCCGGCCACCGGGTCTACCTGCACGCGGCCGGCGCGGCCGAGGCGGCGAGAGTGGACGACACCCTCTGGACCTTCCGCCAGGACAGCTTCGTCCCCCACGGGCGGTATCCGGAGCAGGCGCGGGAGGGACTGCCCGTCCTGGTGGGCTCGGGCGGCGACCCCGAAGGCTTCGGCGAGGTCCTGGTCAACCTGACCCGGGAGGTGCCGCCTTTCCACGCGCGCTTCGAGCGGGTGCTCGAGATCGTCGCCGCAGACCCGGAGGCCCGGGAGGCGGGCCGCGCCCGATATCGGTTCTACAGCCAGGAAGGGTATCCTCTGCAGAGCCACAACGTATGACGCCTTGCCGGTTGGCGGAACACCCCGCGTCCCCGGGGCCGGGAGTCGCCGCGGGGTAGGCCCCGCGAGGGGCATCCCCACCGGAGCCCGCACAGCACCGCACCCTGAGGCAAGCAGATGGGAACGGACAATCGCGACAGCTCGACGCAACGGCCGCCGCCTCGGGAGCCCGTGGCAGCCCTGGACGGGGCCCTCGACGCCCTGCAGGGCATGCTCGAGCGCCAGCGCGTGGTCCCGCCGGGCGACGACCCCGAAGGGGCCGACCTGGCCGAGGACCTGCCGGTCCTCGATCAGGTGGTGATCCCGGGGGCGGGCGCCCGGGGTGCGAGACCGGCGCCGCCTCCCGCCCGGGAGCCCGCGCCCGAGCGCCCCTGGCCAACCCCTCCCCCTGCCCTGCCCGCCCACGATGACCTGCTGAAGCGGCTGACGAGCGAGGTCGAGGTCATCATCGAAGAAACCCTCTCCGAGGCACTCGCGCGGCTGCGCAAGGAAATCCGCTCCCGCGTGAAGCAGCACCTGGACATCGTGCTCCCGGAGGTGCTCGAGGAGCTGATGAGCCGGACCCGCCGCGGCCCCTGAACTGGAACCCCATGGACAAGACCTACGACCCCCACGCGATCGAGCAGCGCTGGTACGAGACCTGGGAGTCCCGCGGCCATTTCGCGCCCCGGGGTGACGGCCCCGCCTACTGCATCATGATCCCGCCGCCCAACGTGACCGGGACGCTGCACATGGGCCACGCGTTCCAGGACACCATCATGGACGCGCTCGTGCGCTACCACCGGATGCAGGGGCACGCGACCCTCTGGCAGGCGGGCACCGACCACGCGGGGATCGCCACCCAGATGGTGGTGGAGCGTCAGCTGAACGCCGCGGGCCGCACCCGCCACGACCTGGGGCGCGAGGCCTTCCTCGCGCGGGTCTGGGAGTGGCGCGCCCAATCGGGCGGGACCATCACCCGGCAACTGCGGCGCATGGGTGCCTCGCTCGACTGGGAAACCGAGCGCTTCACCATGGACGAGGGCCTCTCGCGGGCGGTGACGGAGGTCTTCGTCCAGCTCTACGAGGAGGGGCTGCTCTACCGTGGCAAGCGGCTCGTCAACTGGGACCCGGTGCTGCACACGGCCGTCTCCGACCTCGAGGTGGTATCCGAGGAGGAGGAGGGCTCCATGTGGCACATGCGCTATCCGCTCGTGGACGGGTCGGGGCACCTCACGGTCGCCACCACCCGCCCCGAGACGATGCTGGGGGACGCGGCGGTGGCCGTTCACCCCGGCGACGAGCGCTACGGACACCTGATCGGCCAGCACGTCGAGCTCCCCCTGACCGGCCGTCACATCCCCATCATCGCCGACGAGTACGTGGACCCGGAGTTCGGCTCCGGGGTGGTCAAGATCACCCCTGCCCACGACTTCAACGACTACCAGGTGTGGCTGCGGCACCGGGACACCACCGCCCTGCGGGAGGTGCCCCAGAACGGCCTCATCAACATCTTCACGGTGGACGCCCGGATCAAGGGCTCGCCCCTCGAGGACCGGGCCTGGGGGCACCGGGCGCCCGATACCGCCGGGGTCGTGCCGTCCGACGCCGAGGGCGTCTCCGGTCCCCCCACCGCGGAGCTGATGCCCCCCGCCTATCGGGGGCTGGACCGCTACGAGGCACGGGCGCGGATCGTCGCGGACCTGGAGGCCCTGGGGCTGCTCGAGAAGATCGAGCCCCACCGCCTCATGGTGCCCCGGGGCGACCGCTCCCACGCGGTCATCGAGCCCTACCTGACCGACCAGTGGTTCGTGAAGGCGGGGCCGCTCGCCGACGCCGCGGTGGGCGCAGTGGAGGAAGGCCGCATCCGGTTCGTGCCCGAGAACTGGTCCCGGACCTATTACGACTGGATGCGCCACATCCAGGACTGGTGCATCAGCCGCCAGATCTGGTGGGGGCACCGCATCCCCGCCTGGTACGACCACGAGGGCGAGGTCTACGTGGGCCGCAGCGAGGCGGAGGTGCGCGCCACCCACGGGCTCGGCGAGGGCGTGACGCTCACCCAGGACCCGGACGTCCTCGACACCTGGTTCTCCTCGGCGCTCTGGCCCTTCTCCACGCTTGGCTGGCCGGAGTCCACCGAGCGCCTGCGGGCCTTCTACCCCACCAGCGTCCTCGTCACGGGCTTCGACATCATCTTCTTCTGGGTTGCCCGGATGATCATGATGGGCCTGAAGTTCATGGGCGACGTTCCGTTCCGCGAGGTCTACATCCACGGCCTGGTGCGCGACGCCGAGGGCCAGAAGATGTCGAAGTCCAAGGGCAACGTCCTGGACCCGCTCGACCTGATCGACGGCATCGACCTCGAGACCCTGGTCGCCAAGCGCACCCGGGACCTGATGCAGCCGCAGATGGCGAAGGCCATCGAAAAGGCGACCCGCCAGCAGTTCCCCGACGGGATCCCCGCCTACGGCACCGACGCCCTGCGCTTCACCTTCGCCGCGCTCGCCACCCAGGGGCGCGACGTGCGCTTCGACCTCGGCCGGGTCGCCGGGTACCGCAACTTCTGCAACAAGCTGTGGAACGCGGCGCGCTACGTCCTGATGAACACGGAAGGCCAGGACTGCGGCCAGGACGGCGGGGCGCTCGTGCTGTCCACGGCGGACCGCTGGATCCTGTCCCGGCTGCAGAAGACCGTCCGGGCGGTGCGCGAGGGCTTCGACGGCTACCGCTTCGATCAGGCCGCCCAGGCCCTCTACGAATTCACCTGGAACGAGTACTGCGACTGGTACCTGGAGTTGTCCAAGCCCGTGCTCACCGCGAGCGCGAGCAGCGACGCCGAGCGTCGCGGGACCCGGGGCACGCTGGTGCGGGTGCTCGAGACCCTGTTGCGCCTGGCTCACCCCCTGATGCCCTTCCTCACCGAGGAAGTCTGGCAGCGGGTGGCCCCTCTGGCCGGCGCGGGGCGGGGGGAGACGGACCCCACCGTCATGCTCGCCCCCTATCCCGTCCACGACCCGGCACGGGTCGACGAGGACGCGGAGGCGGAAATGCGCTGGGTGATGGACGTCATCCTCGGCGTACGCCGGATCCGGGGCGAGATGAACATCGCGCCCTCGAAGCCCCTGCCCGTCCTGCTGCACCACGGGGGGGACCGCGACCGGGCGTACCTGGAGCGCCACCGGCGCTTCGTGGAGAACCTCGCTCGGCTGGAGTCGGTGACCTGGCTCGAGCCGAAGGACGTCGCGCCCGAGTCCGCGACCGCCCTGGTCGGGGAGATGCAGGTGTTGATCCCCCTGGCCGGCCTCATCGACAAGGCGGCGGAGAGCGCGCGGCTCGGCAAGGAGACCGACCGCCTGCGCCGGGAGCTCGAGCGCGCCGAGGCCAAGCTCGCCAACCCGAGCTTCGTGGACCGCGCGCCGGCGGATGTGGTCCTGAAGGAGAAGGACCGGGTCACGGAGTTGCGCGGAGCAATCGAGAAGCTGGAGGGCCAGCTCGCCCGCATCCGCGCGCTGTAGGTGCCGTTCCCCGGGCGGGGCGCGCCGGGGAGCGGTGCGTCACTCCTTCAGCTTGATGGTGAGCTGACCGTCGGTGACGCTGATGTGCTCGATGCCTGCGGCAAAGGCGCTCCAGAAGCCCTGGTCGCCGCCGAACTCGCCCACCAGGTCCACGTGCTTCAGGCCGCCCAGCCACGCGTTGGGGATGGGCACCCCCCAGAGGCTCACCCCCGTCAGCGCGACCACCGGCTTGTTGCCCGCGTAGCGCAACTCCAGGCCGGCGTTGAGCTTGATGGTCTTTCCCCCGAGGACGGGAAACTCCGGGTCCACCGGCACCAGCAGCTTGACGCTCGCCATGTCCTGGGAGAGGTCGATGGCGAGCCGCTGGGCCATGTCGGTGTTGCTGGCGAGGAGCGCGTTCAGCTCCCGGGTGCTGAAGCTGACCTCGCGCTTGGCCCCCGCTTCGCTGTAGCGCTCCGGCTCCAGACGCGCCGCCCCCTCCGCCGATTCGGCCTTCGTGCCGTCGGACCCCGCGACCTTCTCCGCCTCCGTGGCCTTTTCGGCGGCCGGCCCCACCCGGGGGCCGTGCCCCGCGGGGTCCAGCCGGTCCAGCTTCTGGTTCAGCGCCACCTCTTCCCTGGCGCTGAGCTGCACCGGTTTGAACTCCCTCGGGAACACATAGTGCGTCATGACCCAGACGGTGGCCCCGGCGGTCAGGACGACGACGAGGAGGATGAGCAGGAGAAGCTTGCCCCAGCCCATCCTGCCCCCCGGCTCCGCGGGTGCTGCGGGTGCTGCGGGTGCTGCGGGTGCCGTGGACGCCGTGGGCGCCGGTTGCATCTCCATCGTCCCTGCCTCCGGGATTGCGCCCGGGGGGTGCGCATCCCCCCGGGGCGCCAGGTCGGTTACGCCAGGTTCTTCGCCGCGAAGCCCCAGTTGACGAGCTTGTCCAGGACCGCCTGGACGTAGTCCGCCCGCTTGTTCTGGTAGTCCAGATAGTAGGCGTGCTCCCACACGTCGATGGTGAGGAGCGGCTTCATGCCCTTGGTGGTGGGGTTGTCGGCGTTGCCGGTCTTCACCACGACGAGCTTGCCACCGTCCATCGCGAGCCAGGCCCAGCCGCTGCCGAACTGGCCGAGCGCGGCCTTCTTGAGCTCGTCCTTGCACGCGGCCACGCTGCCGAACGACGCCTCCATGAGCTTCGCCAGCTCCGCGGGCGGCTCGCCACCGCCGCCGGGCTTCAGGCTCATCCAGTAGAAGTCGTGGTTCCAGACCTGGGCCGCGTTGTTGAAGATGGCGACCTTCTCGGCGTTGCCCGCGGTGGCGGCCACGACCTTGGCGAGCGACTTGTCGGCGAGGTCGGTGCCCGCGACCAGCTTGTTCAGGTTGTCCACGTAGCCCTTGTGGTGCTTGCCGTAGTGGAAGCCGATGGTGTTGGAGGAGATCACCGGGTCCAGCGCGTTGTCGGCATAGGGCAGCTTCATCAGGCTGAACGGCCCCGCCGCAGGGGCGGCCTGCGCCCGGGCCACGCGCGACAGACCACCGAGACCCGTGGCCACGGCCAGACCGGCCGCACCGAGCAGGAAATGACGGCGGCCGACGAAACGAGACGACTCATCACGGTCGATGGGGCTCATGGTTTGCTCCTTCTCTCCCTGGGGTGATGGCCGGTCGCGTGCGACACCCTCGTGCGCCCCGCGGCCGGACCTTTTGTGAACAGCGCAGAGCATACTCTGCCATTGCCGGGACGGTGGCAAGTCCTCGCGCCGGCTGCCGAAACCGGGCGAAATCCGGCCCGCCCGGGCGCGTTGCCGCGGGTCCGCGGGGTGATACTCTGCCCGGCGCCACCCCACGACACCCCGGTTCCCGTATCGTGCTCAGCTACCGCCACGCGTTCCACGCCGGAAACTTCGCCGACGTCCTCAAGCACACGATCCTGATCCGCCTGATCGGGTCGCTGGCGGGCAAGGAGGCACCCTTCTTCTACCTCGACACGCACGCGGGGGCGGGACTCTACGACCTCGAGGACACCCGCGCGAGCAGGCTGCGGGAGTGGCGCGAAGGGGTCGGGAGGCTGTGGGATGCGAGCGCCGTGCCCGCACCCCTCTCCGGCTACCTGCGCCTGGTGCGCGAGGCCCAGACGGACCCGGCGGCAAGCCGTCCGCGCCGCTACCCCGGCTCGCCCTGGCTCGTTCGCCGGCTGCTGCGCCCGGGCGACCGGATGGTGCTCTGCGAGTTGCACCCCGCCGACCACCCGGCGCTCCGGGAGCGCTTTGCGGGTGATCGGCAGGTCGCCGTCCACCATCGGGACGGCTACGAGGCCCTCAGGGCCTTCCTGCCCCCGGCCGAGCGCCGCGGTCTGGTCCTGCTCGACCCGGCCTACGAGTTCCCCGGGGAGTGGGAAAGGGCCGCGGAGGGGCTCGTGACGGCATGGCGGCGCTGGCCCACGGGCGGGCTCGCCCTGTGGTATCCCCTGCTCGCCCACGGAGCCGAGGCCCGCCTGCACCGGAGCGTCGAGGAGGCGGGCCTGCGCAAGGTCCTGCGGGTCGAGTTGCGGGTCCGGCCTGCCGACAGCCCCGCGGGGATGAACGGCTCGGGGCTGCTGCTGGTCAACCCGCCGTGGCGGCTCGACGAGGAACTCGCCCAGTGGCTGCCCTGGCTCCGCCGGCAACTCGCACCCCAGGGGCAGGGCGGCGAGTCGGTGGATTGGCTGGTGCCGGAGTGAGGACCGGCCAGGTTCCGGGCCTGGCCGGTCAGCGCCCGGCGGCGCGCGCCCAGGACTCGGGCGAGCGGTCCTCGCAGAGCGCGATGGCGAAGCGGAAGGCCGCCTCCAGGTTGGCGCGGGCGGCCTCTCCGATGGGCTCGCCGAGCTCGAATTCGTAGCCCCGGACGGTGAGCAGGTACGCGGGCGGCGCGGGCACGCCCTTCACCTGCTCCCACACCTGCAGGACCGCCGCCGGCGAGAGGGCGTGGCTCGAGTAGGTGCGGTCCTCCTCCGGCAACACGCGGACAAAGGCGAACGGGCCCGGACCCGACACGCTCGCGTCGATGAAGAGCGCGAGGCCCCGCCCTTCCAGGTCGAGGGCGTGCTCGATCTGGAGCTGGAAATCGGTCTGGGTCTCGATCGTCTCCCAGCCGGGCCGGCGCTCGCGCTCGCCCTCCAGGAGCCCCAGGAGCTCGGGCCCGAGCGCATCGTCGCCCCGGCTGGGGTTGCCGTACCCGAAGATGAGCAGCGCCTCGCTCATGCCGCCTCCAGCCTTATCCGGGCCCGGGCGACCGCGGCCCGCACCTGGGCCGGCGCGGTGCCGCCCACGTGGTCCCGCGCGGCCACCGAGCCCTCCAGCGTCAGCACCTGGAACACGTCGGGCTCGATCGCGGGCGAGAACCCCCGCAGCTCCTCCAGGGTCAGCTCCGCCAGGTCCCGCCCGGTCTCGATGCCGTGGCGCACTGCCTTGCCCACCACCTCGTGGGCGTCGCGGAAGGGCACGCCCCGGCGCACCAGGTAGTCGGCGAGGTCGGTGGCGGTCGCGTAGCCCCGCCGGGCGGCCTCGCGCATCCGGTCGCGCTTGACCCGCATCCCGGGAACCATGTCCGCGAACACGCGCAGCGAGGCGTGCACGGTGTCCACCGTGTCGAAGATCGCCTCCTTGTCCTCCTGGTTGTCCTTGTTGTAGGCGAGCGGCTGGGCCTTCATCAGCGTCAGCAGCGCCATCAGGTGACCGAACACCCGGCCGGTCTTGCCCCGCACCAGCTCCGGCACGTCCGGGTTCTTCTTCTGGGGCATGATCGAGGAGCCGGTGCAGAAGGCGTCGCCGAGGTCCACGAAGTCGAACTGCGCCGAGGACCAGAGCACCAGCTCCTCGGCCATCCGCGACAGGTGCATCATCAGGATCGAGGCCGCGGCGGCGAGCTCCACCACGAAGTCGCGGTCGCTCACCGCATCGAGGGAGTTGCCGCAGACCCCGTCGAAGCCGAGCAGCGCAGCGGCGTAGGGCCGGTCGACGGGGAAGGTCGTTCCGGCGAGGGCGGCCGCGCCGAGCGGGGAGCGGTTGAGCCTGCGCCGGGTGTCGGCGAGACGCTCCTCGTCGCGCGCCAGCATCTCGTACCAGGCCATCAGGTGGTGACCGAAGGTCACGGGCTGGGCGGTCTGCAGATGGGTGAAGCCTGGCATCAGCGTGTCGGCCTCGCGTTCGGCGAGGTCCACGAGGGCGGCCTGCAACCGGCGCAGCTCGGACACGGCGGCGTCCACGGCGTCCCGCAGGTACAGCCGCAGGTCGGTGGCGACCTGGTCGTTGCGCGAGCGCGCCGTGTGCAGCTTCTTGCCGGTCGCCCCGATGCGCGCGGTGAGGGCCGACTCCACGTGCATGTGGACGTCTTCGAGGGCCGTGGACCAGGCGAGGCGCCCGGCCTCGATGTCCGCGCGCACGGCCTCGAGCCCCGCGACGATCGCCTGGCACTCGGCTTCCGTCAGCACGCCCACCCGTGCGAGCATCCGCGCGTGGGCGATGGACCCGGCGATGTCGTGCCGGTACAGTCGCCGATCGAAGTCCACCGAAGCGGTGAAGGCCTCGACGAAGGCGTCGGTCGGGGCGGTGAAACGCCCGCCCCAGGGCTTCTTGTCCTGACCCTCGACCGGCATGGCGGGGCTCCTGGCGCATTGTGCGCGGGGCCCAGAGTATACCTCGCGACCCGGGCCAGCCCATGGGAGCCAGCGCACCCCGCAGCCAGGACACCCCCTTCCTCCCCGATTTCTGCGACATCCGGGCCGTGTTCGCCGTCGTCCTGACCGGCGAGCTCCTGGCGCTCGTGCTGGCGCTGATGAGCGTGCCAGCGCTGGAGTTCTGGCCGGTGCTGGGGAGCACGTCGCTGTTCGTGCAGTGGGTCGGCCTGAGCGCCGCGGCACTGCTCTGCGCCGGGGGCCGGCACCTCGCGCGGCTGCCTCCGGCCGCCGCGTCCTTCGCGGTCCTCGGGCTCGTGGTGGGGCTCACCGCCGTGCTCAGCCTGGTCGCGGTCTGGCTGTTCGACGAAGGGCCGCAGGCGCCCCGCCTGGGTGGCGAGGCCTGGGCCTTCCTCGCCCGCAACGTCGCCGTCGGGGGGCTGGTGGGCGCCGTCACCCTGCGTTATCTCTTCGTCCAGCACCAGTGGCGGCTGAACCTGGCGCGGGAGGCCAGCGCGCGGGTGCAGGCCCTGCAGTCCCGGATCCGGCCGCACTTCCTGTTCAACAGCATGAACACCATCGCGAGCCTGACCCGCACCGACCCCGCCCTGGCGGAGCGGGTGGTCGAGGACCTGGCCGAGCTGTTCCGCGTGAGCCTCGGCGACGCCCGGGCGCCGGCGACGCTGGAGCGGGAACTGGAGGTGTCGCGACGCTACCTGGAGATCGAGGCGCTGCGGCTTGGGGACCGCCTCCAGACTCGCTGGGAGGTCGCCAGCCTGCCGGGTGGCGCCCTCCTGCCTGCCCTGACGGTGCAGCCGCTTCTCGAGAACGCCGTCTCCCACGGCATCGAGCCGTCGCCCACGGGGGGACTGGTGAGCATCACGGGGCGGGTCGTGGAAGGCGTGCTGGAGGTGCGGGTGGAAAACCCCCTGCCGCCCCCCGGCGCCCCGGACCGCGGGGGCAACCGTGTCGCCCAGGACAACGTCCGCCAACGGCTGGAGGCCTTCTTCGGCGGGGCCGCCGGGCTCGAGGCGGGCCCCGGGGGCGGACGCTACGTCGCCACCCTGCGCTTCCCCTGGCGGGAGCGGACGCCGTGAAGGTCCTCGTCGTCGATGACGAGCCGCTCGCGCGTGCGCGCCTCGCCGCGCTGGTGGCCGAGATCGGGGGCGCGACGGTGGTGGGCGAGGCGGCCAACGGGCTGCAGGCGCTCGAGATGGCCCAGGCGAGCGGGCCCGAGGTCGTGCTGCTCGACGTGCGCATGCCCGGGATGGACGGGGTCGAGACGGCCCGCCACCTGGCGCGCCTGCCCTGCCCCCCCGCGGTGGTCTTCACCACGGCCTACGAGGTGCACGCCCTGTCCGCCTTCGAGGTCCGGGCGATCGACTACCTCCTGAAACCCATCCGGCGAGAGCGGCTGGCCGAGGCACTCCTGCGCGCGCGCCAACTCGCCCCCCATCGGGCCGAGGCGCTCACCGCGCTGCCCGGGGGAGTCCGCACCCACGTGAGCGCCACGCAGCAAGGCCGCCTCCGCCTGGTCCCGGTCACCGAAGTGCGCTACCTGGTGGCCGGCCAGAAGTACGTCGCGGCAGGCTTTCCGGGCGGGGAGCTGCTGCTCGAGGAATCGCTGCGCCAGCTCGAGGCCGAGCTCGGGGCGAGATTCCTGCGGGTGCACCGCAACGCGCTCGTCGCGCCCGCCCACGCCGAGGCCGTCGAGCGGGGCGACGACGGCCTGTACCACGTTCGGCTCCGGGGCGTCGGGCTGGCCCCCGCCGTCAGCCGGCGCCTGCTGGCCGGGGTGCGCGAGCGGCTACGGGGGCGGTGAGCAACGTTCATCGCCCGGGGACGAGGACCGGCCCACGGTGGGCCTTCGGTCTCCCTCAGCGGTCTGCGAGGTCGCCCCAGCACGCCTGGATGGCCGCGAGTGCCGCCACCACCGCGGTCTCCGTGCGCAGGATGCGGGGGCCCAGGCGCAGGGGGGTGAAGCCCCGGTGAGCCGCCAGGGCGAGCTCCGCGGGCGCGAGCCCCCCCTCGGGGCCGATGAGAAGCGTCACCGCTCCCTGGGGGCGTGGCAGGTCGCTCAGCGCGGCCTCGGCCACCGGCGAGAGCACCAGGCGCGCCCCCGAACTCGCGGCGGCGAGCCAGTCGGCGACCCCGGCCACCTCCCCCAGGCGGGGCAGGCGGTTGCGGCCGCACTGCTCGCAGGCACTGGCCATCACTCGGTGCCAGTGGACTCGCCTCGACAGGGCCCTCTCCGAGTCGAGCTGCACCACGCAGCGCTCGGTGACGAGCGGCACGACTTCCGCGACCCCGAGCTCCACCGCCTTCTGGAGCCCGAAGTCCATCCGCTCGCCCCGAGAGATGCCGAGCCCCAGGGTCACGGCGAGCGGCGATTCGCGATCGCGCGCGCGGTGCTCGCCCACCTCCACCAGGAAGCGCCCGCGGCTGCCCTCCCCCACCCGGGCCTCCCACTCCCCGCCACGGCCGTTGAACAGCGTGACGGGGTCCCCGGTGCGCAGGCGCAGGACCCGGCCCACGTAGCTCGCCGCCTCGGGCGGCAGCTCGACGACCCGCCCGGGCGAGAGGTCCGCGTCCAGGAAGAGGCGGCTGACTCGCAATTCAGGGGGCTCCGGAGTCCGCCGTGGCGAGCTCGATGCCCTCCCGCGCCACCTGCGCGAGCCGGTGGATCTGCTCGGGTGTGATGACGTAGGGCGGCATGAAATAGACGACGTCGCCGAGGGGCCGCAGCAGCACCCCTCGCCCGAGGGCGTGGCGGTAGACCCGGAGCCCGCGGCGCTCCTGCCACGCGTACGGCTCCCGGGTCTTCCGGTCCCGCACCAGCTCCACGGCGAGGATCATCCCGTGCTGGCGCACCTCGCCCACGTGGGGGTGCTCCGCGAGGGGCGCGACCGCCTGCGCCATCTCCCGGGACAGCTCCCGATTGTGCGCGCACACGTCGTCCTGCTCGAAGATGTCCAGGCTCGCCAGGGCCGCGCGGCAGCCGAGCGCGTTGCCGGTGTAGCTGTGCGAGTGCAGGAACGCCCGCAGCGTCGCGTAGTCGTCGTAGAAGGCCTGGTAGACGCGCTCGGTCGTGAGCGTAGCGGCGAGCGGCAGGTACCCGCCGGTGAGGCCCTTCGACAGGCACAGGAAATCCGGCGAGATGCCCGCCTGCTCGCACGCGAACAGCGTGCCGGTGCGCCCGAACCCGACCGCCACTTCGTCGGCGATCAGGTGCACGCGGTGGCGGTCGCAGAGCTCGCGCAACAGGCGCAGGTAGATCGGGTCGTACATGCGCATGGAGCCCGCGCACTGCACGAGCGGCTCCACGATGACCGCGCACACCTCGCCGGCGTGGCGCTCCAGCGTCTCGCGCATCGGCTCCAGCATCCGGCGCGAGTGCTCCGCGCAGGACTCTCCCGCCGCACGGTGCCAGCAGTCCGGGGAGGGCACCGTCAGCACCCCCATCAGCAGGGGCTCGTAGGTCGTCTTGTAGAGCGACACGTCTCCGGCGGCGAGGGCGCCCAGGGTCTCGCCGTGGTAGCTGTTCGTGAGGTTCACGAAGCGGGTGCGACCCGGCTCGCCGGCATTGCGCCAGTAGTGAAAGCTCATCTTGAGCGCGATCTCGACCGCGGTCGACCCGTTGTCCGAGAAGAAACAGCGCTCGAGTCCGGGCGGAGTCAGCGCCACCAGCCGCTCGGCCAACTCCAGCGCGGGCGCGTGCGTGAAGCCCGCGAGGATGACGTGCTCGAGCTCGTCCAGCTGCGCCTTCAGGGCCGCGTTGATGCGCGGGTTGGCGTGCCCGAAGAGGTTGACCCACCAGGAGCTGACCGCATCGAGGTAGCGGTTCCCATCGAAGTCCTCGAGCCAAACGCCCTCGCCCCGCCGGATCGGGATCGGTGGCAGCGCCTCGTGGTCCTTCATCTGGGTGCAGGGGTGCCAGAGGACCGCCAGGTCTCGGGCCACCAGGTCTGCGTTGCGGGTCGGGCGCGCGGCCACGGCAGGGAGACGGCCCGCGCAGTCCACGGGCTCGCGGTTGACGCTCAGCTTCGTGCCAGCAGGGCCGCGAAGAGCCGGTCCTCGAGCTCGAAGCGGACGGCCAGCGTCTCGCCGATCCGGGAGAGGTCCTCCGACAATCCGCCGGCGAGCTTTTCGGGTGTAAGGACTTCGTAGCGGTCGTTGAACTCCACCACCTCGTCGGTGATCGCCGAAAGCCGCGGAAACACCTCCTCGGCGACTGCGCGCACGCCCGCACGCCGCTCGCCGCCGTCGGCGATGCGGGTGCAGAGTTCGAAGTGAACGACCGCCACGTAGTCGACCAGCAGCTGACAGAACTTGCGCAGGAGGCTGCGCACCGGCTTGTCCGGGTGGTAGGGCTCGAGGCCCGCGACCTCGCAGAAGGCGACCAGGAGGTCCTGGCGCTCCGCGAGGAGTCTCTGCACCAGATCCCGGGTGTGGCCCCGGCGCTCGACGAACTCGATGGGGCCTTGTGTCTGCGCCTGCGCCTGCGCCCCTGGCTGTGTCTGCGTCTGCATCGGTCTCGACCCGCTCCGGCGAGATCGCTCGCCGGGCGATAGGTAAACATTTTCCACGCGTCCCTGGCAAGCGGGACCGGCGCCACGCCAGGTCTTTCCGGTCAGGGCGAGGCCGTGGTCGGCAGGAACCTCAGCTCGGTCTGCAACCGGCCTTCGAACCAGGCCTCCACGTCCACGCGACAGTCCCTGTCCCGGACCGTGAATCCGGGCTGCGGCTCGGGCTTCGAGCCAGCGAAGCGCAGCCGGTCACAGGGATAGCGCACCGTCATCGTGACCCGCATGGGGTAGTAGCCGTCGAGGAAGCGGCGCATGTACGGCCCGTTGTGCAGCGTGTAGGCGCCGTCCTGCTCGGCGCTGAACGCCCGGCTCTCGGCCTTCACGCAGAGCTCGGCGCCGCGCTGCACTCCCTCCAGTTGCAGCGAAGGACCCTCGACCCACGCGCGGTCGATCCCCCGGGAGCTCGCCACGCTGACCCCGCGGATGCGCCCCGGGGGATACACCACCTCCGCGCGCGGCACGGCGTCCAGGTGCTCGTGACACTGCTCCAGACGCACCCACCCCTCACGCAGGCTCTCGGGGCCGATGACGATGTCGTTGTGGTGATGGTGCACCGCCTTCGGGGGCGGCTCGGCGAGGAAGGACAGCTTTCCCTCGTTGACCCCGACGGTACTCGCCTCGAGTTCGTCGTCGCAGGCCGCGCACTCGGAGTCCACCGCCGCGGACTCGGAGCCCACCGCTGCGGGTGCGGCGAGCGCCGCGAGGAGGAACGACACGCCGGCCGTGCGCAGCCACCCTTGTCCCCGATCGCCTCGTCCCATTACAGTCCTCTCCCCGCTTCCCGCCCCACGAGCACACAGACCCCGACCGGGGCCCGGACCTTCGCCTTGACCACGTCGACGATCACCCGCCCCGACGCCCCGCTGGTCGACTGGACCGAGATCCGCACCGTCCTGCTCGACATGGACGGCACCCTGCTCGATCTCCACTTCGACAACACATTCTGGCTCGAGCACGTGCCCTTGCGCTACGCGCAGCGCCACCGGGTCGACCTGGAGGAGGCGCGCACGCACGTCCTCGGCCGCTACCGCGAGGTCGAGGGGACGATGCAGTGGTACTGCGTGGACTACTGGACGGACGAGCTCGGACTCGACATCGTGGACCTGAAGCGGGAACTGGGGCACCTCATCGGCGTGCAGCCCCACGCCCTGGAGTTCCTGGAGCGCGTGCGCGAGAGCGGCCGGCGGCTCGTGCTGGTCACCAACGCGCACGCCCGGAGCCTCGCGCTGAAGCTCGAGCGGACCGACATCGGGCTGCACTTCGACGTCATCGTGTGCGCCCACGACCTCGGCCTGCCCAAGGAGAGCACGGACTTCTGGGACCTGCTGCACGAGCGGGAGCCCTTCGACCCGGCCACGACGCTGCTGGTGGACGACAGCCTGTCGGTGCTTCGGGCGGCCCGGGCCTGGGGTCTTCGGCGCCTGCTGGCCGTCCTCCGCCCCGACAGCCGCGCCCCCCGGCGCGAGGTGGGCGAGTTTCCGGCCATCGAGAGCTTCCGGGACATCATGCCGCCCCGCTAGCGGGGCTCCCCTGGTCCCCACGGCGGACCAGCACCAGATCCCAGACACCGTGCCCCAGCCGCCGCCCGCGCCGCTCGAAGCGGGTCACCGGCCGATCTCCCGGCCCTTCGGCGAAGCGCCCAGGGCCGGCTGGGCTCACGAGGCGTGGCTCGGCGCCTGTCACCTCGAGCATCCCGAGGGCGTAGTCCTCCCAGTCGGTCGCCAGGTGCAGCGTCCCCCCGGGACGCAGGGCACGGGCCCACAGCGCCACGAGCGCCGGCTGCACCAGCCGACGCTTCTGGTGGCGCTTCTTCGGCCAGGGGTCCGGGAACCAGACGTACACGGCGTCGAGCGAGGACTCCGGGATCCGCTCCTCGAACACCGCGACGGCGTCGCCCCGCAGCACCCGCACGTTGTCGAGTCCTCGAGCGGCCAGCCCGGCGAGCAGACGCCCGACCCCCGGGGGGTACACGTCGATGCCGAGAAACCCGCGCTCCGGGTACGCCGCCGCGAGTTGGAGCAGTGCGTCACCGTTGCCGAACCCCACCTCCACTGCCAGCGGGAGACTGCGGCCGAAGAGGGACACGGCGTCGATCCGGCTGCCTTCCTCGACGCCGAAGCGCGGCCAGAGCTCCTCGATGGCCCGACGCTGGGCGTCGGTCATCCTGCCCGCCCGCACCACGTAGCTGCGGACGCTTCTGAGATGCGCATCCGGTCGAGGGACCGGGTCCTCGGCTTCGGTTACCATATAATCTGATGCACAACGGTGTGCCAGGGCCCGCGGAAGCGACCCCGTGAGCAGAATACCCCCAATGGTCGTCGTCGTGGACGACAGCGCCGCGGCCATCTCCCAGTACGAGGCGAGCGTGCGCAGCCTGGAGGTGGACATCCAGGCGTTCCGCTCGGCGGACGATGCCTACGCGTACCTGCGCGAGAACCCGGCCGACCTGTTGTTCCTCGACATCGTGATGCCGAAGAAGGACGGCTTCACCCTGCTCAGGGAGCTGCGGGCCCTTCCCGAGCAGCGGGAGATGCCCGTCGTCGTCGTCACGTCCAAGGACTACGCTCAGGACCGGGCGCTCGCGCGCGACCTCGGGGCACGGGAGTTCCTGCTGAAGCCGCTGCGCTCCCGGGAGATCCGTTCCCTCATCGAGCGATACACCGGTGCGCAGTTGCGCCCCATTTCCGAAGACGGCGACCCATGAGCCCCTGCTATCTGCGCTTCTGGGGAGTCCGCGGCTCCTATCCCGCGCCCTTCGCGACCCACATGCGCACAGGGGGCAACACCTCCTGCGTGGAGGTCCGCTGCGCCGACCACGTCCTGATCGTCGACGCGGGCACCGGGATCATCCCCCTCGGCGCGCGCCTCGTGGAGCAGGACGCCGTGCGCGAGGTGGCCATCCTGGTGACCCACTACCACTGGGACCACATCTCGGGGCTGCCCTTCTTCGAGCCGGCGTTCACCCCCTCGTGGACCCTGCGCTTCTTCGGTCCGGGCAATACCGAGATGGAGGTGGCCGAGGCCCTGTCCGAGCAGATGCGCGCTCCCTATTTCCCCGTCGAGACCGAGACCTGGCTCGCCGACGTGCACTACCTGCACGCGAAGGACGGGACGATCGAGCACGGGCCGATCCGGGTGACCCCGTTCCACGTCCACCACCCCGGGACCACCTTCGGCTTCCGGATCGAGGTCGCCGGGCACACAGTGGTCTACGTCTCCGACAACGAACTGCTCTTCCTCGACGCGCCGATCGACCAGCGCCTGGAGGAGAGCGACCTGGACACCGGCGAGCACGAGTTGCTGGTCCAGATGAAGGAAGAGGCGAAGCGAGCGTCGCTGCAGCCCTTCCTCGACGCGGACATCCTGATCCACGACTCGCAGTACACGCGCGAGGACTACGCACGCAAGCGCGGCTGGGGACACTCCTGCTACATCGACACCGTGAATTGCGCCATCGACGCGCGCGTGGGCCAGCTCTATCTCTACCACCTGGACCCGAGCTACCCGGACACGCAGGTCGACGCGCTGCACCGCGAGGCGCAGGAGATCATCCGCCGGCGGGGCTCCGCCCTGCGCTGCGAGGTCGCCCGCGAAGGGCTGGTGATCCCGCTCTAGAAGCGCTCTCGCAGCGCTCTAGAAGAAAGTGCCCTCGATGGGGCTCGACGCGCTGGCGAAGCGCTTCTTCGGCATGCGACCGGCGAGGAACGCCTCCCGACCCGCTTCGATGGCCTTGCGCATGGCAGACGCCATCAGGATCGGGCTCTTCGCCGCCGCGATGGCGGTGTTCATCAGGACACCGTCACAGCCCAGCTCCATCGCGATGGCCGCGTCGGAGGCCGTGCCGACGCCCGCGTCCACCAGCACGGGGACCTTCGCGTTCTCGACGATGGTCAGGATGTTGTAGGGGTTACGGATCCCGAGCCCGGAGCCGATGGGCGCGGCGAGTGGCATCACCGCGACGCAGCCGAGTTCTTCGAAGCGCCGGGCCAGGATGGGGTCGTCGTTCGTGTAGACCATCACCTGGAACCCCTCACGGACGAGGACCTCGGCCGCCGCCAGGGTCTGCACCACGTCGGGGAAGAGCGTCTTCGGGTCGCCCAGCACCTCGAGCTTGACCAGGCTGTGACCGTCGAGCAGCTCGCGCGCGAGCCGACAGGTGCGCACCGCCGTCTCCGCGTCGTAGCAGCCCGCGGTGTTCGGCAGGATCGTGTAGCGGTCCGGCGGCAGGACGTCGAGCAGGCTCGGCTCACCGGTGTTCTGGCCGATGTTCGTGCGCCGCACGGCCACCGTCACGATCTCCGCACCGCTCGCCTCCACGGCGAGACGGGTCTCCTCCAGGTCCCGGTACTTTCCCGTCCCGACCAGCAGGCGGGAGCGATAGGTGCGGCCCGCGACGACGAGGGGGTCCGCGGAGGGGTCGAGGGGGGAGGCAGCAGGTGTCGGGCTCATGGTCGGTCCGTCGCAGGCAGGGGGTGAGAGATAGGGTCGGAGGAAATGCACTCGGGGGAGATGGGCTCGGAGGACATGGGCGTGAGGACATCAGCCACCGCCGATGGCGTGCACGATCTCCACGCGGTCGCCGGCGAGCAGCGCTCGCCGCTCGTGCTCGCCGCGGGGAACGATCTCCCCGTTCACCTCGACGGCCACCCGGCGCCCGCCGAAGTCCAGCGTGCCCAGGAGCTCAGCAACCGTCGCACCTTGGCGGAGCGTGACCGGCGTGCCGTTCAGCATCAACTCCATGGGATCAGCCTACGGAGCGCCCCCCCGGCGGTCAACCTCGAGCGGGGCTCACGCGCTCACTCGATGCGCAACACCAGCTCGTAGCTCGTGGGAGCGCGCACGCTCGACTTCTCGATGACGAAATCGGTCTCCCCCTCGCGCCAGCGTCCGGGGCGCGCGGAGAGGATGGCCTTGGCGACCACCTCCGGCAGGTCCTGCCCGGTCGCCGCGCGGGCGAGTGTCTTCGCGTGCTCGAGGAACAGCCGGTGCGCCCGTTGGACCTCGCTCCCCGAAACCACCTGCAGCTCCAGCACCAGGGCGGAGACCGCTTCGGCGGTCCCCTCGGCCGTGTAGCGCACCCGGTGCCGAACGGGGTCACCGGCCGCCAGGTCCCGCCTGAGGCTCCAGCAATAGAACCGCCCCTCCCGGAACGGACGGTAGTCGTTCGCGGTGGGGAGACCCGCCTCCGCCAGATAGGAACAGGCCACCTCGGGCGCCAGGGCGAGACCTGCGCCCAGCACCGGGGTCGTCACCGCCACCAGGCAGAGACCCCTCATCAGCAGTCGTCGAAGCACGGCGCACCTCCACGGTCCGGGGCCGACCCCCCGGCAGTGGAGGCCAGTGTACCGGGGCAGCGTGCCGGGAGACCACCGCCAGGGAGACGGTTCTCGTCCCCAGGGACCAGGACGTTCTGGTATCCCGGCAAACGGTTGGCTAGACTATCCACTCACCCGAGGCGGGTGTGGTTCAATGGTAGAACCTCAGCTTCCCAAGCTGATGACGTGGGTTCGATTCCCATCACCCGCTCCAACTTCCCTCCTTCCACCGCCGTGCTCGCCCTCCTGGGGAGCCTGGTGCCCCTTTGCGCCTCCGGGCTCGAGGTCACCGACCCGGGGCAGGGCCCCGTCACGCTGCCCGCCGGGTCCGCGGGGGCTCGGGAGCTGAGCGGGGTCACCTGGGCCGGCGGGGAACGCTATCTGGCGGTCAGCGACCAGGACGCCGCCCTGTACCAGCTGAGCGTGCGGTTGGACCGCCAGGCGGGGACCGTACTCGGGGCCGAGGTCACGGGAAAGGTCGCCCTCGGCCAGGGCACGGACCTGGAGGCCATCGCCCAGGCCCCCGACGGCACCGTCTACGCGAGCGACGAGGTGGGACCCGCGGTCCGCCGGTACGACGCCGGGACAGGCCAGGCGCGCGGGTTGGTTCGGGTGCCCCCGGTCTACGCGGGGGCCCGCAGGAACCTCAGCCTCGAGTCCCTCGCCCTGTCCCCCGACGCCCGCACCCTGTGGACGGCGAACGAAGAGGCCCTGAAGGGCGACGGGGCGACCAACCGCGGGGCGCACGGCCAGGGCACGCCCGTGCGGCTGCAGCGCCTGCGCGGTGACGGGCGGGGCGGCTGGAGGCCGGACGGACAGTGGGCATACCGGGTCGACGGCGCGGCGCCCTTCTTCGGTCGGGCCCCGAGCGGGCTCGTGGACCTCGCGGTCCTCCCGGACGGCACGCTGCTCGCGCTCGAGCGCGCGGCCGGCATCGTCGGGATGGGTGGCGAGCTGCCGAGCGCCCAGGTCGGCTTTCGCAGCCGCCTGTACGCCGTGGACCTGCGGGGGGCCATGGATACCTCGCGCCTCGCCGGCCTTCCCGCGAGCGTGGCGGCGGTGGGCAAGACCCTGCTCTGGGAGGCCACGTTCCCGGGGCTCAATTTCGAGGGGATCGCCCTCGGTCCACCGGTCGGCGCCGGCGAGCGCAGCCTGCTGCTGGTGTCGGACGACGGGAACGGACTCGGGCAGGCCCTCTACGCGCTGCGGGTCCAGACCGGTGCCCGGGCCGCGGACAGGGCTCGTTGAAGGCCCCGTCGCGGGGCACGGCATCCCCATCGCATCGCGCACGGCATGGGATGCCCGCCGGCAGCGCAGCGCCCTCAGGGCGCCGAGGACGGTTCCGTGCCCTGCGGCTGCACCATCATCTCCTCGAGCTCCAGGCCGGTCAGCCGCCCCAGACCCGCGAACAGCAGCCAGAGCGCGGCGAAGGTGATGGCGAGCGTCGGCAGGGCGATGACCGGATAGCTGAGCAGCGTCATCCTGCCCAACTCGGCGTTGAAGGCATCCGTCCCCGCGGGGCTCACCACGATCCACTTGGCCAGGGCGTAGTTGAGAACCGCGCTCAGCCCGAACGACAGGGCAAAGAGTCCGTTCGCCTGCCGCACCAGGCGCTCGAAGGCGGGCTGGGCATGACGCTCCGCGACACGCGCCTCGATCCGCTCCAGGTCGAAGAACTCCTCGCGCAGCAGGAGCATCCGCACCAGCGGCCGGCGCGTCCACTGGGAGCCCAGGACGGCCAGGGCAAGCAGGCCCGGCACCGTCGCCTCCTTCACCGCGACCCATTGCGGCGGCAGGTTCAGCAGTCCGATCCCGCCGGTCATCAGGACACCCACGAGGCCGAGGGCGGACCAGAAGTTCCACCGGCGCCGGCGAGCCAGGTCGTAGAGCCCGTAAGAGAGAGGGAGGGAGAGGGCCGCGAGGAACACCAGGAGCGTCAGCCCCTGCTCGCTTCCACCCCAGTGCCCGCGCAGCCAGTCCTTGCCCTGCATGAGCACGAGCGCAGGCAGCACGACGTTGAAGCCGAGGTTGACCCAGGGGTTCTCACGTGTTGGGCGGGAGGCATTCATCCGCGCAGCCTACCGCGCCCTTCCCTGGGCGCCGACGGTCAGTTCTTCATCTCTCAATGGGCCCGGCAGGATTCGAACCTGCGACCAAGGGATTATGAGTCCCCCGCTCTGACCGGCTGAGCTACAGGCCCTCAGTCCAGGAAGCTCCGGAGCTGCTCGCTGCGGCTCGGATGGCGCAGCTTGCGCAGGGCCTTCGCCTCGATCTGCCGGATGCGCTCGCGGGTCACGTCGAACTGCTTGCCGACCTCCTCCAGGGTGTGGTCGGTGTTCATGTCGATGCCGAAGCGCATCCGCAGCACCTTGGCCTCGCGCGGCGTGAGGCTCGCGAGCACGCTCTGCGTCGTCTCCCGCAGGCCCTCGAAGGTGGCCACCTCGACCGGCGCCGGGATGGTCATGTCCTCGATGAAGTCGCCGAGGTGCGAATCCTCGTCGTCCCCGATCGGGGTCTCCATGGAGATGGGCTCCTTGGCGATCTTGAGCACCTTGCGCACCTTGTCCTCCGGCATCTCCATGCGCACGGCGAGTTCGTCCGGCGTGGGCTCGCGGCCCTTCTCCTGGAGGATCTGGCGCGAGATCCGGTTCAGCTTGTTGATGGTCTCGATCATGTGCACCGGGATGCGGATGGTGCGCGCCTGGTCGGCGATCGAGCGCGTGATGGCCTGGCGGATCCACCACGTGGCGTAGGTCGAGAACTTGTAGCCGCGGCGGTATTCGAACTTGTCCACCGCCTTCATCAGGCCGATGTTGCCCTCCTGGATCAGGTCCAGGAACTGCAGGCCGCGGTTGGTGTACTTCTTCGCGATGGAGATCACGAGGCGGAGGTTCGCCTCCACCATCTCCTTCTTCGCGCGCCGGGCCTTGGCCTCGCCGATCGACATCCGGCGGTTGATCTCCTTGATGTCGCCGATGCGCAGGCGCGTGCCCTGCTCCACCGCGAGGAGCTTCTTCTGGAGCCGCTGCACCTCCGCCACGTACGGCGGCAGGTCCTCGGTCTGGCCGGTGCGCTCGGCGAGATAGCCGGGCAACCAGTCCTGGCGCGTCTCGTGGTCCGGGAACGCGGCGATGAAGGCCTTGCGGGGCATCCCACCCTGGTCGACGCAGACCGCCATGACGCTGCGCTCGACCTCGCGGATCCCCTCGATCACCTGCCGCAGGTCGTTGGTGAGCCGGTCGATCAGCTTCGGCACCACGCGAAGCTCCAGGAACGCGTCCGCCATTTCCTGACGGACCTTGCGGCACCGGGGCGAGTCGGGGCTGTTCTTCTGGGCCAGCTTGACCGACTTCTCGTAGAGCGCCCGGAGCTTCTCGAAGCGCGCGCGGGCCTCCTCGGGGTCGGGACCGGTATCCACGACCTCCGTGAGTCCCTCTTCCGCGGTCTCCTCGTCGACCTCCTCGTCCCCGGCCACCACAGCCGCCGCTGCGTCCACCTCGGGGACCGGGGCCGCGGCAGGCTCCGCCTCGTCGACGAAACCGCTGATGACCTCGGTCAACTTGATCTCGCCCGCCTGGAAGAGGTCGAATTCCTTCAGCAGGTGACCGGTCGTCTCCGGGTACGTGGCAAGGGCCGTCAGGACCTGGGTAAGACCCTCCTCGATGCGCTTGGCGATCTGGATCTCGCCCTCGCGAGTCAGCAGGTCCACCGTGCCCATCTCGCGCATGTACATCCGCACCGGGTCGGTCGTGCGCCCGAACTCGGCATCCAGGGTTGCCAGGGCCGCTGCGGCCTCCTCGGCCGCGTCCTCGTCGTCGTCGACGGCGGCCGTGGTCTCGTTGAGCAGCAGGGCCTCCTCGTCCGGGGCCGTCTCGTGGACGGCGATGCCCATGTCATTGATCATGCTGATGATATCTTCGATCTGCTCGGGATCGACGATACCGTCCGGCAGGTGGTCGTTGACCTCGTGGTAAGTCAGGTATCCCTGCTCCTTACCTTTTGCGATCAACAACTTGAGCTGTGACTGCTGCTGGTCGAGGTCCATAAGGGGATGAATGGGAATCGGGTTACCAAAACGTAGTCGTCAACTATAGCACGAGGCGCTAATATTCGCCATTTCGCTCAACCGCTCCTTCCCCCCTGACCGCCGAGACGCACGCAAAGTTCCGCGTACTCGCGCGTCTCCGCCTCCGAGAGCTGCCCCGCCCGGGCCCGTGCGGCCAGGGCCTGGAAGCGCTGCTGGGGTCCCTTGTGCGCAATCCGCTCCAGCGCGTCGCGGAACTCCTGGACCAGGTCGGCCTCCGGCAGGGCCGGGTCCTCCACGGCCGCGAGCTTTCCCAGGTGGCGCCCCGTCTCGCTCTCCCGGAAATGCTCCAGGACGCCCGCCATGCTGAGGTCGGGCCGCGCCCGCAGCAGCTCGATCATCTCGCTGAGCACCCCCACCCCCGGCACGCCGGCGCCGCCGAGAGGGGGCAGCTCACCCGCCCGGGCGACGATCTCCGGGTGGTGAAGCAGCAGGGTGACCGTGCGCCGCATCAGGGAGGGGGCCTGGCGCACGGGCGCCACGGGGGCTGGCCGGGGGGGCACCCGCGCGTGGCCAGCGGGGTCGAGGACGGGGGCCAGCTCGCCGGGCTCGAGACGGCTCAGCTCCGCCAGGCGCATCTCCACCATCTGCCGGAACGCCCCCTGGGGAATCCGCGTAACGAATGGGCGCGCCAGGTCCACCAGGCGCGCCCGCCCGTCCAGCGTGCCCAGCTCGACCTGGGCCACCAGGTGGTCGAAGAGAAAGCTCGAGAGGGGCGTGCCCCGGGCCAGCTCCGCACGGAACCCCTCAGGCCCGACGCGGCGCACCCGCGTGTCGGGGTCTTCCCCTTCGGGCAGGAACACGAAGCTCGCCTGGCGCCCCTCGCGCAGGAGCGGCAGCGAGGTCTCGAGCGCGCGCCAGGCCGCCTTGCGGCCCGCCGCGTCGCCATCGAAACAGAAGACGACACGGGACGCGACGCGGAAGATCTGCTCCAGGTGCTGGGCCGTGGCGGCGGTGCCGAGCGTGGCCACGGTGCTGGTGAAGCCGGCCTGGACGAGGGCCAGCACGTCCATGTAGCCCTCCACGACGACCACCGAGTCGAGCTCCCGGCTCACGCGCTGGGCCTGGTAGAGCCCGTAGAGCTCACGGCCCTTGTGGAAGACCGGGGTCTCCGGGGAATTCAGATACTTCGGCTTGCTGTCGTCCAGCACTCGCCCGCCGAAGCCGACGGTGCGCCCGCGGCGGTCCAGGATGGGGTACATCACCCGGTCGCGGAAGCGGTCGTAGGGGCGCCCACCGCTGCGGGCAATCGCCAGGCCGGCCTGCACGAGGTCCTCGCGGGTCTTCTCGTCGCCGCCGAGGGCACCCACCAGGCCGTCCCACCCCGGCGGGGCATACCCGAGCTGGAAGGCATCGAGCGTGGCGGCGTCGAGGCCGCGGCCCCGCAGGTACTCCTGCGCCCTGCGCGCCTGGGGGTGCTCGTGCAGCTGGCGCTGGAAGTACTGCCGGGCCCGGTCGAGCAGGCCGTAGAGGGGGGCAAGCCCGGCCTCGGCCGGACGGGCCGCTCCGCCCTCCTCCGGGACCGGCACCCCGGCCCGCTGGGCGAGGGCCCGCACCGCCTCCGGAAAGTCCATGCGGGCGTACTGCATCAGGAAGCCGATGGCGGTCCCGTGGGCGCCGCAGCCGAAGCAGTGGTAGAACTGCTTGCGCGGGCTGACGGTGAACGACGGGCTCTTCTCGTCGTGGAAGGGGCAGCGGGCCTGGTAGTCGTGTCCGGCCCGCTTCAGGGGAACGGACTCGCCGATCAGCTCGACGATGTCGACCCGGGCCAGAAGGTCGTCGACGAAGGCTTGGGGGATGCGACCGGCCATCGTTCGCCCGACGGCATCACGCCGTCCCGCGCCGCTAGCCGAGCCGGGCGAGGCGCTCCTTCACTCGGGCACTGACCACGCCCATGTCGGCGCGGCCCTCGACGAGCTCCTTCATCCGCGCCATCACCTTGCCCATGTCCCGGGCGGAGGTCGCCCCGACCTCGGCCACGCACCGCGCGACGAGGGCATCGACCTCCTCGACGCCGAGGGCCTGGGGCAGGAACCCCTCGATCAGCGCGATCTCGAACGCCTCCTGGTCGGCCAGGTCGTCGCGGCCGCCGGCACGGAACTGGGTGAGGGAGTCCTGGCGCTGCTTCAACATCTTGCGCAGCACGGCCACCACCTGGGAGTCGTCGAGCTCGATGCGCTCGTCCACCTCCCGCTGCTTGATGGCGGCACTCACGAGACGCAAGGCCCCCAGCCGGCGCTTGTCCTGCGCCCGCATGGCGGCCTTCACGTCTTCCTGGATCCGCGCCTTGAGGCTCATGGGCGGCGGGGCCCCGAGAGGCTCAGGCCCGGGGGCTCGCAGTCCGCATGCCCAGCATGCCGCGCTGCCGGCGCTTCTGATGGCGCTTTACGGCGGCGGCCATCTTGCGCTTGCGCACCGAGGTCGGCTTTTCGTAGAACTCGCGGCGCCGGATCTCCGTGAGGATCCCCGCCTTCTCGCAGGAGCGCTTGAAGCGGCGCAGGGCGAAATCGAAAGGCTCGTTCTCTCGGACGCGGACAGTCGGCATACTCGGTTGCTCTGGGCCGTGCTGGAGGCCGTTGCGTGGATGGAAGCGGTGAATTGTAGGTTCCGGAGCAGGCGCTGTAAAGCCGGGGGGAGAAACGGGTGCGGGTAGTCGGGATCGAGACCTCCTGTGACGAGACCGGGGTGGCCGTGTACGACGGGGAGCGGGGCCTGCTCGCGCACGCGATCCACAGCCAGGTCGAGCTGCACGCCCGATTCGGGGGCGTGGTCCCCGAGCTGGCCTCCCGGGACCACATCCGCCGGCTCGCCCCCCTCCTCGCACAGGTGCTCGAGGAGGCGGGGACCGGCCGGGGCGACCTCGACGGGGTCGCCTACACCGCGGGACCGGGCCTGATCGGGGCGCTGCTGGTCGGCGTGGCCTTCGCCCGCAGCCTGGCCTGGGCCTGGTCGCTGCCGGCCGTGCCCGTGCACCACATGGAGGCGCACCTCCTCGCCCCCATGCTGGAGCCCGACCCGCCGGCCTTCCCCTTCGTCGCCCTCCTCGTCTCCGGCGGCCACACCCTGCTGGTCGAGGTCACCGCCGTCGGCGCCTACCGCCTGCTCGGGGAGTCCGTGGACGACGCCGCGGGCGAGGCCTTCGACAAGACCGCCAAGCTCCTCGGTCTCGGCTACCCCGGGGGCCCCGCGCTGGCCCGGCTGGCGGAGCAGGGGCGCCCCGGCCGCTTCGAGTTTCCCCGGCCGATGACCGCCCGCCCCGGCCTGGACTTCAGTTTCAGCGGGTTGAAGACCGCCGCGCTGCTCGCCCTGCGAGAAGCGGGCGGCGACGAGGGCGCGCGGGCCGACATCGCCCGCGCCTTCGAGGACGCGGTGGTGGAGACCCTGGTGATCAAATGCCGCCGGGCCCTGGCCCATACCGGGCACCGGCGGCTCGTGATTGCCGGCGGGGTGGGCGCCAACCGCAGGCTGCGCGAGGCGCTGCTCCAGCTCGGCGAAGCGGTCGGCGCGCGCGTGCACTACCCGCGCCCGGAGCTCTGCACCGACAACGGGGCGATGGTGGCCTTCGCCGGCTACCAGCGTCTGCGCGCCGGCGAGCGGGCCGGTCTCGGCTTCGCTGCGCGCCCGCGCTGGGCGATGGACTCCCTCGCCCGCGCCCCCGGCAGTCCGGCGGAGTCGGGGTCAGACTGAATCGAGGTCTCACCGGGGCGGGTCGGTCGGAGCCGGCACCGGGCCGAGTCGGGGCCCGGTCGGGTGGGGGCCGGGGTCAGGCGGAGGGCCGGCTCGCGCCGATCTTCGGCTCCTCGCCGGCGAGCAGCCGGCGGATGTTGGCCCGGTGCCGCCAGAGCAGCACCAGGGTCATGGCCCCCACCGCCGCCACCAGCACACCCTCGCGGGTGAACCAGGCGGTGTAGACGGGGGCGAAAAGGACGGCCCCGAGGGCCGCGAGGGAGGAGTAGCGGAAGGCGACCGCGAGGGCGAGCCAGGTCGCCGCGGTTGCCACGCCGATGGGCCAGGCGAGGCCCAGGAGGACGCCGAGGGTGGTGGCCACCCCCTTGCCCCCTTTGAAATCGAAGAACACCGGAAACAGGTGCCCCAGGAAGGCGGCGAGTCCCGCCGCACCGAGGACCGCGGGCGCGACGCCGAGCCAGTGGCCGGCGAGCACCGGGAGGTATCCCTTCAGCCCGTCCCCGAGCAGGGTGACCACCGCGGCGGCCTTCCCTCCGTAGCGGAGAACGTTCGTCGCCCCGGGGTTCCCCGAGCCCGTCGTCCGGGGGTCCGGCAGTCCGAGGACGCGCGTGGTGAGCACCGCGCTCGAGACGGACCCGAGGAGGTAGGCGGCCACGACCAGGAGGATTGCCTGCATCACAGGCGCATTGTTCGGGCGAGGAGCCGACAGGTCAATACGGGCGCGCGCGGCCCCGGCGCTTGTTTTACCATGGCCCCAGGGAACGTCACGCCTGCGCCCGGCACGGACCATGGACATCATCTACATCAGCCAGCTGCGCGTCGAGACGGTCATCGGTGTCTACGAGTGGGAGCGGCACATCCGCCAGGTGGTCCTGCTCGACCTGGAGATGGCCACCGACGTCGCCCGGGCCGCCGCCACCGACAACATCGCCGACGCCCTGAACTACAAGGCGGTCGCGAAGCGGGTGGCCGCGTTCGTGGAGGGGACCCGGTTCCAGCTGGTGGAGACGCTCGCGGAGCGCGTGGCGGAGCGGGTCCTCGACGAGTTCGGGGTCCCGTGGGTGCGGCTGCGCGTCTGCAAGGAGGGCGCCCTGCGGGGCGTGAAGGAAGTCGGCGTCCTCATCGAGCGGGGGCGGCGGGACTGAGATGCCGAGGGTCTACGTCGCCATCGGCAGCAACCTCGAGCCGGAACGACACGTACGCGCCGCCGTGCAGGCCCTGCGGGCGCGCTTCGGGCACCTGGCCGCGTCGCCGGTCTACGCCTGCCCCCCGGTGGGGTTCGAGGGCCCGGAATTCCTGAACCTCGTGGTGGCCTTCGACACGGATGAGCCACCCCGATCGCTGGTCCGGGCGCTCAAGGCGATCGAGGAGACGCAGGGCCGCCGGCGCGACGCGCCACGCTTCGCCGACCGGACCCTCGACCTGGACCTGCTGATGTACGGCGACGAGGTCCTCGAGGAAGAAGGGCTGCGGGTGCCGCGCCCCGAGATCCTGGAGCACGCCCACGTCCTCGGTCCCCTCTGCGACCTCGCGGGGGACCGGGTACACCCCTGTCTCGGGCGGACCTTCCGCGCGGTCTGGGCCGAGCTCGACCAGACCCAGCGGGGCCTGCGGCGGGCAGTCCTCGAAATCGACACCCAGGATTAGGAGCCGGAATGGCAGAGCCTCTCCACTTCTGTACCCGCTGCGGGGCACCGGTCACCGTTCGGGTGCCGGCGGGCGACGACCGGCCACGGCACGTGTGCGAGGCCTGCGGGACGATCCACTACCAGAATCCGAGGGTGGTGGCCGGCTGCGTGATCGAGTGGGGCGACCAGGTGCTGCTCTGCCGCAGGGCCATCGAGCCCCGCAGGGGGTTCTGGGTGTTTCCCGCGGGATTTATGGAAAACGGCGAGACCATCGAGGAGGCCGCGGAGCGCGAGGCGCGCGAGGAGGCGAACGCACGGGTCGAGATCCTCGAGCTCTACACCCTGTTCGACATCCCGCACCTGGAGCAGGTCCACTGCATGTTCCGCAGCCGGCTGCTCGACACGGGCTTCTCGCCGGGGACGGAGAGCCTGGAGGTCCGGCTCTTCCGCGAGGAGGAGATCCCCTGGCGCTCGCTGGGGTTCGCCTCGGTCTCGTTCGCCCTCCAGCACTACTTCGAAGACCGGCGCTCCGGACAGTTCCGGATGCACCGGGGCACCGTCCACCCCGCCTGTCCGGTCTGACGGCGGTTGGCGACCCCGCCGGTCCGGGCTGACGGCGGCTGGAAACACTGCCCGTCAGGCCTGGCGGCCCCCGTCGACCCGGATCACCTGTCCCGTGATGTAGTCCGCGTCCCGCACCAGGAAGAGCACGGTGCGGGCCACGTCCTCCGGGCTCCCCTGCCGCTTGAGGCTGGTGCGCGAGATGATCCGGCGCTGGGTGACCTCGTCGAGCCCCTGCTCCGGCCAGAGGATCGCCCCGGGCGCCACGGCGTTCACCCGCACGTCGGGCCCGAGGTCCCGGGCCAGGGCCCGCGTCAGCATCACGACCCCCGCCTTGGTGATCGAGTACACCGCGTGCTCGCGCAGGGGGGAGAGTCCGTGAACGTCGGCCAGGTTGACGACGCAGCCATGCCCCAGGCGCAGGTACGGGGCAGCCGCCTGGGCCAGAAAGAACGGAACCTTCAGGTTGGCGCCGAGGAGGTCGTCCCAGACCTCGTCGGTCACGCAGCCGACCGGCGTCGCGTAGAAGTTCGACGCGTTGTTCACCAGCACGTCCAGGCGGCCGGCCCCGTCCACGACCTCCTCGATCAGGCGGTCCACGGCGCCGGGGGCGAGCAGGTCGCCGCGATGGAGCGCAACCGAGCCCTGGCGCACGGCGTTCAGCTCGGCCGCGAGCGCCTCGGCCGCGCCCCGCGAGCGCCGGTAGTGCAGCGCCACGTGCATCCCGGCCCCATGCAGGACGCGCACGATGGCGGCCCCGATGCGCCGGGACCCTCCCGTGACCAGCGCGACGCGGCCCTCCAGCCCCTGCGTATAATCACTCATCTCCAGACCCGTTCCCCCGTCCCCTCCCGTGACCGCCGTCACTCTACACCGGGCGCAACCGTGACGCTCAGGCGACATCCGGACGCCGCGGCGAGGCCCGGGCCACCCCTCCCCCTGCGGCTCCCCGAGGGACTGCCCGACCCGGGGCCGGAGGCGAGGGCCCACGCCGAGCGGCTGCTCGCGCTCATCGGCGAGGAGATCGAGCGCCGCGGGGGGGCCATCCCCTTCTCCCGCTACCTGGAGCTGGCCCTCTACACGCCCGGGCTCGGTTACTACGGCGGCCCGCTCCCCAAGCTCGGAGGGCCGGGTGATTTCGTCACCGCCCCCGAGGTCTCCCCCCTCTTCGGCCGCTGCCTCGCACGTCAGGCCGCCGAGGTGATGGCGGCGCAGCCGGACGCCACGGTGCTCGAGCTCGGCGCCGGCTCCGGGGCCCTCGCCGCGGAGGTCCTCACCACCCTGGCCGACCTCGGCCGGCTACCCGGCCGCTACCTCATCCTCGAGGTCTCGGGCGAGCTCGCCCGACGCCAGGCAGAGACCCTCGCACGCCGCGCGCCGGCCCTCTCCGGGCTCGTGAGTTGGCTGGAGCGCTGGCCCGAGGCGCCCATCACCGGCGTCATCCTGGCGAACGAGGTCCTGGACGCGGTGCCGTTCCATCGCGTCCGGAGGGAGCCATCGGGCCCCGGCGAGCTCTACGTCACGGCGCGGGGGGGACGGCTGGCAGGCCTCTGGGGTCCCCCGTCCTCGGAGGCGGTCGACCGGGCCATCACCGAGGTCGAGGCGGACCTCGGTACGGCGCTCCCGCCGGGCTACGTGACCGAGGTCTCCCCCGAGCGGGACGCGTGGGTGAGCTCGGTCGCGGACGCCCTCGGGGCGGGGCTGGCGTTGTTGATCGACTACGGCTACCCGCGCCGGGAGTACTACCACCCGCAACGCGCGGACGGTACGCTGATGTGCCACTATCGCCACCGCGCCCACGGCGACCCACTGGCGCTCACCGGCCTGCAGGACGTCACCGCCCACGTGGACTTCACCGCGGCGGCGCGCGCGGCGGAACGGGCGGGCGCGAGGACGGCCGGTTTCGTCAGCCAGGCCGACTTCCTGCTCGCCACGGGGATCCTGGACGAGGTGGCGGCGGCCGGGGACGAGGGGGAGCGCACGGCGCGAGCAAGCGAGGTCCGGCGGCTCACGTTCCCCGGTCAGATGGGGGAGGCGTTCAAGGTCCTGGGCCTGAGCCGCGGGCTGGACCTGGACCCCGTCGGTTTCGCGCTGCGCGACCGGCGGGGGCGCCTGTGAGCCTGCGCGGCCCCGGCCGCGGCGGAGTGCCGTGGATCCGGGTGAGGGGCGAGCCCCGCACCCGAACAACCTGTCAACCGAGCCTTTTCGAGAGGAGTCAACCCGTATGGCCGTCCTGCGCTCCATCCCACTGCTTGCACTGATCTGGATCCTCTACAACGTCGTGGCCTTCTTCGGGGTCGCCACGATGGGCCACCAGGTCTTCAGCTTTTCCCTCACCTCCGGGGCCGTCTGGACCATCAACGTGGGCGAGCTGCTGATCATCGTCGGCCTGCTGGCCCTCTTCGTCGAGGTCTTCCGGTCGACGCGTACCTCCACCGCCTCGGTCCTGAACCACATCCTCTCGACGCTGGTGTTCGTGGCCTTCCTGGTGGAGTTCATCACCGTCGAGCGCGCCGGGAACTCCGTGTTCTTCATCCTGATGGTGATGGCGCTGCTGGACGTGATCGCGGGCTTCTCGGTGACCATCTTCACCGCGCGCCGCGACCTCACCGTCGGCGAGAACGTCGAGCTGTAGCAGGACAGAGGGTGGGGGCGCCCGCCCCCACCCGAGGCAGCCGACCCGCGCGGGAGGCTCCCCCGGCCCTCCCTAAGCGGGTCTTGCGTCCCGGATCGCGGCGACCCGCAGCCCCCGCAGGGCGTTCGCGAGGTCGAGGCCGGAGAGGCCCTGGTCGAGGAGCGGCCGCACCTGCACCGCGGCTGCCGCCGAGCGCGCCGAGCGCAGCGCGTCGCCCTGGGGGTAGGACCGGTCCGCCCACCCCGCCCGGCCGCGGAAATCCGCCTCGCACGCGAGCAGCATCCGCTCGAAGCGCTCGGGCCGCCGGAACGCGTCGGCCGACTCCAGTAGGCGCAGGACGGTCCCGGGGCGCAGATCCAGCGCCCGATGGCAGAGCCCGTGCAGGCGCGCCGACAACACCCCCAGCTCCCGATACTCCACCGGCGCGCGGTAGCGCCCGCAGAGGGCCTCCACGAGCGCCGCGCCCCGGTCCTCGTGGCCCACGTGGCGCGGCCACTCCCCGCTCGGCGTCGTTCCCTTCCCGAGGTCGTGCACCAGCGCGGCAAAGCGCACGAGCGGGTCGGGCGAGAGCCGGGCCGCCTGGGCGAGCACCAGGAGGACGTGCGCCCCCGTGTCCACCTCCGGGTGGTACTCCGCCCGCTGGGGCACGCCGAAGAGCGCGTCCAGCTCGGGAAAGAGGCGTGCGAGGGCGCCACACTCGCGCAGCACCTCGACGAAGCGCCCGGGATCGGCCTCACCGAGCGCCCGCTCGAGCTCGGTCCAGACCCGCTCGGGGGTGAGGGCGTCCACCTCCCCTGCCTCGACCATGGCACGCATCAGCGCGAGCGTCTCGGCCGCGACCGAAAAGCCCAGGCGCGCGGCGAACCGGGCCACGCGCAGGATGCGCACGGGGTCCTCGACGAACGCGGGCGAGACGTGGCGCAGCCGGCGCAGCCGCAGGTCCTCGCGGCCGCCAAAGGGGTCGATCAGCTCGCCCCCCTCGTCGAGGGCCATCGCATTGATGGTCACGTCCCGGCGCCGGAGGTCCTCCTCGAGGGTGACACCGGGGTCAGCGTGGACGGCGAAGCCGCGGTAGCCAGGGGCGGTCTTGCGCTCGGTGCGCGCGAGCGCGTACTCCTCGCCCGTCTCGGGGTGCAGGAACACGGGGAAATCCCGGCCCACCTGCCGGTATCCGAGGGCGCGCAGGGCCTCGGGGGTGGAGCCGACCACCACCCAGTCCCGGTCCTGGACCGGCAGCCCGAGCAACCGGTCCCGCACCGAGCCGCCGACCTGGTAGACCCTCATCCCCTGCCGCGTCATGCCCACCCCGACCGAATGGCTGGAGGGCCCGGATTCTCCCGACCGGTGCCGCCGGGGGTCAAGGCCGCGCGCCGGCCCCGCCCTGGCCCTCCTTCCGGCTCGTGTGCCGTGGAAAGAGGCCCCCCTTCCCCCGGACCGTTTGCGGTATGATGATTCGCTAATACTGCACCGGGCATCGAGGCCGTGAACGAAGACTGGATGGATCAGGTCCGCTGGAGCGCGGACGGACTGGTGCCTGCCATCGCCCAGGACGCCGAGAGCGGGCGGGTGCTGATGATGGCCTGGATGAGCCGGGAATCGCTGGCCCTCACGGCCCGCGAGGGCCGGGCCGTATACTGGTCGCGCTCGCGCCGCGCGCTCTGGCGCAAGGGCGAGGAGTCCGGTCACGTGCAGCGGGTTCGGGACATCCGGCTCGACTGCGACGGGGACACGGTCCTGCTGGCGGTGGAACAGGTGGGCGGGATTGCCTGCCACACCGGTCGCGAGAGCTGCTTCTACCGGCAGCTCCAAGGGGACGCGTGGGTTGCGGTGGACCCGGTGCGGAAGGCGCCGGACGCGATCTACGGCAAGGGGCAGGGACCGTCTTGAGCGAGGTGCTCGAGCGCCTGGCCCGGACGCTGGAGGCCCGCAAGGGCGCGGACCCGTCGGCGTCCTACGTGGCCGGCCTGTACGCGCGGGGGCTCGACGCGATCCTGAAGAAGGTCGGCGAAGAGGCCACCGAGACGGTGATTGCCGCCAAGGGAGGCGAGCGCGAGGCGGTCGTGCGCGAGACGGCCGACCTCTGGTTTCACACCCTGGTGATGCTCGCTCACCTCGGCCTCGGACCGGAGGCGGTCCTCTCCGAGCTCGAGCGGCGATTCGGGTTGTCCGGGCTGGCGGAGAAGGCCGCCCGGTCACAGGGGCCGGCACCCGCCCACGCGCGGGCGGCCGGGCTCGATTCAGTGCGAGGATAGAGACACATGGGACTCGGCGGAATCAGTATCTGGCAGCTCCTGATCGTGCTGGTGATCATCGTGCTGCTGTTCGGCACCAGCAAGCTGCGCAACCTCGGCGGTGACGTGGGCGCGGCGCTGAAGAACTTCCGCGAATCGATGCGCAGCGGAGAGGAAGAGGAAGCGAAGCCTGCCGAGCCGGCCGAGCCCGGACGGCTGCCCCCCAACGAGGCGCAGAAGTCGGCCTCCGCGGAAACCCGGGCCAAGGAGCGGGTCTGACGGGAGGCCCCTGGGGCCACCCCTCCGGCTCGTCGGGTAACGCATCGTGTTCGAGGTCGGCTTCTGGGAGCTCGTCCTGGTGGGGGTCGTGGCCCTGGTCGTCGTGGGGCCGGAACGGCTCCCCGAGCTCGCCCGCAGCGCGGGGCGCTGGCTCGGCGCCGCGCGGCGCATGGCTAGCACCTTCAAGTCCGACCTCGAGCGGGAGATGCGGGCCGGCGAGCTGAAGAAGATGCTGGAGAAACAGGGCGAGTTTCGCGGGGCCTACGACGTCCTGGAGCAGACGAAAAAGCAGCTCCAGGAGGAATTCCAGGGGACCGTGGACAAGCTGAACGCCCCGGTCGATATCCCCACCATCTCCCTGGAGGGGACGGACACGGCGGCAGCGGCGCCGGCAGCCCCTGCGACCCCCGTCCCTGCGACCCCCGCCCCGGCGCCCAGCGGCACCGGGGAGACCCCACCCGACTCCGCCGCCCATGGCCCCGACGGACCAGCCCGGGCCTGACCAGACCGTCGGCGAGATGCCGTTCCTGGAGCACCTGCTGGAGCTCCGGGACCGGCTGCTGCGGATGGTCCTCGCCGTGCTCGGGGGCGTGATCGTCCTGCTGCCCTTCGCGAACAGCCTCTATTCGTATCTCGCCGAGCCGCTGCTCCGGCACATGCCGGCCGGCGCCACCATGATCGCGACCGAAGTCGCCTCGCCGTTCCTGGCCCCCTTCAAGCTCGCCCTCGTCGCTGCCGTGTTCCTGGCGATGCCGGTCATCCTCTACCAGGCCTGGGCCTTCATCGCGCCGGGCCTCTACCAGAAGGAGCGCCGCTTCGCCCTGCCCCTGCTGGTCAGCAGCATCCTGCTCTTCTACCTGGGGATGGCCTTCGCCTACTACGTGGTCTTCCCGATCATCTTCGGCTTCTTCACCGCGACCGCCCCCGAGGGGGTCACGGTGATGACCGACATCAGCAAATACCTGGACTTCGTCCTGACCCTCTTCTTCGCGTTCGGTGTCGCGTTCGAGGTCCCCATCGCGGTGCTCCTGCTCATCTGGACCGGGTTCACCAGCGTGGAGACCCTGACCCGGATCCGCCCCTACTTCATCGTCGGGGCCTTCGTCGTCGGCATGGTCATCACGCCACCGGACGTGTTCTCCCAGACCTTCGTGGCCCTGCCCATGGTGGTGCTGTTCGAGGCGGGGATCTTCCTCGCGCGCATCACCGCCCGGGCGCAGGCGAAGCGAGAAGCGGAAGCCGAAGCCGAGGCGAAGGCCGCACATCCTGTCTCCCGCGTCCCGGCGATCACCGGGCCGGCGGCCGGCAGCGTGGGCACAGCCACGGGCGAGAACACGGGCGCAGGCGCGAGCGCGAGCGGAGGCACCGGGGCGGGCAGCGAGCCGCCGGTCGTCGAGGACGACATCGAGTCCGAGCTCGACCAGGCCATCGCCGAAGAGGCCCAGCTCAACCAGCAGTCCCCGAGGCCTGCCGACCCCGCGTGAAGCGGGCCCCCGTTTCAGCGGGGCCCTGCGCCCTCTTCCTCTCTCTCCTCCAGTGCCTCGGGCCCCTCGGCACCGTCGGTCACGGCGCCATCCCCCGGCGGCGCCGGCACCCGCAGGCGCAGCAGGCGGTCCGCCGACTCCACGGGGAGGTGGTACTGGACCCCGGCATCGGGGCGCGCCAGCACCAGGGCGTGGGGGGTCTCGCTCACCAGGAAGTGCAGCGGCTCTCCCTGTCCCGTCAGGGTGACGGTGACGGGGCGTCCGGCTCCCGGGGGCTCGAGGGCACGCACGGTGATGGCCTGGGCGGTGCGCCAGGCGTCCACCAGCCCCTGGACCGCGTCGGCCCCGGCCTCGGGACGCTCCGGCTCCGCCACCCAGCGCCCCCCCTGAAGGCGCAGCCTCAGCTCCGGAAGCTCGATGGCGACGGGCTGGGGCTCGGGGCCGAGGGGTCCCAGATGGACGAAGCCCGGGGCACCGGACACGGTCAGGTGGTAGAACCGGTCGGTGACGAGGTGCACCCGGTCCCCGACCCGCAGGTACCGCCGGCCGCTCAGCGACTCGGTGTCCCCGAAGTCCAGGCGCAGGTCGTCGAGGACGAGCGAGGCCTGCGGCGGCTCGAGGCCGAAGCGGGCGAGCTCCAGGTCCTGCACCCTGTAACTGCGCTCCGTCGCAGCCCCCAGCACCTCGAGCAGGGTCTGGATACGGAAGCCGTTGGCCGGCAGGGACAGGGGCTCGACCATGAGCCAGCGGCCCTCGCGCTTCTCCAGGAGGACAGCCGTCTGCCCCGACCGCTCGATGCGCAACCGGGCGACCGAATCCGGGGCCCGGTCGGTCAACGTCGGCACCGGGGGCGGTGTCTCGATGCCGGGCTGCAGGAACACGAGCGCGGCCAGCACGGCCACGGCGCCCAGCAGCAGGAGGTTCAGGGCCGCCCGGCGCGACACGGTCAGCGCCTCCGGCGGCGGTACCAGATCACGAAGCCGGCCGCCGCGAGCCCGAGCGGCAGCACGGCGAGGAACGCGAGGCCGATAGTCGCCACCGCAACCTCGGAGAGGACCAGCTGGGTGTCCGGCGAGGTCCGCGCGGGGATGGCGATGAGCTCGTCGTCGCTCGAGAGCCAGTTGATCAGGTTGAGCCCCAGGTCGAGGTTGCCGCCGTTCCCGAGGAATGCGTTGGAGAGGAAGTCACCGTCGCCGAGGACCACCACCCGCTGGGTCGCACCGGACTGGGCCGCCGCCCCCGGCGGGGCGTCGGCAGTCTGAGCGGACTCCCGGGGCCGGGTCAGGGCGACGCCCACGTCGAGCGGCCCCTCCACGTCCTTGCCGGGATCGAGGCGGACCTCGCCGGCGAGCTCGCCGGTCTCGGACCAGGCGCGCCCCGCCGTCGTCAGCAGGGGCTCGGACTGCCAGGGTGCGACCGGGCGGGCCGTGAGGCCGGCAGCCATCGGGAACACCGTCACCAGGTCGAAGTGCTCGGTCACCGCGTGCAACGGATACTGGGTGACCAGGGTCATCGCGGGGTTGTCGATCCCGAAGAGCTGGGTGGTGGGGTCCACGATGGTCCCCGGCTGCAGCTCCACCCCGAGTTGCTGGGCCAGGGCCTCGAGACCCTGCAGACCCCCCGGGTCCGCGAGCCACAGGAGGTTGCCGCCGTGCTCGAGGTAGCCGAGCAGGAGCACGGCCTCGCCCGGGAGCAGCTTCACCTGGGGACCCGCGATCACGAGCACGCTCGTGTGCTCGGGCACGGCCCCGGTCTCGGCCAGGTGGACCGTCTCCACCTGCAGGCCCCTCTGCTCCAGCTGACGGGCCCAGTCCCGCAGGTCGTGGTTGGCCTGGCCGCGGGGGTCGCGCTCCCCGTGGCCGGTGAGGAAGACCACGTGGCGGTCCCCGCCCCGGGCCACCCGCTGCAGGGCGTTGGTGAGCGCCTGCTCGGAGAGCGTCTGCACGTGCTCCTTGCGCCCCCCGAGCTCCACCACCAGCTCCCCGTCGACCGTGATCCCCAGCTCGCGCACCCGGTCGGGGGCGGTGTCGGGGTTCACGAAGGACAGATCGAGGTCTGCCTTGTGGCGCCGGTAGCGCTCCACGAGGTCCCGGACGCGGCCCCGGAGCACCTCGTCCTCCCGCGCGTAGGCGGTGATGGCGACTGGCCCCTCCAGGCGCCCCAGGAGGGCCTGGCTCGCCTCGGACAGGGTGTTGCGGCCGCTCACCGTCCAGTCCAGCTGCACGTGGTAGCGGGTGCTCAGGAAGGCCAGCAGGCCGGTCGCGCCGAGCAACAGGGCGTAGAAGACCAGGTTCTCCAGTCTCAGGCGAAGACGGGACTTGCGGGTCACGCGCATGGGCGGTGCACCCCTCGCGGTCGGGAGCTCACGGTTGCAGCCGGTCGGCGTCCAGGCGCCGCACGGTCAGGGCCAGGAAGGCGAAGGTGAAGAGCAGGTAGTACGCCACGTCCCGGGTGTCGAAGACGCCCCGCAGGAGCGAGTCGTAGTGCGTCAGCAGGGACAGGTAGCTCAGCAGGGCGCTCGGCGTCTCCGTGCCGCCGCTGCCGGCCCAGTCCAGGATCCAGAGCAGGAGCAGGAACCCGAAGGTGGCGATGGCGGCGACGGTGGGCTGGTCGGTGACGGAGGACAGGAAGAGCCCCGCGGCGGCGAAGCTCGCGACCACCAGGAGCAGTCCGAGCAGGCCGGAGGCGAAGAGGCCCGGGTCCAGGCTCCCCCCGGCGAGCAGCGAGAGCGGCATCAGCCCGACGAGCCCCAGCACCACCACCAGGAACGCCATCAGGCCCAGGTACTTGCCGAGCACGATCGCGGTCATCGAGACGGGTGCGGAGAGCAGGAGCACCACCGTGCGGGTCCTGCGCTCCTCGCTCAGCAGGCGCATGGTGAGGAGCGGGACGACCAGCAGCAGGACGACGGCCGCGGTGCGGAAGAGCGGCGCCGCGACGATCTCCGTCAGGCCCGGCGCGCCCTCGATGGCGGCCAGCCGCCCCTGCCACTGCAGGAAGACCTCGACCTGAACCAGGAAGACGTAGCCGAGGACCAGCTGGATCGCCGCGAGGATGGCCCAGGCGAGCGGGGACAGGAACAGCCCGCGGAGCTCGCGGGCGGCGATGGCGCCGATCATGCTGCACGCTCCCGCGCCGGCAGGCTGTGGGCACCGTCCTCACCGCAGGTCAGCTGCACGAACACCTCCTCGAGCGAGCGCCGTTGGGGCGCGAGCTCCACGAGCCCCCAGTCCTGTTTCACGGCGCGGGTGAGCAGCTCCTGCGTCGGGTCCTCCCCCTCGCGGAAGCGCAACGTCACCCTTCCACCCTCCCCCACCTCGGCCTCGAGCACGCCCGGCAGGTCCAGCAACTCCCCCGCGGCCGGCGGGCGGCGCAGGGTGGCCCGCAGGGCCGGCTCCGCGAGCCCGAGTGCCAGCCGGTCGACCCGCTCGTCGAGAACGAGGCGGCCCTGGTGAATGATGAGGACCCGGTCACAGACACTCTGGACCTCGGGCAGGACGTGGGTGGACAGGATGACGCTGTGCTCCCCCCCCAGCTCGCGGATGAGGGCTCGGACCTCACGGACCTGGATCGGGTCGAGGCCCACGGTGGGCTCGTCGAGGATCACCACCGCGGGCGAGTGAATCACCGCCTGGGCGATCCCGACCCGCTGCTGGTAGCCCTTGGACAGGTTGCCGATGAGCCGCCGGCCCACGTCGGTCAGCCCACAGCGAGCCTTGACACGCTCGCGCACCTCGACGACCCGGCCCCGCGGCACCCGATGCAGCCGGGCGCAATAGCCGAGGTACTCGTCCACCGTGAGCTCCCGGTAGAGCGGCGGCTGCTCGGGGAGATAACCCACCTGGGCCTTGGCCCTCAGGGGCTCGTCCAGGATGTCGACCCCGTCGACCAGGACCAGCCCGGCGCTCGGCGCCAGGGCGCCGGCGACGATCTGCATGGTCGTGGACTTGCCCGCGCCGTTCGGCCCGAGGAAGCCCAGCACCTCGCCGCGGCGGACCTGGAAGGTGACGCCGCCCACCGCCGCGCGCTCGCCGTAGAAGCGCTCCAGCCCTTCCACCCGGACCAGGATGTCGTCGCTCATGGGGTCGCTATTATTTCGGCCCGGGGCGCGCCTGCCAAGCGGCCGGGGCGCAGCGGCGCAGGATGCCCCGTCGCCCGGTAGGTCCGATAGTCCTGCAGGATGAGCCCGTGGTCGAAGGCCAGCTCGGAGGGCAACCGGTCGATGGCAAAGGCCTCGGCCAGGGCCGCGTCGTCGGCCCCCACCGGCTCGCCCGTGGCGCTCCCCACGTAGACCGCGCTCACCGTGTGCCCGCGCGGGTCGCGCCCGGGGTCGGAGTAGCAGCCGAGCAGGGCCTCGAGCCGTACCTCCAGTCCCGTCTCCTCGCGGGCCTCGCGCACCGCGGCCTGCTCGAGGGACTCCCCGAGGTCGACGAAGCCTCCCGGCAAGGCCCAGCCCGGGGGCGGGTTTCTGCGGCGGATCAGGACGACCGGACGGTCGGCCCGGTCCCGGAGCTCGATCACCACGTCGACGGTCACGGCAGGCGTGCGGGGGGCGGGCATGGGATACCTCCGGTGCGTCCAACAAAAAACCCGCGCGAAGCGGGTTTCTTGTGTCTCGGACCGCCAGTGCCTACTTGATCTTCGCCTCTTTGTAGGCCACGTGCTTGCGCACGACGGGGTCGAACTTCTTCATTTCCAGCTTCTCGGGGGTGGTCTTCTTGTTCTTGGTCGTCGTGTAGAAGTGCCCCGTTCCGGCGCTGGACACGAGCTTGATCTTGTCGCGCATGGCTGGACCCTCAGACCTTCTCGCCGCGCTTGCGCAGGTCGGCGAGGACCTCGTCGATACCGCGCTTGTCGATCAGCCGCAGGCCGGAACGGCTGAGGCGCAGCTTGACCCACCGCTTTTCGCTCTCGACCCAGAACCGGTGGGTGTGCAGGTTCGGGAGGAAGCGCCGGCGGGTCCGATTGTTCGCGTGGGAGACGTTGTTTCCCGTCGTGGGGCCCTTGCCGGTGACCTGGCAGACTCTCGACATGACCATTTCCTCTTGGGGGGGCCGCCATCACGGCCTACCGGGAGCCGCGTTTTATACCACCGGCCCGGCGGGTGTTCAACCTCGGCGAGCAGGGGCCCGGGTCCCGGGCGGTGAGGGTACTCAGGGCAGCGGGCGGGACCGGGTGCGCAGAGCGTCAGAGCAGGCCGCGCTCCGCGAAGGAGGCCACCTCCCCGTCTCCGACCACCAGATGGTCGAGGACACGGACGTCGACGAGTGCGAGGGCGTCCCGCAGGCGCCGGGTCACGAGCTCGTCCGCCCGGCTCGGCTCGGCGACCCCCGAAGGGTGGTTGTGGGCGAGGATGAGGGCAGCCGCGTTGTGGGCCAACGCCCGCCGCACCACCTCCCGGGGGTGCACGGTCGCCCCGTCGATGGTGCCGAAGAACAGCTCCTCGAAGACGATCACCCGGTGGCGGTTGTCGAGAAACAGGCAGGCGAAGACCTCGCGCGGCTGGTGGCGCAGGCGCCGGGTCACGAACCGCCGGGCGTCCTCGGGGCTCGCCAGGGCGTCGCCCCGGGCGAGGCGAGCCTCCAGATGGCGCTGCCCGACCTCGAGCGCCGCGCGCAGCAGCGCGTACTTGGCCCGGCCGACCCCGGGGCGCGCGCAGAGCTCGCTGGCCTCGGCCTCGAGCAGGCCCCGCAGACCACCGAGGTCGGCGAGGAGCTCCCGCGCCAGGTCGACGGCGGTCTTGCCCCGCACCCCGGTGTGCAGGAACAGCGCCAGCAGTTCCGCGTCCGAGAGCGCTCCCGGCCCGCGCTCGAGCAGCTTCTCCCGGGGCCTCTCCCCTTCCGGCCAATCCGTGATGGGCACGGGACCTCCCGTCCGTGGCGGCTTGCCCTCCAGCGTCGGCCAGAAGCACGGCCGGCGCCATCGTCGATTCTCTCCATCCCTGCAGGAACGTTTAGACTAGAGCGAGCATGGTTTCCCTCGGCGGCCAGCGCATCCTGCTCGGAGTGACCGGCGGCATCGCCGCTTACAAGGCCGCTGCGCTCGTGCGCGAGCTGAAGAAGGCCGGCGCCGACGTCCAGGTGGTGATGACCGACGCGGCCCGCGCCTTCGTCACCCCGCTGACCTTCCAGGCGCTCAGTGGCCGCCCGGTCCGCCACGCGCTGCTGGACCCGGCGGAGGAATCCGGCCTGGACCACATCGGTCTCGCCCGCTGGGCCGAGCTGGTGCTGATCGCCCCGGCGACCGCGGACTTCCTCGCCCGGCTCGCCGCGGGGCTGGCCGGCGACCTGCTGTCCACCCTGTGCCTCGCCACGACGGCGCCCATTGCCGTGGCACCCGCGATGAACCACCGGATGTGGGAGGCCGCGGCCACGCGCGCCAACGTCGAGGTGCTGCGCGGGCGCGGCGTGCAGGTCCTCGGCCCCGCCGAAGGGGACCAGGCCTGCGGCGAGAGCGGGGCCGGGCGCATGCTGGAGCCGGAGGCGCTTGCCGCCTGGGTCACCGACCGCCAGGCCCCGCGCCCTCTCGCCGGCCGCACGGTCCTCGTCACCGCGGGACCCACGAGGGAGCCGCTCGACCCGGTGCGTTACCTCTCCAACCGCAGCTCGGGGAAGATGGGCTATGCGGTCGCCGCGGCGGCGGCGCGGGCCGGCGCCCGTGTCGTCCTGGTGAGCGGCCCGGTGGGGCTCGCCGCGCCCGAAGGGGTCGAGCAGGTGAGCGTGGAGACGGCGGAGGAGATGCTGCGGGCGGTCCAGCGCCACGCCGGCGGGGCGGACGTCTTCGTGGCGGCCGCCGCGGTCGCCGACTACCGGCCCCGCGAGCCCTCCCCCCGGAAGGTCAAGCGGAGCGCCGCGCTCCTCAACCTGGCGCTCGAGCCCACGCCCGACGTGCTGGGCTGGGTGGCGGGGCTGCCCCGGCGCCCGTTCCTGGTGGGCTTCGCGGCCGAGACCGAGGACCTGGAAACCAACGCCCGGCGGAAGCTCGAGCGCAAGGGGCTCGACCTGGTCGCGGCCAACCGGGTCGGCGTGCCGGGGACCGGCTTCGACGCCGACGAGAACGAGCTCGACGTCTACTGGGAGGGCGGGTCCCGGCGGCTCGCCCGGGCCCCCAAGACGGTGCTCGGCCGGGAGCTCGTGGCACTCATCGGGGAACGGCTCGGTGCCCAGGGTCGCGCTTAAGCTCGTCGACCCGCGCCTGGGGCGTGAATTCCCCCTGCCGGAGTACGCGACCGAGGGCTCCGCGGGGGTCGACCTGCGCGCGTGCCTCGACGCGCCCCTGACGATCGCGCCGGGGGAGACCCACCTGATCCCCACCGGACTTGCAATCCACATCGCGGACCCGGGGATCGCCGCCGTCGTCCTGCCGCGCTCGGGCCTCGGCCACCGCCACGGCATCGTGCTCGGGAATCTGGTGGGCCTGATTGACTCGGATTATCAGGGACAAGTATATGTTTCGTGCTGGAACCGCGGCGGCGAGGCCTATGCGATCCAGCCCGGTGAGCGCATCGCACAGCTCGTCTTCCTGCCGGTGCTGCGGGTGGACTTCGAGGTCGTCGGGGACTTCGAGCCCAGCCGGCGCGGCGAGGGGGGATTCGGCTCCTCCGGACGGAGCTAGGACCGCACGACTAGAGACACCGCCGGCGCCGGGAGGTGCCATGGACAGCCCGCTTTCCAGACCGAGGGCGCCGCATGGCGCGCTGAGCACCACCCTGGCCGCACTCCTGTTCCTCGCTGCCGGATGCCTGGCCGTCGCCCCCGGGACCACCCGCGCCGATACCGGGGCCGAAAAGAAGGCGACCGAGCTGGCCGCCTGGCTCGGCGGGGCCCTCGCCGGGGAGCTCGGGCCCTTGCGCGCCGCGCTCGAGCGCGAGGCCGCGGCGGCACCCCTGGCGGCGGGGGCCGACGCGACGGCGACGCGGGCCGTGGAGCAGCGCCTGGCGAAGAGCCACCCGGACGTCCAGCGGGTCTGGCTGCTGCCGCGCGGCCACGACCAGCCGGACTACGACAGTCAGCCTCCTCTCAGCTACGCCTCGCTGAGCCTCCTGCGCCGCTCGGAGGCGGAAGGGAAGGCCCCGGCGCTCGAGGGCCAGCTCCTCGGAAGCGAGCAGGAACAGCTCGTCTACGTCGTGCGCCTCACCGGGCCCGACGGGGCACTCACCGGCCACGCCCTCTTCAGCCTGCGGCCTGCGTGGGTCCAGCGCCTGCTGGACACGGCACCCTGGCCGGGGGGCTCGGTGGAGGTCCTCCAGCCCGTGGACCGGGCCGCCCCGGTCGTCGTGGCGCGGCGGGGGAGCCCCTCCACGGCGCCCGCCCTGGCCCGGGAAGTCCCCGGTACCGCCTGGCGGATCGTCTACCGCGTGCCCGGGGCCGCACGCACCCCGGAGACGGGGGAGTCCGGGTCGATGGGGCCCTGGGCCTGGGCGGCGGGGGCCGCTGCCCTTTCGCTGCTGGTGGGGGCCGTGGTCGCCTGGGAGGTCCGCCGGCGCCGTCAGGCGCGAGCCGCGGAACAGGCGCACTTCGAGCCGGCCGACACCGGCACGCCACCAGAGGCGGACCGACCGTCCTCGGAGCATCCGCCCGAGGGCCCGCCCCCGCTCGTCACCGTAGAGGAGATCTCCTCCGCAGAGGGGATCGCGCCGCAGCCCCCAACCAAGCCCACGGAGAAGAAGGGCCTGCCGGACGCCTCGATCTTCCTCGCCTGTGACATCCGTGGAGTGGTCGGCGAGACCCTCGACGCCCCCGCGGCACGGGCCATCGGGCAGGCCATCGGCAGCGAGGCCTACGACCGGGGCCAGCAGGCCCTCGTGGTGGGGCGCGACGGCCGGGCCTCGAGCTTCGAGCTCGCGCAGGCCCTGATCGAGGGGCTGGTGGAGAGCGGGCGCGACGTCATCGACGTGGGCATGGTCCCGACCCCGGTCCTGTACTTCGCCGCCGAGTACCTGGACACCCACAGCGGGGTGATGGTGACCGGCAGCCACAACCCACCGGGCTACAACGGCTTCAAGGTCGTGCTCGGGGACGAGACCCTCGCCGGTCCGGCCATCGCGGCGCTGCGCCAGCGGCTCGAGGCGGGCGACCTGGTCACCGGCGCCGGCTCCGTGCAGTCCCTCGAGATGGACGCGGAGTACATCCGCCGGGTCACCGAGGACATCCCCGCGGCGCTCGGCGGCGCCTACCGGGTGGCGGTCGACGGCGCGGGCGGGGTCGCCGGGGAACTGGCGGCGCGGCTCTACCGGGCGCTCGGGCACGACGTCGTCGAGGTGCGCTGCCAGGTGGACGGGGCGCTCCCGTACGGCGCGCCCGACCCGACGCAGCCGGAGAACCTGGCGGAGCTCGTCCGGGTCGTGCGCGAGAGCCGGGCGGACATCGGGATCGCCTTCGACGGGGACGGCGACCGGCTGGTGGTGGTCGACGGGCAGGGCTCGGTCGTGTGGCCGGACCGCCTGCTCATGCTCTACGCCTTCGACGTGCTCTCCCGCAACCCCGGCGCGCCCGTGGTCTACGACGTCAAGTCGAGCGCGCGCCTGGGCAAGGTCATCGCCAAGCTCGGTGGCAAGCCCATCGTCTGCAGGTCCGGGCACGCGTACATGAAGGCCAAGATGCGCGAGACGGGCGCTCCCCTCGGCGGCGAGCTGAGCGGCCACGTCTACATCCGGGACCGCTGGTACGGTTTCGACGACGCCCTCTACGCCGGCGCGCGCCTGCTGGAGATCCTGCGGGGACGGGGCGCGGCCCCGGCCGCCGTGTTCGCCAGGCTGCCCACCGGCTCCGCGACCCCGGAGCTGCGGGTCCCCATGAGCCCCCGGGCGGCCCTCGAGCTCCTCTCCAGGCTGCGGGGCGACGCCTTCGAGGGGGCCCGGCTCACCACCCTGGACGGCCTGCGGGCCGACTGGCCCGACGGCTGGGGACTGGTGCGGGCCTCCAACACCACGCCCGCCCTGGTGCTGCGCTTCGAGGGCGACGACGACGCGGCCCTGCGACGCATCCAGGCCCGCTTCTCGGGCGCGCTGCGGGCGATCGACCCCGGGTTGCAGTTGCCTTTCTGAGTCGACCACAGGACGGAGCCACCCCATGTCTCTCAGCCAGACCGACGCGATGCAGATCGCCCGGGTCCTCACCGAGGCCCTGCCCTACATCCAGCGCTTCACGGGCAAGACCATCGTCATCAAGTACGGCGGCAACGCCATGGTCGACGAGGCCCTGAAGAGCGGTTTCGCCCGGGACGTGGTGCTGATGAAGCTGGTGGGCATCAACCCCGTCGTCGTCCACGGCGGCGGTCCCCAGATCGGGCAGCTGCTCGCGCGGATCGGCAAGCAGAGTCAGTTCGTCGACGGGATGCGCGTGACCGACAGCGAGACCATGGACGTGGTCGAGATGGTCCTCGGCGGGCTGGTGAACAAGGAGATCGTGAGCCTGATCAACCGCCACGGCGGGGCGGCGGTGGGACTCACCGGCAAGGACGGCGGACTGATCCACGCCCGCAAGCTGCGGGTCACCCGCAAGACTCCCGAGATGCAGGCGCCCGAGATCATCGACATCGGGCACGTGGGCGAGGTCGCGAGCGTCGACACGGCCGTGGTGGACATGCTGGTGCGGGGGAATTTCATCCCGGTGATCGCACCCATCGGGGTCGGCGAAGAGGGGCACGCCTACAACATCAACGCCGACCTCGTCGCGGGCAAGCTCGCCGAGACCCTGGGCGCTGAGAAGCTCATCCTGCTCACGAACACGCGGGGCGTGCTCGACGCCGAGGGCAACGTGCTGACCGGCCTGGACGGTCCCCAGGTGGACGCCCTCATCGCCGAGGGCACCATCTCGGGCGGGATGCTGCCCAAGGTGCGCTGCGCGCTCGAGGCGATCCGCGCGGGCGTGCGTGCCGCGCACATCATCGACGGGCGGGTCGAGCACGCCGTGCTGCTCGAGATCTTCACCCACGAAGGCGTCGGCACCATCATCCGCGGGTCCCGGGGGCCCGCCGGATGACCGTGGAGGGGCACCCGCCCCGGCGCCAGCAGATCCTCGAGGCGCTCGCCCGGGAGCTGGAGACGAGCCCGGGCGACCGCATCACGACCGCACGCCTCGCCGCCGTGGTGGGCGTCTCGGAGGCGGCCCTGTACCGGCACTTCGCGAGCAAGGCCAAGATGTTCGAGGCCCTGATCGCCTTCGCCGAGGACTCGGTGTTCAGCCTGGTCACGCGGATCCTGGCCGAGGAGCCGGACCCGAAGGCCCGTTGCGACCGCGTGCTCCGCCTCGTGCTGGGCTTCTCCGAGCGCAACCCCGGAATCACCCGAGTCCTGCTCGGTGACGCCCTGGTGGGCGAGCACGAGCGCCTGCAGCAGCGCTCCGTGCAGTTCTTCAACCGGATCGAGACCCAGGTGAAGCAGGTCCTGCGCGAGGCGGAGGCGGCGACGGGGAGACGTTGGCCCGCGCCGGTGCCCGCGGTCGCGGGACTGCTCGTGGCGGTCGTGGAGGGCCGCCTGGTCCAGTTCGCGCGCAGCCGCTTCCAGCGCTCGCCCCTCGAGACCTGGGACGACCAGTGGCGCGTGCTCTCTGCGGCGCTCTTTCCCGCGTGAGCCGCACCCCCCTGGTCGACGGGGCCCCGCTGCCTCTGCTCGACGAGACGCTGACCCTGCGGGTGAGGACGGGAGCGCGGACCGTGGTGCGCCGCGCAGGCGCCGAGCTCCACCTGTCGGCGCCGGACAGCGGCGAGACGACCCTGCGGGCCGCCCTCGAGCACTGGCTGCGGGGCGAGGCGCGCCGGGAGCTGCCGGCCCGGCTGGCGGAGATCGGGCGACCCCTCGGCCTGCGGCCTTCCCGGGTCGTCGTCCGCGGCCAGCGCACCCGCTGGGGCAGCTGCTCGAGCCTCGGGACCATCAGCCTGAACTGGCGGCTCCTGCTGGTGCCCTCCGCCCTGGTGGACTACGTGCTGCTCCACGAGCTCTGCCACCTGCGCCACCTGAACCACTCCCGCGCCTTCTGGGGGCTGGTGGCGGCTCACATGCCGGACTGGGCCGCGCGCAGGGCCCGCCTGCGGGCGTTGCAGGGGAGGCTCGCTCTGTAAGGCTCGCGCGGACCCGCGGGACCACCCGCAGCGCGGGGTCGCTCGCGGTGAAGGACCGCCCCGGGACCCCGGACCGCCCGCCCCGGCCCCTAGGGGCTGCCCGGCTTGACGGCGCCGCTCTTCAGCGCCCGGAAGCGCTGCACGTCGGAGTCGAACTTCGACCGGATCTCGCCCTGCTCGCGCCGCTGGTCCGCGACGAACTGGCGGTGCTCGGCGATCTGCCGGTCCACCTGGAGGAGGTCCTCGCGCAGACTGGCGGACATCGACTTGCCGGCCCGCTCCTCCAGGGCCGCCTGCTCCTGCAGCTGGCGGTGATTCTTCTCCAGGTCGGCGATACGCCCCTCCAGGAGCCGGACCCGGGACTCGATCACCGCGAGCTTGCCGTCACGGGTGAGCACCAGGTCCTCCTCGGTCGTGAAGGTGTGCAGGAGGACCCGATCCTGGACCGCCCGCTCGGAGGCACGCTGGCGGTCTGCCTGCTCGGTCTCGGCGCGCTGGCGCTCGGCCTCCATCTCTTCGGGGGTCTTCGCGCCCTCCACCTCCCGGACCGTGCCGGACGGGGTGACCTGCGAGTGGCCGCCCTGGGCGTACTCGGGGGGCACCACGTTACCGCACTCCCGCAGGCCGTCCTTGTTGACCCAGCACTTGATGGCAGGCCCGGGGGCGCGGGCGCCCGCCGCAGCGGCCGGCAGGCCGAGGCAGACCATCACCGAGAGGGCAGTCCAGCGGGCCCACGCAGGCGTCCGGTTCATGGGAGGATCCTCACACGCGTGACCTCAGTTAGTCGGCAGGCCCTGGCGTCCTTTGAGCCTGCTCCGTCCGGGCAGTCCCCTTCCCCGTCAGAGGCCCGCGAGCCCCCGCCACAGCTGCACCACCCCGAATGCCGCCACCAGCGCCCCGGCCACGGCGCGCACCGCGGGACGCTGGAGGAGCGGCGTGAGCCGCGCCGCCGCAGCCCCCAGGGCGAGCAGCGTCGGCAGCGTGCCCACACCGAAGCTCGCCATCAGGAGCCCGCCGCCGACCGCCGACCCGGCGGAGAGCGCCCACACCAGCACGCTGTAGACCAGGCCGCAAGGGAGCCAGCCCCAGACCACCCCGAGCAGCCAGGCGTCCCGAACCGAGCGCACTGGCACCAGCCGCCGCCCGAGCGGTTGCAGCCGCCGCCAGAGGTGGCTCCCGGCCTGCTCCAGGCGGGCGAGGCCCTGCCACCACCCCGCCAGGTACAGGCCGAGCACGACCATGAACGCACCGGCCAGCACCGAGAGCGCCGCTTCGGCGAGCTTGAGCCCCCCCAGGCCGGAGACCGCCGCCGCCCCCACAGCCCCGAACGCGGCACCGGCCACGACGTAACTCGTGATCCGCCCGGCATTGTAGGCGAGCAGGTACGGGAGGGTCCGCCCCAGCGACCCCCGGCGCTCGGGCGGGAGCGTGAACGCAAGCGCCCCGACGACCCCGCCGCACATGCCCACGCAGTGCACGCCGCCCAGGAGACCCACGAGGGCGGCGGAGAGCAGTTGCAGGGGCTCGGGCATCGGGGCTCAGGGCTGGCGTGCTGGCTCGGGCTGGGGCACAGGTCAGGTGGCGGGGCAGTGCCTCTGGGCACGGGACACCAGTCTAGCCGTTCGGCCCCCCTCGGCCCAACGGGCGTATCCCCCGCCCGGCGGCGCTCGGGACCGCCCGCGGGCACATCGGCTAGACTCCGGCGGTCACCACCCCTGAGGTCGCGATGAAGAGCTACCAGAGCGCGTTCGTCGAGCTCGCCCTGCGCCGCGAGGTGCTGCGGTTCGGGCGATTCACCCTGAAGTCCGGGCGCGAGAGCCCCTATTTCTTCAATACCGGCCTGTTCAACACCGGCGCGGCCCTGGCGCAGCTCGGCCAGGCCTACGCCCAGGCGATCGTCGACTGGGGCGTCAGTTTCGACATGCTGTTCGGCCCCGCCTACAAGGGCATCCCCCTGGTCGCGGCCACCGCGGTGGCGCTCGCCGAACGGCACGAGCGCGACGTGCCCTTCGCCTTCAACCGCAAGGAGGCGAAAGACCACGGCGAGGGCGGCCGGGTGGTCGGCGCCCCCCTCTCCGGACGCGTGCTGGTCCTGGACGACGTGATCTCCGCGGGCACCTCCGTGCGGGAATCGGTCGACCTGATCGAATCGTCCGGGGCGCGCGTCGCCGGCGTCTGCATTGCCCTCGACCGGCAGGAGCGGGGCACCGGCCCGCAGTCGGCGGTCGCCGAGGTCGAGGAGCGCTTCGGCATCCCCGTGCGCAGCATCGTGGCGCTGGACCAGCTGGTCACCTGGCTGGAGGGTCAGTCCGGCATGAGCCAGGTCCTCGCGGACGTCCGGGCCTACCGGGAGCGGTACGGGACCTCGGGTGAAGCGGCGGGGCGCCTTCCCCCTGGGGACTAGCCGGGAAGGCAGGGCTCCGGGAGCCACGGCGGGCGGCGGCGGGGGCCGGTGACGCGCACCCGCTTCTCCCGGCCCGCGTGCCCGGCGATGACCTCGACCCGGGAGGCCGGGACCCCGAACTCTTCGGCGAGGAACCTCACCAGGTGGGCGTTGGCCGCGCCCTCGACGGGCGGCGCGGTGATCCGCACCTTCAGGCGGTCACCCAGGGGGGGCATCACCTCGTCCCGGCTCGCCCGCGGCTGAACGCGCAGCGCCAGCACGAGGGCCCCGCCCTCGTGCCGGCACCAGGCAGGAACCGTCACAGAAGGGCGCGACCCAGGTCGCGGACCGGGGCCACCACGAGCAGGGAGGCGAGCTGCAGTACGAGCAGGATGAGGACGGGCGACAGGTCCCACCCCGAGACGGGCGGCAGGATGCGCCGCGCCACACGGTTGAGCGGGGCGTTCAGGTCACGGATGAGCCCGACCGCCGGGTTGTAGGTGTTCGGCGCCAACCAGCTGAGGAGCACCTGGACCAGGACCGAGACCATGAAGACGCTGATGGCCAGGTCGATGAGATCGGCCACGGCCAGGATCAGGGCCGCCACGGGGCCCGCCCCCACCCCCTGGATGCCCAGCACGACCCAGCGCTCCAGGAACTTGAGCGCGAGCATCAGCACCAGCGCCGCCAGGTCCACGCCCCCGAGCCCCGGGACGAAGCGCCGCAGGAAGCGCAGCGGCGGGTTGGTGAGCTGCACCACGAACTGCGAGACCGGGTTGTAGAAGTCCGCGCGCACCCACTGGAACAGGAAGCGGAGCATCACCACCAGGATGTACAGGTCGAAGACGGTGGTGACGAGGAACGCCAGGGCGTCCGCCAGGTAGGAGTCCCTCACCGGTCCGCCCCCAGGCTGTCACCCAGCTCCGCGGACCGGGCCCGGGCCGCCGCGACCGCCTTCAGGAAGGCGGCCCGCACGCCGGCGGCCTCGAGGTGCGCCACGGCGCGCTCCGTGGTGCCCCCGGGAGAGGTCACCCGCGCCCGCAGGGTCGCCGGGTCCTCGCTCGACTCGATGGCCATGCGGGCCGCACCGAGCGCGGTCTCGAGCGTCAGCAGCCGAGCCGTCTCCCGCTCGAGCCCGAGGCTCACCCCCGCCTCCTCCAGCATCTCCATCACCAGGAAGAAGTACGCGGGCCCGCTCCCGGAGAGGGCCGTCACGACGTCCATGAGGGACTCGTCCTCCACCCACAGGGTCATCCCCACCGCGCGCAGGACCGACTCGGCGAGGTCGCGCTGGGCGGGGCTGACGAAGGGGTTGGCGAAGAGCGCGGTGGCCCCGCTGCGCACCAGCGCGGGCGTGTTCGGCATCGTGCGCACGATGGGCGCGTCGTAGCCGAGCCAGCGGCGGATGTCGGGCTCGCGCACGCCCGCGGCGATGGAGATGACGAGCGCCCTCTCCTCCCGCAGACGGGGCCCGAGCGCGGCCGCGACCAGACGCAGCACCTGGGGCTTGACCGCGAGCACGACCACGGAGGCCCCGGTGACCGCGTCCCCGTTATCGCTGCAGACGTCGATGGAAAAGCGCCCCGTCAGCTCCGCGCGCCGCTCGGCCCGCGGCTCCGCGACACGGATCTCCGACGGCGGCCACCCTCCGGCGACCAACCCGCCAACCAGGCTGGCGGCCATGTTGCCGCCACCGATGAACGCGATGACCTGCCTGCTCATGGCGCCCTCCCCGCGAGTGCGCGAGGATAGCATGGACTCCCGCTCACCTCGGGCCGAAGATCGCCGTGCCCACCCGCACCAGGGTCGAGCCCTCGGCCACCGCCGCCTCCAGGTCGCCGCTCATGCCCATGGACAGGGTGTCGAGCGGGAGGCCCTCGGCCCGGAGCCCCTCGAAGAGCTCCCGCAGGGACCGGAAGGCCTGGCGCTGGAGCTCGAAGTCCTCCCCGGGCGCCGGCACGGCCATCAGCCCCCGCAGGCGCAGCCGCGGGAGCCCGACCACCGTCCGCGCCAGCGCCGGCAGCTCGCCCGGCGCCACCCCGGACTTGCTCTCCTCCCCGCTCACGTTCACCTCCAGGCAAACCTGGAGGGGAGGCAGCCCCGCGGGGCGCTGCTCCGCCAGCCGCCGGGCGACCTTCTCCCGGTCCACGCTGTGGACCCACGCGAAGCGCTCGGCGATGGGGCGGGTCTTGTTGGACTGGACCGGCCCGATGAAATGCCACTCGATCGCCAGGTCCTCGAGGGCCCCCATCTTCCCGAGGGCCTCGCTCACGTAGTTCTCACCGAAGGCCCGCTGCCCCGCGGCGAAGGCCGCCCGGAGGTCCTCCGGGGGGCGGGTCTTGGTGACCGCCAGGAGCGCCACCGAACCGGGCGCGCGCCCGAAGCGCTCCTCCGCCGACCGGATCCGCGCCTGCACCGCCTGCAACGCCGCTGCCACGTCCTGCATCACACCACCCCCCCGGCCCCAGCGCCTGGAATCGACCCGCCGCGGGCCCGGGCGCAGGGCCCTGCCGGCGGACCGTTGGGACTATACTTCGACCGCGCCTGGCCGATACCGTCCTTCGATTGCGCCTGCCGGCGCGAGGCCCGCAACGGGGTGTCGACTGTCCATGGATATCGGTGAACTGCTCGCATTTTCGGTGAAGAACGGGGCCTCGGACCTGCACCTGTCGGCCGGCCTGCCCCCCATGATCCGCGTCGACGGGGACATCCGCCGCATCAACGTCCCCGCCCTCGAGCACAAAGTCGTGCACGACCTCGTGTACGACATCATGAACGACAAGCAGCGCAAGGACTACGAGGAGTTCCTGGAGACGGACTTCTCCTTCGAGATCCCGGGGCTCGCCCGCTTCCGCGTCAACGCATTCAACCAGAACCGCGGGGCGGCCGCGGTCTTCCGCACGATTCCCTCGAAGATCCTGACCCTCGAGGACCTGAACGCCCCGTCGATCTTCAAGCAGATCTCGGACAACCCCCGGGGCGTCGTCCTCGTCACCGGCCCCACCGGCTCCGGAAAGTCGACCACGCTCGCGGCGATGATCGACTACAAGAACAACTCCGAATACGGGCACATCCTCACCATCGAGGACCCGATCGAGTTCGTGCACGAGAGCAAGAAGTGCCTCATCAACCAGCGCGAGGTGCACCGCGACACGCTCGGCTTCAACGAAGCGCTGCGCTCGGCCTTGCGCGAGGACCCGGACATCGTCCTGGTGGGCGAGATGCGAGACCTGGAGACCATCCGGCTCGCGCTCACCGCGGCCGAGACCGGCCACCTCGTCTTCGGGACCCTGCACACCAGTTCCGCGGCCAAGACCATCGACCGCATCGTCGACGTGTTCCCGGCGGCCGAGAAGGACATGATCCGGGCGATGCTGTCGGAGTCCCTGCGCGCGGTCATCTCCCAGACGCTGCTGAAGAAGATCGGCGGGGGGCGCATCGCCGCCCACGAGATCATGATCGGCACCCCGGCCATCCGGAACCTCATCCGCGAGAACAAGATCGCCCAGATGTACTCGGCGATCCAGACCGGCCAGCAGTTCGGGATGCAGACCCTCGACCAGAACCTGCAGGAGCTCTCGCGCAAGGGTCTGGTGAGCCGCGAAGAGGCGCGCAAGCGCGCGGCCAACAAAGACAACTTCTGAGACCGAGGCGCCCATGGAACGCGACCAGGCAATCAAGTTCATGCTGGACCTGCTTCGGCTCATGGTCCAGAAGCAGGGCTCCGATCTCTTCATCACCGAGGGCTTCCCCCCGGCGATCAAGGTGCACGGCAAGGTGCAGCCGGTCTCGAAGAAGCCCCTCACGGCAGAGAACACCCGCACGATGGCGCACGCCATCATGAACGACCGCCAGCTGAAGGAGTTCGAGGCGACCAAGGAGGCGAACTTCGCCATCGCCCCCCAGGGGATCGGGCGCTTCCGCGTCAACGCGATGGTGCAGCGCGGGGCCGCCGGCCTGGTGCTGCGCACCATCGAGACCACGCCCCCGACCTTCGAGAAGTTCGGCCTGCCCGAGATCCTGAAGGACATCGTGATGACGAAGCGCGGCCTCGTCATCATGGTGGGCGGAACCGGCACCGGCAAGTCGACCAGCCTCGCGGCGATGATCGACTACCGCAACGAGAACTCCCACGGCCACATCATCACCATCGAGGACCCGATCGAGTTCGTGCACCCGCACCGCAACTGCATCGTCACGCAGCGCGAGGTGGGAGTGGACACGGAAGACTGGGACATCGCGCTCAAGAACACCCTGCGCCAGGCGCCGGACGTCATCCTGCTCGGCGAGATCCGGGACCGCCGGACCATGGAGTTCGCCATCCAGTTCGCCGAGACCGGGCACCTGGCCATGGCGACCCTGCACGCCAACAGCGCCAACCAGGCGTTGGACCGCATCATCAACTTCTTCCCGGACGAGCGGCGCGCCCAGCTCCTGATGGACCTCTCGCTGAACCTGAAGGCCGTCGTGTCCCAGCGCCTCCTGCGCACGGTGGACGGCCAGGGCCGCGTCGCCGCCTTCGAGATCATGCTGAACACCCCGCTCATCTCGGACCTGATCCTGAAGGGCGAGATCCACGAGCTGAAGGCGATCATGCAGCGCTCGAAAGAGCTCGGCATGCAGACGTTCGACATGGCCCTCTTCGACCTCTACGAGGCGGACAAGATCACGCTGGAAGAGGCCCTGCGCAACGCCGACTCGGCGAACGAGCTGAGGCTGCGGATCAAGCTCGAGGGCAAGGAGGCCAAGGGGCGGGACATGCTCGGCGAGCTGGGCAGCCTCTCCCTCGAGGTGAAGACCGAGGAGAGCGGCATCATCCACCAGCGATCCGCGGGCTCGCGGACGCTCCTCTGAGGACGGACTGCAGGCACCGGGGCGGGCCGCAGGGGGGATCCCCCGCGGCCTGAGCCGGGCTCACGTTGACCATGGACATCACACCCTATCTCAAACTGATGGTCGAGAAGAGCGCCTCGGACGTGTTCTTCTCCGCAGGCGCCCCGGTCAAGATCAAGATCGAGGGCCAGTCCCGACCGGTCGGCAAGACGGTCCTGTCCGGGGAGATGACCCGGGCCGCGGCCTACGGGATCATGACCGACGCGCAGATCCAGGACTTCGAGCGCGATCTCGAGTGTGACTTCGCCATCTCCCTCCCGGACGGGTCGGCGCGCTATCGCGTGAACGTGTTCCGCCAGCGCGGCGAGGTCTCGATGGTGCTGCGGCTGGTCCCGTCGAAGATCCCGACGATCGAGGAGCTGAAGCTGCCGGCGGTGCTCGGCGACATCGTCATGCACAAGCGCGGCCTGATCCTCATGGTAGGCGCCACCGGCTCGGGCAAGTCGACCACCCTCGCCGCGATGCTGGACCAGCGCAACGCCAGCCAGTCCTGCCACATCCTCACGATCGAGGACCCCATCGAGTTCGTTCACTCGAACAAACAGGCCATCGTCAACCAGCGCGAGATCGGGGTCGACACCCTCTCCTACCGCAGCGCCCTGCGCAGCTCCCTGCGCGAGGCGCCCGACGTGATCCTCATCGGCGAGATCCGCGACCAGCCCACCATGGAGGCGGCCCTGGAGCTGTGCAACACGGGACACCTGGCGCTCTCGACGCTGCACGCGAACAACGCCCACCAGGCGATGGAGCGCGTGATCAATCTCTTCCCCCAGTCCCTGCACAAGCAGCTGTTCATGGACCTCTCCCTCAACCTGCGTGCGGTGATCTCCCAGCGCCTGGTGATGGGGATCGACAACCGGCGGGTGGCGGCGATCGAGGTGATGATCAACACGCCGCACATCGCGGAGCTGATCCTCAAGGGCAACATCGACGAGCTGCGCGAGGCGATGGCCGCGAGCGGGGCCAAGGGGATGCAGACCTTCGACGAGTCGCTCTACCGCCTGTACCGGGAGGGGCGGATCTCGCTCGAGGAGGCGCTGAACAACGCCGACTCGCGCGCGAACCTCGAGGCGAAGATCAACTTCGGGTAGCCTGCCCGGCTCCGGCCGGGGGGACGCAAACGGCACGTTGCCTGGCCCTGGCGTCAGCCGAAGACCGACCGGGCGTCGAAGACGGGGCCGTCGACACAGACCCGCTTCATCGCGGGGCCCTCGGGCGTCTCGATGCGCACGACGCAACCGGCACAGGCGCCCACCCCACAGGCCATGTACTCCTCCAGCGAGACCTGGCAGGGCAGTCCGTGCTCGCGGGCGAGGCGGGCCGCGGCGGCAAGCATGGGGTGGGGGCCGCAGGCGAAGACCTCGACCTCCGCGCGCTCCTGCGCGGTGAGGGCTTCGAGCCAGGACCGGGCGAGGTCGGTGACGTAGCCCCGGTGGCAGCCGGGGTAACCCTGCAGACTCGCGAGACGGCTCGGAGCGCCGATGGCCTCGAGGTCGGCAAGGGCCTCGCTCACCTGGGGCGCGACACCGGGGACCGGCAGGCGCGAGGCGACGGTCGCGAAGGGGAACGGCACCTCGGAGCCCATCAGCACCAGGGGACGGACGCCTGCCGAGGCCCCTCCCCGCAACTGCCTCGCGAGGAACAGCATCGGTGGAATGCCCACCCCGCCGCCCAGCAGCAGGGAGCGGGGGCGCGCCGGGTGCGGGGCGAAGGGCGTGCCGATGGGCGCCATGAGGCTCAGGCGCTCACCGGGCTGGCGGCGCGCGAGGGCCGCGGTGCCCGCACCCACGGCCTTGTAGAGGAATCCCAGGGTGCCCGCCTCGCGGTCGGCGGACAGGATCGAGATCGGGCGGCGCATTGCGATGCCTTCGCCCACGGCGATGTGGGCGAACTGCCCGGGCCGGGCACGGGTCGCGGCGCGGGGGGCCCGCACCGTCAGCACGTACTGGCCACCCGGCCAGGCCGTGTGGGTCAGGACCTCCGCCGCCTCGACGGCGATGGTGGCGCGGTAGGTCATGCGGGTGTCCGCCGGCGAGTCACGCAGGTCCCCGGTTGACGCTCATCTCCCGGGCGCGGGCGGACGCTCGAAGACGACGCGGCCGGCGAGCAGTGTGCAGACCACCCGGCCCTTCATCTCCCACCCCAGGAACGGCGTGTTGTGGCCACGGCTGACGAGGGACTCCTCCGTCACCAGCCACCGAGCCTCGGGGTCGAAGACGCAGAGGTCCGCGACCCGGCCAGGCGCCAGGGTGCCCCGGTCGAGCCCCAGGATACGGGCCGGCCCCGAGGTCACCGCCGCGAGGGCGCCGCTCAGGTCGGTGACCCCCTCCGCCACCAGCCTCAGCACCAGCGGGAGCAGGGTCTCGAGACCCGAGATCCCCACGTCGGTTGCGCCGAAGGGGTTCTGCTTGGCGTCCACTTCGTGCGGCTGGTGGTCGGAGGTGACCGCCCCGAGGACCCCCCGGGCCACCCCCGCCCGCAGTCCCCCCCGGTCGGCCCCGGTGCGCAGCGGCGGGGAGACGTGGCAGCGGGCGTCGAACCCGGAGAGGTCCGCGTCGGTCAGGTACAGGTGGTGGACACCCACGTCGGCGCTCACCGGCAGGCCACGGGCCTGGGCCTCGGCGACCATCTGGACTCCCCGCGCGGTGGAGAGGTGCCCGAAGTGCGCCCGCACGCCGGTCGCCTCCACCAGCAGGAGGTCCCGCGCCAGGGCCACGGTCTCGGCGCACTCCGGCGCCCCGGAGAGGCCGAGGCGGGTCGCCATGGCGCCGTCGTGGGCGTTGCGCCCCGCGGACAACCAGGGGTCCTGGGGCTCGAGGAAGACGGTCAGGCCGAAGGTCGCGGCGTACTGCATCGCGAGCCGCATCACCTCGGTGCTCGTGACCGGCTGGCTGGCGTTGCCGACCCCGACGCAGCCCGCCTTCTGCAGCCCGCCCATCTCCGCCAGGCGCTGCCCCTGCAGCCCCTGGGTGAGCGCGCCCACCACCTCGACCCGGGCCATGCCGGCGCGGGCCGCACGCTGGTGGATCAGTTCCACCACCGCGCGCGTGTCCACGACCGGCTCGGTGTCCGGCGGGCAGCAGAGGGTGGTGATCCCACCCGCTGCCGCAGCGCGGGTCTCCTGGGCGATCGTGGTCTTGGTCTCGAGCCCGGGCTCGCGCAGCCGCGCGCGCAGGTCCACCAGACCGGGACACACCACGAGACCCGCCGCATCGACGACCCGGTCGGCGGTGAAGCCTTCGGGGAGGTCGCCGAGCCCCACGACCCGGCCCTTGGCCACGTGGAGGTCCGCCACGCGGTCGATGCCGCTGGCCGGGTCGACGACCCGGCCGCCGCGCACGGTCAGGCGCATCAGTGTGCCCCCCCCGCGGTCCCCGCCGCGTGGCTGCCGAGGATGATGGACATCACCGCCATGCGGACGGCGATCCCGTACCCCACCTGCTGGAGGATGACGGAGCTCGGACCGTCGGCCACGTCCGAGGCGATCTCCACCCCCCGGTTCAGGGGCCCCGGGTGCATCACCAGGGCGTCGGGGCGGGCGAGGGCCAGACGCTCGCGGGTGAGCCCGTAGAACCGGAAGTACTCGTGCTCGCTCGGCAGCAGCCCGCCCTGCATCCGCTCCTTCTGCAGCCGCAGCATCACGATGACGTCCACGTCCTTCAGGCCCGACTGCATGTCGTGGAACACGCGCACCCCGAGGCCCTCCACCTGGGCCGGCACGAGCGTGCGGGGCGCCACCACCCGGATCTCCGCCGCACCCAGCGTGGTGAGGGCGTGGATCTCGGAGCGGGCGACGCGCGAGTGCAGGATGTCGCCGACGATGGCCACCCGCAGCCTCGTGAAGTCCCCGCGCAGCCGCCGGATCGTGAACATGTCCAGCAGCGCCTGCGTCGGGTGGGCGTGCCGGCCGTCCCCGGCGTTGAGCACGCTCACGTGGGGGGCTGCGTGCTGGGCGATGAAGTGGGCGGCGCCGCTCTCCGGGTGACGCACCACGAACATGTCGCAGTGCATCGACTCCAGGTTGCGCAGGGTGTCGAGCAGGCTCTCGCCCTTGCTCGCCGAGGAGGCGGCGATATTGATGGTCAGGAGGTCCGCGGAGAGCCGCTTGGCGGCGAGCTCGAAGGTCGTGCGGGTGCGCGTGCTCGGCTCGAAGAAGAGGTTGACGATGGTCTTGCCGCGCAGCAGGGGAACCTTCTTGACTGCCCGCTCCCCCACGCCGACGAAGGACTCGGCGGTGTCCAGGATCTGGGTCAGGATGGGCGCGGAGAGCCCCTCGGTGGAGAGGAAGTGCTTGAGCCGCCCGTTCTCGTCGACCTGTAGACTCGGCCGCATACTCTCCTCTCCCCGGGACACCACCCGCCTAGCGGGGCCCCAGAATCTCCAGGGCCAGCGGCTCGGGGCCGGTCAGCTTCAGGTGCTCTCCCGGCCCCAGGCGCACGGTCGCACCGGTGACGTCCGCCCGCACGGGCAATTCGTGCCCCCCGCGGTCGGCGAGGACCGCGAGCGTCACGCTGGCCGGCCGTCCGTAGTCGAAGATCTCGTTCAACGCCGCCCGGATCGTGCGCCCCGTCTGGAGCACGTCGTCCACCAGCAGGATGTGCCGGTCGTCCACGTCGAAGGGCAGGCTGGAGGGCTCGACCCGGGGGTGCAGCCCGATCCGGGTGAAGTCGTCCCGGTAGAAGTTGATGCTCAACTCACCGAGGGGCGCCTCGATGCCGAGCCGCTCGTGCAGGCGCTCGGCCACCCAGACGCCTCCGGTGCGGATCCCCACCATCAGGGGCCGCTCGCGCCCCTCGGCCGCGAGCAGACGGCGCAGGTCCGCCGCCATCTGGCCGAGCAGACGCTCGATGTCGAAGGTGCTCACGGTTCCCCTCCTGCGTCGAGCCAACCCGCCAGGATCAGCTGCGCCGCCAACGGGTCCGCCGGCTCGTGCCCACCGCGCCCCGCCTCGGCCATCTCCTGGCGGGCGACGCGCGTCGTCAGGCGCTCGTCCACCAGGTCCACCGGCAGCCCGAAGCGCCCCTCCAGCTGACGCCCGAAGCGGCGCGCCCCGCCGCTCGCCTCCTGCTCCTCCCCCTCCATCGTGAGCGGCAGCCCGACGACCAGCCGGGCCGGACGCCAGGCCGCGATGAGCCGCCCGACCTCCGCCCAGTCGGGCCGGTTGCGGCGCACGGACACCAGCCCCAGGGGGCGGGCGGTGCGGGTCACGGTCTCCCCGACCGCGACGCCGATGCGGCGCGTCCCGTAGTCGAAGGCGAGGAGGACGGAGGGGGCACCGCTCACGCGTGACCCGCCTCGGTGGACAGCAGCGTGAGGTCGACGCCGAGGGAGGCGGCCGCCGCCGCCCAACGCTGCTCGCTCGGCAGCTCGAACAGGATCCTCACGTCCGCAGGGCCGCTCAGCCAGGCGTTCTCCGCCAGCTCGCGCTCCAGTTGCCCTGCGCCCCAACCGGCGTAGCCGAGCGCCACCAGCGCCTGGGGCGGGCCCTCGCCCCGGGCCATGGCGGCGAGGATGTCCCGCGAGGTGGCCACCGCGAGCTCGTCCGTCACCCGGAGCACGGCGTCCCAGACCCCGGCGGGGCGGTGGATGACGAAGCCACGCTCACGCTGTACCGGCCCGCCCTCGAACACGGGCATGTCGGCGACGGCCTCGGCGGTGGCCTGGATGTCGAGCTGCTCCAGGACGTCCGAAAGACGCAATTCCATCGGCCGATTGATGACGAGCCCCATCGCGCCCTCCTCGTTGTGGGCGCAGATGTAGGTCACGGTCTGATGGAAGTTCGGGTCCATCAGACTCGGCATGGCAATGAGGAAGTGATTGGTGAGATCGGCCCGGGCGAGCATGGGGATAGTATCCGGCCGGCCGCGGGCGGGACTCAAGCCGACGCCTGGGGAGGGGTCAGCGGGCGACCAGCTGCCCGCCGTCGATGAACTGCCAGGTCCGCTCGATGTGCAGGATGTCCACCTCCTGCTCGATGTCCCTCGGAAACGGGGGAAACGGTGCCGCCAGGCGCACGATGCGGATCGCCGCGTCGTCGAGCACCTTGTGCCCCGAGGAGCGGCGCAGCTGGATGTCGTTCACCGACCCGTCGGGGCTCACGGCCACGTCGAGGAGCAGATTGCCCGAGAGCTTCTGGCGGCGCGCCTCGTCGGGGTAGTTCAGGTTTCCGACCCGCTCGACTTTCGCCCGCCAGGCGTCCATGTAAGCCGCGTACTTGAATTCCCGGGTCCTGGCGTTGATGAACTTGCGCACCGGGCGCTCGGCGTAGGCCTTCAGCTTGCGGTCGATCTCCGCGTTCAGGGTGGCCATCTCGAGGCTGCGCGCCACCAGCAGGTCGGCGGAGAGGTTGGGCGCCGGCTTCACGACGGGCTCGGGGCGACGGTCCGGGCGAGGCCGCGGGACCGGGTGGGGCTCCTTGCGCTCGGCGACCTCCGGGGGCGCCTTCTGCTCGGACCCCGCCTGGGTGAGGACGGCCCGGTCCGGCGCGGCGGGCTCCGGCTCGGGCGGGGTGGGCTGGGGGGGTGGCGCGGCAGACGGAATGACCGCCTCCGGACCGACGAAGGGGGCCGGCAGCGGCACCGAAGGCCGTTCCGGCTTCTCGCTCTCCCCGCCACCCTCCTGATTCGCCTGGGCCAGGAAGTCTGCCTTGTCCGGGGCCTTCTCGGCCTTGCTCGCGACCAGGATCACGTCCAGGGTGCTGGCGCCGGGCGCGGGGCGCGAGGGGGGCGAGAAGCTCACCCCGAACACGACGGCCGCGTGCACGGCGGCGGCCACGAGCAGCGCCCGCCCCAGGCGCTCGGGCGCGGGGTCGGTGTCGAAGGGGGCGCGGGAGCCCGCGGCGAGGGCGCTGCTCGTGGCCGTGGCCATTCTTTGCTCCGTCGACGCTTCCGCATACACTGCGGGGGGTTCGAGACCCGACCGCCCGCCAGCCCATGGATATCCTGCGCATCGCCACCCGAAAGAGCCCGCTCGCCCTCTGGCAAGCCGAACACGCCGCCGAGAGGCTGCGCCAAGCCCATCCGGGCCTCACCGTCGAAGTCGTCGCCATGACCACCCGGGGCGACCGGATCCTCGACGTTCCGCTCGCCAAAGTGGGAGGCAAGGGACTCTTTGTCAAGGAGCTCGAGCAGGGCCTGCTGGACGGATCGGCCGACATCGCCGTGCACTCCATGAAGGACGTGCCGGTGGACCTGCCCGAGGGACTGCACCTGCCCGTGGTGCTGACGCGCGAGGACCCGCGCGACGCCTTCGTCTCCGTACGCTACCAGCGGCTGGACGACCTGCCCAGGGGGGCGGTGGTGGGCACCTCCAGCCTGCGCCGCCAGGTCCAGCTCCTGGAGCGGCGACCGGACCTGCGCATCGAGTCGCTGCGGGGCAACGTGGGCACCCGGCTCGAGAAGGTGGACCGGGGGGTCTATGACGCCATCGTGCTGGCGAGCGCGGGCCTGAAGCGCCTCGGGGCCGCGGAACGCATCCGCGAGGCCATCTCCCCCGACGTCCTGCTGCCGGCCATCGGCCAGGGCGCCATCGGGGTGGAGTGCCGGCAGGGCGACGCCCGGGTCGAGGCGCTGATCGCGGTGCTGCACGACCCGGAGACCGCGGTGCGGGTGCAGGCCGAGCGCGCCCTGAACGCGCGCCTGGCCGGTGGCTGTCAGGTGCCGATCGCCGGCCACGCGGAACTGGACGGGGACCGCGTGCGTCTGCGCGGGCTGGTGGGCCGGCCCGACGGCTCGTTCGTGGTGCGTGGGAGCGTCGCAGGACCCCGGGCGGCCGCCCGGGCCCTCGGCGAAACGCTGGCCGAGGACCTGCTCGCCCGGGGAGCGGCGGAGGTCCTGCACGAACTGGCAGGGGATGACTGAGAGCAACGCCGCGCGCGCCGCCCGGGAGCCTCTGCCGCTCGCGGGGCTCGGCGTGGTGGTGACCCGCCCCGCGGCCCAGGCCGGGCCGATGGTCGAGCGGCTCGAGGCCCTCGGCGCCCGGGTCGTCCGGCTCCCGCTGCTCGCCATCGAGCCGCCCCTCGACCTCGAGGCGGCCCGCGCCATGGTGCGCGCGGCCGCCACCTGCGACCTCGCGGTCTTCGTCAGCACGAACGCCGTCGACCACGGGCTTGCGCTCCTGCGCGAGACCTGCGGCGGCGTACCGGCCGGCATGCGCCTTGCGGCCATCGGCCTCGCCACGGCACAGGCCCTCCAGGCCCAGGCGCGGGCCCCCGACCTCGTCCCGGCCGGCGGCTTCGACAGCGAGTCCCTGCTGGCGTTGGAAGAGCTCCAGGCGGAACGGGTCCAGGGGCGGCGCGTGGTGATCTTCCGCGGCAACGGGGGCCGGGAGAAGCTCTCCGCCACCTTGCGGGCGCGGGGGGCGGAGGTCCTGTACGCGGAGGTGTACCGCCGGGCGCGCCCCCCGGTGGACGCCGAGGCGCTCCGAACGCTCGGCGAGGCCGGGCGGATCGACGCCGTCGTCGTCACCAGCGGCGAGTCCCTGGAGCACCTGTTCGAGGCCTTCCCCCGCCCGCCCCACCACTGGCTCGACCGGGCCGCGCTGGTCGTACCGAGCGCCCGGATCGGGGAGGCGGCACGGCGGCACGGACACCCCTTGGAACCCGTGGTCGCGAGCGAGGCCGGCGACGAGGCGCTCGTCCTGGCCCTCGTCCGCTGGCAGCAGACCAGGAGCGGGGCATGACAGCACACGGAGCGAAGGCAGCAAACACGAACCGGCTGAGCGTGGGGCTGGTCATGGTGACCCACGGCCAGGTCGGGGAGTCGCTGCTCGAGGTGGCGGTGCGCATGCTCGGGAAGTGCCCCCTGCCGGTCGAGGTCATCCGGGTGGGCACCGATGCGGACCCGGACGAGCTCCGGGAGCAGGTGCGCCAGCGCGTCGACGCGGTCGACCAGGGGCGGGGCGTGCTGGTGCTGACGGACATGTACGGCGGGACCCCGAGCAACATCGCGCGCAGCCTCTGCGATGGCCGGCGGGTACACGTGATCGCGGGCCTCAACCTGCCGATGCTCATCCGCGTGCTGAACTACCCTCAGCTCGACGCCACCGCGCTCGCGGCCAAGGCCATCAGCGGGGGACGCAAGGGCATCCTCGAGACCAAGGCGGAAGAGCATGTCTGAGGAGGTGACGCGCACGGTGACGGTGGTCAACCGGCTCGGCATCCATGCCCGGGCGGCCGCGAAGTTCGTCACCCTCGCCTCGCGCTTCGACGCCGAGATCCAGGTGCGCAACAGTCGGCGGGCCGTGAACGGCAAGAGCATCATGGGCGTGATGATGCTGGCCGCGGCCAGGGGCACCCGGATCGAGCTCCTCGCCCGGGGCCCCGAGGCCGCGAGCGCCGTCGAGGAGCTGGTCCGGCTCGTCACCGACCGTTTCGGGGAGGAGGAGTGACCTTCGCGCTGCAGGGTCTCTGCGCCGGCAAGGGGATCGCCATCGGCCGGCTCTACCTGGCGGACAAGGGCCAGCTGGAGGTGACCGAGTACACCCTAAACGCCCCCGAGGTCGAAAGCGAAGTGGAGCGTTTCCGGCAGGCCCTGGATACCGCGCGCTCCGAGCTCTTGTCGGTCCGCCAGCACATCCCCCCCGGGACCCCCGCCGAGATCGCCGCCTTCCTCGAGGCGCACCTCCTGATGCTCGAGGACAGCGCGCTGACCCGGGCACCGGAGGAGCTCATCCGGGAGCGGCGCTGGAACGCGGAGTGGGCCCTGAAGGTCCAGCGCGACAGCCTGGCCGCGGTCTTCGAGGAGATGGACGACCCGTACCTGCGCACGCGCAGGGACGACGTGGACCACGTCGTGGGGCGCATCCAGCGCATCCTGCTGCGCCACGACCGCCCCCGGCCCGACGCGGGGGACAGCGGACTCGCGGGCACCGTCGTCTTTGCCCGCGACCTCACGCCGGCGGATGCCGTGCTGCTGCAGCAGCAGGGGATCCTCGGCTTCGTCACCGAGCTCGGCGGACCCACCTCCCACACGGCGATCCTGGCCCGCAGCCTGCGCCTTCCCGCGCTGGTCGGCCTTCACCAGGCCCGGTCCTACCTGCGGGAGAACGACCTCGTCGTCATCGACGGCCGGGCAGGCGTCCTGCTGGTGGACCCGGACCCCCGGCTGGTGCGCTTCTACCAGGGCCGTCAGCGCGACATCCAGCGCCACCGCACTGCGCGCCAGAAGATCGCCAGCGCGCCGGCGCGCACCGCCGACGGCCAGGACATCTCGCTGCGGGCCAACATCGAGCTGCCGGAAGACGTCCAGAGCGCCCGCCGTGCGGGTGCGGCGGGCGTGGGCCTGTACCGCACCGAGTACCTCTTCATGAACCGGCAGACGCCACCGGGAGAGGAGGAGCAGTACGAGGCCTATGCCTCGGTGGCCCGGGCGATGCGCGGGGCCCCGGTGACCATCCGCACCCTCGACATGGGCGCGGACAAGGGCTTCCTCTCCCCCCGGGAGGGTCGGCCGTCCCCCAATCCGGCCCTCGGCCTGCGGGCGATCCGCCTCTGCCTGCGGGAGCCGGCGATGTTCCGCGACCAGTTGCGTGCGATCCTGCGGGCCTCGGCCCACGGCGCCGTCCGGTTGCTCGTCCCCATGATCTCGGGCCTGCAGGAGTTGCAGCAGGTGCTGGCCCTGCTGGCGGAGGTCCGACTCTCGCTCGAGCGCGAGTCGCTGCCCTTCGACCCGGCCATGCCCATCGGCGCCATGATCGAGGTCCCGGCCTCGGCCGTCTGCGCGGACCTCTTCGCGCGCCGCATGGACTTCCTGTCCATCGGCACCAACGACCTGATCCAGTACACGCTCGCCATCGACCGCGTGGACGACGAGGTGAACTACCTGTACGACCCCCTGAACCCGGCGGTCCTGCGGCTCATTCAGCAGACCCTGCGGGCAGGCCGGCGCGCGGGCGTCCCGGTGGCGATGTGCGGAGAGATGGCAGGCAACCCCCGCTACACCCGGCTCCTGCTCGGGCTCGGGCTGCGCGAGTTCAGCGTCCCGCCGAACGCCCTGCTGGAGGTCAAGCAGGTCCTCGCGGCGAGCGACGCGCAGCGCCTCGCCGCCATGGTGCGGCGTCTCATGCGCACCTCGGCGCTCGAGGCCCGCGCAGAGCTCGCCGAGGCCATCAACAACGCCAGCGTCCCCCAGTCCACCGCCCCGGCGCCCTGACTCCAGGCGCGCCGCACCCCGCCCCCGCACAGGCCATGACCCACAATCCCCTCCTGGTCCTGGTGGACGGGTCCTCGTACCTCTACCGGGCCTTCCACGCGTTGCCCTCGTTGACGACCTCCGGCGGCCAGCCCACGGGGGCCGTCTACGGCATGACCGGGATGCTGCGCCGCCTGCTCGGCGAGTACCACCCGACCCACGCGGCGGTGGTGTTCGACGCCCCGGGGCGCACCTTTCGCGAGGACCGGTTCCCCGACTACAAGGCCCACCGGGAGCCGATGCCGGAGGAGCTCGTCGCCCAGGTCGGTCCGCTGCAGGACGTGGTGCGGGCACTCGGCTTCCCGCTCCTCAGCGAGCCCGGCGTGGAGGCCGACGACGTCATCGGGACCCTCGCCCGGCGCGCCGAGGCCGCCGGTTACCGGGTCGTGATCTCGACCGGCGACAAGGACCTGGCCCAGCTGGTGAGCGACCGGGTCTCCCTCGTCAACACCATGGACAACACCCGGCTCGACCCGGCCGGGGTGGCGGCGAAGTTCGGGGTGCCGCCGGAGCGGATCGTGGACTTCCTGACCCTCGTGGGGGACCCCGTGGACAACGTCCCCGGCGTACCCAAGGTCGGGCCGAAGACCGCCGCGAAGTGGCTGGCGGAGCACGGCTCGCTGGACGGTGTCGTCGCCCACGCCGGGGAGATCTCCGGCAAGGTGGGCGAGAGCCTGCGGGCGAGCCTCGGGCTGCTGCCCCTGTCCCGGGAGCTGGTCACGGTGCGCTGCGACCTGGAGCTCGCTGTCGGCCCCGAGGATCTGCGGATGGGGCCGCCGGACACCGGGCGGCTGCGCGAGCTCTTCTCGGGAATGGAGTTCAAGGGCTGGCTCGCCGAGCTGCTCCCCCCGGGGAAGGATGCCCCCGCTGCCGCCGGGGACCCCCCGAGGGCGCCCGCCGAATACGAAACCGTGCTGACCCGGGAGGACTTCCAGACCTGGCTCGACCGCCTGCGCACCGCCGACCTCTTCGCCTTCGACACCGAGACCACGAGCCTCGACTACGTCCAGGCGGAGGTGGTGGGCGTGTCCTTTGCCGTCGAGCCGGGTCGTGCCGCCTACGTGCCCCTCGCCCACGACTACCCCGGTGCCCCGGCGCAGATCGACCGGGACTGGGCCCTCGGGCAACTCCGTCCCCTGCTCGAGGACCCGGCCCGGGACAAGGTCGGCCACAACCTGAAGTACGACATGAGCGTGCTCGCGCGCCACGGCGTCGAGCTGCGCGGCATCCGTTACGACACCATGCTCGAGGCCTACGTGCTCGACAGCACCGCGAGCCGCCCCGACATGGACTCCATGGCGCTCAAGTTCCTCGGGCACCGCACCATCCGCTACGAGGACGTCGCCGGCAAGGGCAGCACGCAGCTGAGCTTCGACCGGGTCCCCCTGGACCAGGCCGCCCCTTACGCGGCGGAGGACGCCGAGGTGACGCTGCGCCTGCACCGGGCGCTGTGGCCGCGCCTCGAGGCCGAGCCGACCCTCGCCCGCCTGTTCGCCGAGGTCGAGATGCCGCTCGTGCCGGTGCTCTCGCGCATGGAGCGCAACGGCGTGCGCGTGGACCTCGAGGCGCTCGCCCGCCAGAGCGGCGAGCTGGCGGCCCGGATCGCCGAGCTCGAGCAGGAGGCCTGGCGGCTCGCCGGACAGTCGTTCAATCTGGCCTCGCCGAGCCAGCTCCAGGTCGTGCTCTTCGAAAAGCTGCAGTTGCCGGTGCTCGAGCGCACCCCCACCGGCCAACCCTCCACCGCGGAGTCCGTGCTCCAGGAGCTGGCGGGACGCGACCGCCTGCCGGAGGTGATCCTGGAGCACCGGGGGCTCACCAAGCTGAAGTCCACCTACACGGACGCCCTGCCCCAGCGGGTGAGTCCGGTGACGGGGCGGGTGCACACGAGCTACCACCAGGCGGTCGCGGTCACCGGCCGGCTGTCCTCCTCTGACCCGAATCTCCAGAACATCCCCGTGCGCACCGCCGAGGGGCGGCGCATCCGCCAGGCGTTCGTGGCGCCCCCGGGCTACCGGCTGGTCTCGGCCGACTACACGCAGATCGAGCTGCGGATCATGGCCCACCTCTCGGGCGATGCCCGCCTGCTCGCCGCGTTCGAGGCCGGAGAGGACGTGCACCGGGCGACCGCCGCCGAGGTCTTCGGGGTTCCGCTCGAGGCGGTCTCCCCGGACCAGCGCCGCGCCGCCAAGGCCATCAATTTCGGGCTCATGTACGGCATGTCCTCCTTCGGCCTGGCCCGCCAGATCGGTGTCGACCGCGCCGCCGCCCAGGACTACGTGGACCGCTACTTCGCCCGCTACCCCGGGGTGCGGCGGTTCATGGACGCCATCCGCGAGCAGGCGCGCGAGCAGGGATACGTGGAGACGGTGTTCGGGCGGCGGCTGTACCTGCCCGAGATCCGCTCGCGCAACCGGCAGCGGCGCCAGTACGCCGAGCGCACCGCCATCAACGCCCCGATGCAGGGCACCGCCGCGGACATCATCAAGCGGGCGATGATCGCGGTGGACCGGTGGCTGCAGCAGAGCCGCTTCCCGGCGCGCATGACCCTGCAGGTGCACGACGAGCTGGTGCTGGAGGTCGTCGAGAGCTCGGTGGCCGAGTCCGTGGACGCGCTGCGCGACCACATGGCCGGGGCCGCGGAGCTGCGCGTGCCCCTGGTGGTGGACGTCGGCGTCGGCGCCAACTGGGACGAGGCGCATTGAACCCACGCGTCCGTCTGGCTACTGTTTGCCGGAAGAGTCGCCCGATCTCCCCGGGGCCCGTGCCCCCCAGACCCAGGGTCGTCCCATGCTGCTGATACCCGCCATCGACCTGAAGGACGGCAAGTGCGTGCGGCTCCGCCAGGGCCGCATGGAAGACGAGACGGTGTTCTCCGACGACCCCGTGGCCGTGGCAGGCCGCTGGGTGGGGGCGGGGGCACGCCGGCTGCACATCGTCGACCTGAACGGGGCCTTCGCCGGGCAGCCCCGGAACGCCGCGGTCGTCCACTCCATCGCCCAGGCCTTCCCCGACCTGCCCATCCAGGTGGGCGGCGGCATCCGCGACGCGGAGACCATCGAGGCCTACCTCGCGGCGGGGGTGCGCTACGTCATCATCGGGACCCGGGCGGTGACGACGCCACACTTCGTGTCCGACATGTGCATGCAGTTTCCCGGGCACGTCATCGTCGGGCTGGACGCCCGGGAGGGGCAGGTGGCAGTGGACGGCTGGTCGAAGCTCTCGAGCCACGACGTGGTGGACCTCGCGCGCCACTTCGAGCAGGACGGCGTGGAGGCCATCGTCTACACGGACATCAACCGGGACGGCATGCTCTCGGGCGTCAACGTGGAGGCCACCGTAAGGCTCGCTCGCGCCATCCACGTCCCCGTCATCGCCTCGGGCGGGATCCGCACCCTCGAGGACGTGCGGGCACTCTGCGCGGTCGCGGACGAGGGTATCGCCGGCGCGATCACCGGCCGGGCCATCTACGAGGGGACGCTCGACTTCGCCGAGGGTCAGGCACTGGCCGACGCCCTGACCGGACGGCCAGGCAAAGTGTGAGGAGCCTGTCGCAGTCGCGGCGGGCGCGGGGCTCGACCGGGGTGGGCGGACCACCCCCGCGTCTAATGCGGCAGGGCAGAAGGTCGCTATCTTTACCGCTGCCGGCCCCTGCGTCGCGGGGAAGGCCGGCCAACTCAGGCTGCAGGTGAGGCGCCAAGTGGAACTCCAGTTCGAGATCGCGGGCAATCAGATCGACGGGGCGCGCGACTATCAGGAAGACACCTTCCTCATCACCCACCTGGGCCAGGGGGAGGACGCGAACGCCGCCTCCCTCGTGATCGTCGCCGACGGCATGGGCGGGCACGCCGCGGGGAACGTCGCGAGCAACATCGCCACCTCGACCTTCCAGAAGACGTTCGCCGGACTCTACCCGACGGAGGACATCCCCAGCGCCCTCAAGCAGTCCCTGCTCGCTGCGAACGACGCCATCCGCGCCGCCGTGAAGGAAACGCCCGCGCTCCAGGGCATGGGCTGTACCCTGGTCGCCGCCCTCCTCGCCCGCGGCCGGCTCTGGTGGGTGAGCGTCGGGGACAGCCACCTCTACCTGCTGCGCGACCGCCAGTTGCTGAAGAAGAACGCCGATCACAGCTACGGCGGCTACATCAAGCGGATGAAGGAGATGGGGGCGGACGTGGAGCCCGACCCCAATCTGTCCTCCAACATGCTCATGAGCGCGATGATCGGTGAGGAGATCGCCGACATCGACCTGTCCGAGACGCCGCTCACGCTGCTTCCCGGCGACCGGGTGCTGCTCGCGACCGACGGGCTCGACACCCTCGGGCAGGGCGCCGTCATCCAGCACTCGGCCTGGTCGTCCACCGCCAGGGATTGCGTGGGCACCCTGCTGAAGGCGGTCGAGGACGCCGGCCAGCCGCGCCAGGACAACACCTCCGTGGTCTGCGTGGACGCCAGGACCCGCGAGGCGCGCAGCGAGAAGCACGAGCCGGCGGCATCCCCGGCCCGCACGGAGGCGGCGACCGCCGCTCCCGCGGGCGCACATGCGCCCGTGGACGAGGGGGACATCCCCGAGCTCGAGCCGGTCGAGGACGCGGAGGCGGAAGAGGAGACGGAGTGGACACCGGCGCCCTTCCCGAAGCGGCCCTGGACCCCGGAGCCCCCGGCGACGCGGCGCCGGCGCGGGGTCCTGCCCTGGGTGGGGGTCGCCATGGTGATCCTGGGGGCAGGGGCGCTCGCCTACCTCTGGCACACACGGGCCACACCCCCCTCCTCTGCGGCGCCCGCGCTGTCGGTCCCCGCCCCGGTGGCCCAGACCACGGTGCCGGAGGGTGCCGAGGGCAAGGCCGGCGCGCAGCCTCAACCAGCGCCCGAGCCCTCGGCGGTCCCCGAGCCCCCGGCGCCCCCCGAGACCGCGCAGCCGGTGGCTCCCCACCGGACCCAGCCGGCACCCGCCGGGACGCTCCGCGACGGGCTCCGCACGGGCGGCGAGGGCCCCGAGATGGTGTCGCTCCCGGGCGGGCGGTTCGAGATGGGCGGGGTACCCACCCCCCTCAACCTGGACGAGCGCCCTCGCCACCTCGTGACCGTGGCCCCGTTCGCGATGAGCCGGTTCGAGGTGACCTTCGCGGAGTACGACCGCTTCGCCCGGGCAACCCAACGCCGCCTGCCCGACAGCGGGGAGGTGGAGCGCGCCCGCCACCCGGTGGTCCACGTGACCTGGGACGACGCCCTCGCGTACGCCCAGTGGCTCACCCGCGAGACCGGCAAGCGCTACCGCCTGCCCACCGAGGCCGAGTGGGAGTACGCCGCCCGCGCCGGCACCATCACGCTCTACTGGTGGGGCAACGACGTGGGCCGCGGCAACGCTCACTGCTTCGACTGCAAGAGCGGGCTGCATCCCCGGCAGACCGCCCGCGTGGGCTATTTCGCGCCCAATCCCTTCGGGCTGCACGACACCGCCGGAAACGCCGCCGAGTGGGTCCACGACTGCTATCACCCGAGCTACGAGGGGGCCCCGACGGACGGCTCGGTCTGGGAGGGCGGCGACTGCACCCGGCGCGTGGTGCGGGGCGGCTCCTTCAGCAGCGCCTCCTCGGCCCTGCGCAGCTCGAAGCGGGACCGGCTCACGCCCACCCAGGGCTACGACAACGTGGGCATACGCCTGGTGCGGGAACCTTGAGGCAGGGAGGAACGATGAGCGAGTGCATCTTCTGCAAGATGGTGGCCGGCGAGATCCGGCCCGACGTGATCTACGAGGACGACGACGTCCTCGCCTTCAACGACATCCACCCCCAGGCCCCGACCCACTTCCTCGTCATCCCGAAGACGCACATCGCCACCCTGAACGACCTCGACGAGGCCCAGGCCCCCCTCGTCGGCAAGCTGTTCCTCACGGCGAAGCGCATCGCCGCGGACAGGGGCTTCGCGGGTCCCGGTTACCGCACGGTGCTCAACTGCAACGCCCAGGCGGGCCAGACCGTCTTCCACGTCCATCTGCACGTGCTGGCCGGCCGGCTCATGGGCTGGCCCCCGGGCTGACGGCGCGGGAGCGCGGACGGCCCTTGCGGGACGCCTCGGGCGCGAGCCCCCGGGTGGCCAGCATCTCCTTCACGGGAGACCGGTCCCCCGTGCAGCTGATGTTGCGGGGCGCGTCCAGCAGGCGAACGGTGAACCCCAACTCACGGTAGAGCTTCAGGACCCGCCCCGTCGCTTGGTTGGAAGCGACCACGGGGCCCGGGTGCCGGGCGAGCCAGTGCGCCAGCCGCACCTGGTCGTCCCAGGAGAACCCGTCCTTGGAGTAGTCCACGAACTGCACGTCGTAGGGCGGGTCCGCGTACAGAAAGTCGTCGGGCTCCAGCGCCAGCGTCGCGAAGTCGCCGCATCGGAAGGTCCACTCCGCCAGCGCGTCCCGGTAGGGCAGGAAGTCGCGCACGTAGTGGATGCGGGCGTGGCGGCCGAAGGGCACGTTGAACGCCCCCTTGCGGTTGAAGCGGCAGAGCCCGTTGTATCCGGTGCGGTTCAGGTAATAGAAGAGCTCCGCCGCCTCCCGGCTCTCGCCCTGTCCTCCGAGGACGAGGGCGTTGAAGCGCTCGCGGTGGGCGTAGTAGAGCGTCTCGTCGTTCTCCGTGGGCACGTCCACGGCCAGTCCGCGCTGGAGCCAGAGGTAGAAGTTCACGGCGTGGGGGTTCACGTCGCTCAGCAGCGCCCGCTCCGGGCGAAGACCCAGTGCGACCCCGAGACCACCACAGAAGGGCTCCACCAGCCGGCGCTCCCGGTTCGGGGCCCAGAGCGGTTCCAGGTGCGGCAGGAGCCAACGCTTCCCGCCCGCCCACTTGAGCGGCGGCTGGAGATGTCCCTCGCTGTCCCGGAGGACGGTGTCGGCGGCCGACGAGCGACGGGGTCGGGGGACCATCGCGGAATTCTGGCATATCCTCCCCCGCCTCGTCCCACGGCTGCCCATTTGACCCGCATCATCTGCCGCGGGCAGGAGTCCATGGATATTGGCGGGACCCTGTCCCTCGCGTGAACGGAGTCTCATGGCACCCCGAATCTTTCACCTCCTCGGCACCACGACCCTGATGGCAGCGGCCCTCGCAGGGCATGCGGAGACCCCGCCGGCTCTCGCCTCGCCGGTCCCCAGCCTGCCAGCCGGCGTTCAGCAGACTGCTGCCCCGTCCCCCGCCATGCGTGGGCTGCCGCGCACCGCCGAGGAGTTGCAGAAGCTCCGCATCCCGCCGGGACCGGTGTTCGAACCGACCCGGCCCCTGGCGGTATCGGGCCTGCCCCGCCTCGCCTTCGCCGTGGACCGCCCCGCGGCCGCCAACGCGGTCGACCTGAACGGCGACGGCCGGCTCGACCTGTTCGTGCCCGGGGTCGTCGCGGGGTCGCCGCCGCGCAACCTCGTCCTGATGGCGCAGGCGGACGGCACGTTCGCGGCGGACACCTCCCACCCGCTCGCGGCGGTCACCCGCGTGATGGCCGCCGCATGGGGCGACCTGGACCGGGACGGGCGCACGGACGTGTTCCTGGCCCGGCGGGGGCCGAATCAGGTCTGGCTCCAGACCGCAGTCGGTGAGTGGACGGATGCCGGCGAGCGCGGCGGGGTGGCGACCGGGAGCTACAGCAGCGTGGACGCCGTCCTTCTCGACGCCGACCACGACGGCGACCTGGACGTCTTCGTGGTCAACGGCGACGGCCCGAATGAGTTGCTGGCTAACCAGGGTGACGGGACGTTCCGCCCCCTCGCGGCCGGCCAGGAAGTCGCCGGGACGGGGCGGGGCTCGCGCTCCGCCGTCGGCCTCGACCTGGACCGGGACGGCGACGTGGACCTCCTGGTGCTGAACGAGGAACCTCCCCACGGGGTATACCTGAACGGCGGTGCCGGCGACTACCGCCCAGCCCGGGGCTACGAGGCACTCGCCGCCGCACCGGCGCTCGCGGCGCTCGCCGCCGACCTGAACGGGGACGGCTCTCCGGAGGTCTACACGGTCCACCCCCAGGGCAGCGTCTACCGCTGGCTCCCCGCGGACGGGGGCTTCCGGGCCGAGGTTCTCGCCCGCCTGGAGGACGAGGGCCCGTGGGCCCAGCTCGCCGTGGTCGACACGGACGGCAACGGCGCCCTCGAGCTGCTCCTGGCACGGCCCGGCGGCTGGCAGATCCTCGGCGCGAGCGGGAAGACCCTCACGGAGACACAAGCGCCGGAAGAGGACCCCCTCGCGGGCGCCCTCGCCTGGCCCGGCGACCCCGCGCGCGGCCCCTCTGTCCTGTCGCTCGGGGGACCGGTGCCGCTCGCCGTCGCCGCGCCTGGACCGGGCAGGTACCCCTTCCTCGCCCTGGAGCTCTCGGGCGTGACCGACCCCGACCAGGGGCTGCACTCCGACCCCTCGGGGATCGGGGCCCGCATCAGCGTCGAGGTCGACGGCCGGCGGGCCGTCCTCGGGGCCTACCGCTCGCATTCGGGTCCCGGCCAGGGGCTGACCCCGCGGGTCGTCGGCCTCGGGGAGGCGGGGCGCGCCGCATTCGTGGCCATCGAGTGGCCGGACGGCGTCTCCCAGCACGAGACCGATCTGGGTCCCGGCACCGTACACCGCGTGGTGGAAACCCGCCGGAAGCCGCCAGCCCAGTAGGCGAAGGCCGCCGGTGCCGCAGGCAGAAACCAGCGTGCCCCGTAACGGGCGCACGAAAAAAAGGGGTGAGTAGCCTCACCCCTTTTATGGCGTACCCCCCCGTGCGGAGGGTGGCGTGCGTTGCCTACTTCTTGTCGGAGGAAGTCGACGAAGCCGCCGGCGCTACGACCACCGGAGCGGTGTAGTACGGATAGCCGCCCCAGGCGTAGGGGTAGCCACCCCAACTGTACGGGTAACCCCCCCAACCGTAGCCCGGATAGCCACCCCAGCCGTAGCCCGGATAGCCACCCCAGCCGTACGGGTAGCCGCCCCACCCATAGGGGTAGCCGCCGCCCGTCCAGTTCCAGGGGTTGAACCAACCGAAGAACGCGTGGGCGGGCGCCGCCGCAATCCCGGTCGCCCCCACCAACACCGCCGCTGCCAGCACACGAGACATCTTGGTCATGACTGCTCCCTCCTCACGCGAGTGATGAACAAGACTCCTGCAACCGCTTCAGTCCTCTGGCGCCGCTACGATCCAAAGTTTTATTCAGAGCGCCATGGACGGAAATGATCTGCATCAATGGTGCGCCAGCACATGATTCATGTCAAGTTCATCCGCGAGGGCGGCGGCCCCCTCCTCAAGCGTGGCTGGCCTCCTGCTCCCGCAACACTTTGATCTGGAAGAGGGTGTTGCGCTCCTCCTCCTCCAGGGTCGAGACGATGAAGGCGATGGTGTTGCGGTACCGCGGGATGACGTTGTACTTGAGCGCGTTCACCCGCTTCTGGGTCTTGCGCTGCTCCTCGAGCAGGCGCCAGAGCGCGGTTTCCGCCTCGCCGAGCCGGGCGAGCATGACCGCCATCTCGGCGAACCGCGCGCGGGTCTCGTCCAGGGTGGCGTCAGTGCCGAGCGCGGCCACGGGCTGCAAGGGCAGGCGCTCGGCCGTCACCGCGGGGTACTGCACACCGAGGCTGCTGCGGGGAAGGATGTGGACGTCGATGCCGAGCGACAGGCCCATCGCGACCTGACCCAGCTTCTGCTTGCCCATGCGCATGTGGGTGATCCCGAGCCAGCGGTAGGCGTCCTGCACCGACTGGCGGGCCTGCTTGCGCAGCTTGCGGTAGTGGCCGAGCCGCTCGTACACGAGGCGCGTCAGCAGGTCCTTCTTGCGCTCGAGCAGCGTGTGGCCCTGCACCAGGAAGGCAACCTGCCGCTTCAGGCGCAGCAGGTTGCTCTTGGTCGGCGGTACTTTGAGTCGCTGTTCCACGACGCCCTCAGGCCTAGGCCGCGTTGGCTTCCCACTTGTGGTATTTCTTGATGTCCGCCTCCGAGACGCGCGCCAGGGCATCGGGCGGCAGGAAGGACAGCAAGTCCCACGCGAGGTTCAGCGTCTCTTCGATGCTGCGGTCGTCGTCCTCGCCCTGGCCCACGAAGCGCTTCTCGAAGGCCTCGGCGAACTTCAGGTAGCGACGGTCGCGCTCCGAGAGCTCCTCGGCACCGATGATCGAGGCCAGATTTCGCGCCTCGAGCGCCCGGGCGTACGACGCGTACAGCTGGCTCGCGACGCGCGGATGGTCCTCGCGGGTGAAATCCTTGCCGATGCCGTCCTTCATCAACCGCGACAGCGACGGCGGTACGCTCACCGGCGGATACACACCCTGGTTGTGCAGCTCGCGCGACATCACGATCTGCCCTTCCGTGATGTAGCCGGTCAGGTCGGGAATGGGGTGCGTGATGTCGTCCGACGGCATCGACAGCACGGGAACCATCGTGATCGAGCCGTGGCGGTTGCGGATGCGCCCCGCGCGCTCGTAGATCTCCGCGAGGTCCGAGTAGAGGTAGCCCGGATAGCCCTTGCGTGCCGGAACGTCGCCCTTCGCGGTCGCCACCTCGCGCAGCGCCTCGGCGTAATGCGTCATGTCGGTGATGACCACGAGGACGTGGCGGTCCTGGTCGAAGGCCAGGTACTCCGCGGCCGTCAATGCCGTGCGCGGCAGGATGAGCCGCTCCATCGGTGGGTCGTCGGCCAGGTTGATGTACATGGACACGTTCGAGAGCACACCGCTCGACTCGAACTCCTCTTCGAAGAAGCGCGCGTCCGTGTAGGACACGCCCATCGCGGCGAACACGATGGCGAAGTTCGACTCCTCCCCCGGCAGCTTCGCCTGGCGCACGATCTGCGCGGCCAACCGGTTGTGCGGGAGGCCGGAGCCCGAGAAGATCGGCAGCTTCTGTCCCCGCACCAGGGAGTTCAGGCCGTCGATCGTGGACACGCCGGTCTGGATGAACTCCTTCGGGTAGGCCCGCGAGGCGGGATTCACCGAGGAGCCGTTCACGTTACGCTTGAGAGAGGAGACGATGGGCGGTCGCCCGTCGCGGGGCTCTCCGACGCCGTTGAAGATCCGGCCCAGGATCGCCGGCGACAGGGGGACCTCGAAGGGCTCCTCCAGGAACCGGACCCACGTCCGGTCGAGGTCGAGGTCCTCGGTGCCCTCGAACACCTGCACCAGCGCCACCTCGGTCGAGGTCTTGATCACCTGGCCGTTGCGCAGGTTGCCCTTGTGGTCGCGGACCACCACGCGGTCGCCGAGGGCCACATCGGGCACGCCCTTCATGAACAACAGGGCGCCCCGGGCGGCGGTGGCCATCCGGTATTCTTTCTCTTTCATGCCTGCTTCCCCTTGACCGCGCTGTACTCCGAGCGGATCGGGTCGAAGGTTGCACGGATCTCGTCTCGGAAGGCCCTGATCTGCTCGATCTCCTCACTGCGGAGCGCCGACTTCAACCGCCGCGCCCTGCCCATGATCGGGAGTGCGGAGAGTTGCTCCACCGGCGTTCCGAGCTTCAGCAGATCCCGGCCCTGGTGGTAGATCTCGAGCACCAGCGCCATCAACTCGTACTGCTTCTCCGGCGAGGAGTAGCTGTCGACAGGGTCGAGCGCGCTCTGCTGCAGCACGCCCTCCTTCACCAGCCCCGCGCCCTCGAGCACCCAGCGTTGCTCCGGAGAGAGCGCCTCCGGCCCCACCAGGTTCACGATGCGCGCAAGCTCGTCGGCCTGGGCGAGGATGGCAAGACATTCGGCACGCTTGTCGGCCCAGCTCTTGTCCACGTGCTCGCCCCACCAGCCGGCGGCGGTGGAGACGTAATCGGAGAAGCTGTCGTTCCAGCTCACCGACGGATAGTGCCGGGAGTCCGCGAGCTCCTTCGAGAGCGCCCAGAAGGTGCGCACCAGCTCCTTGGTGTGACTGGTCACGGGCTCCGAGAAGTCACCGCCGGGCGGCGACACCGCGCCGATCAGCGTGACCGACCCTCCGGAACCGGCCAGCGTCTTCACGCGGCCCGCACGCTCGTAGAACGCTGCGAGACGCGACGCGAGGTAGGCCGGGTAGCCTTCCTCGACGGGCATCTGACCGAGCCGCCCGCCCACCTCGCGCAAGGCCTCCGCCCAGCGGCTGGTGGAGTCCGCCACCATCACCACGTCGTAGCCCTGGTCGCGGTAGTACTCGGCCATGGTCACGCCGACGTAGATGCTGGCCTCGCGGGCCACCACGGGCATGTTCGAGGTGTTCGCCACCAGGAACGTCCGCTCCATCAGCGAGCGCCCGGTGCGCGGGTCCTTCAGCTCGGGGAAGGTCTCGAGCACGTCGACGAGCTCGTTGCCCCGCTCCCCGCAGCCCACGTAGAGCACGATGTCCGCGTTCGACCAGCGGGCGATCTGCTGCTGCACAACGGTCTTGCCGGCACCGAACGGCCCCGGCACGGCAGCCTTTCCGCCCTTCAACAGCGGGAAGAAGGTGTCGAGCACCCGTTGCCCGGTGATGAGGGGCGCGGCCGCGTGGTCGCGAACCATGTAGGGCCTTGGCCGGCGCACGGGCCACGTGTGGTACATCCGCAGCTTGTGCACCTCGCCGCGGTGGTCCCGTACGCGCGCGATGACGTCCTCTACCGTGTAGCCCCCGGCCGGCGCGTGGTCGAGCAACTCACCGCTCACGTCGGGTGGCACCAGCACCCGGTGCTCGATGGTGTCCGTCTCCTGGACCGTGCCCAGAATGGTCCCGGCCCGAACCGGCTTGCCGATCTCGAGCTCGGCGTTCGGGCGAAATTCCCACACCTTTTCGCGGTCGAGGGCGGGCACCGCCAGACCGCGGGCCACATAGTCACCCGAGAGCTTGGCGATGGCAGGCAGCGGGCGTTGCACCCCGTCGAAGATCTGACCGAGCAGACCCGGCCCCAATTCCACCGACAGGGGACGGTTCAGGGACTCGGCAATCTGACCGGGCTTGAGCGACTCGGTCGACTCGTAGACCTGCACCACGGCGGTAGTCCCGTCGAGGCTGATCACCTCACCGACGAGACCCAGGTCCCCGACCCGCACCTGCTCGGCGTTGCGTACGCCGGGCAGGTCCACCGTCACGATCGGCCCGTTGATTTCGATGATCCTACCCATGGAAGAGCGTCCCCATCTGGCCAGCGCTGCTGAACAGGCGCTCCAGGATCACCCGCTGGAGGTCCGCCTCGAGCCGCGACATGCGGCCCTCGAAGGTGTTGTCGACGCTGATGCGCCCGTCCGTGCTCTCCACCAGCACCCCGCCCGAGCAAGGGCACGTCTCGGCGGAGAGCTCGATGGTCTTGCCCGGGACCGCATCTCGGAACTCCGCGTTCCACCGATCCCGGACCCGCCGGTGGTCGACTTCGCTCAGACGCGCCACGAGCTCGTCCCGCTCGATGACCTGGGCAGCCTCCACCAGCAGGGCGCGAAGCAGTGCGAGCCCCGACTCGTCGTCCGCCTGCAGCGTCTTCAGCCGGCCACTCACGCCCTGCATGACGGTTTGCACCAGGCCCCAGCGCATGCGGTCCATGTCGGCCTGCATGTGGATCTCGCTCGACTGGACGAGCCGCCGGTACTCCCGGTCGGCGCGGCTCTTCGCGAGCAACATCTCCTCCTCCTCCAGAAGACGCAGTCTCTCCCCGGAGTCGGCGAGGATTCGCTCCCGCGCCCGTTGCGCCTGACGCATGTGCTCATCGGCGAGGCTCTTCGCACGCTCGAGGATCGCCTGCTCGAGCGACGCGACCTGATCGTTGGGATTCATGTCCGCTCCTCAAGGGCCGAGGGCCCCAGCACCCGGGTCACCAGTGCTTCCACTGGTGGCCGATAGCTCTCGGGCGCGTCCAGGGGGGGGATCTCGCTCACGATGATGCGCCCTCCCTCCCGCCGGACCCGGTCGAGGTTCCGACCGCCGCGCGCCACCAAGCCACTCTCCACGAAAATCAGCGCCTGGTCGCGACCGCGCAGGACGTCGGCGAGCACCCGTTCCAGGTCCTCCCCGGTTGCATCCTCGTAGGTCTCGGCGCCGAGCAGGGCGAACCCCTGCACGAGCGCGGCGCCGCCCACGGCGATGAGTCGCATCAGATCCTACCCAGCAGCAGGATGGTGACGACCAGGCCGTAAATCGCGATACCTTCCGCAAGGCCCAGGTAGACGAGGGTGCGGCCGAATACTTCCGGCTTCTCGGCGATGACGGCGAGCGAGGCCGTGCCGACGGGCCCCACGGCGATGCCGGCGGCGATGGTCGCCACGGCGGTCGGCAGGCCGATGCCAATCAGGGCGAGCCCGAGACCGACGGAAACTTCCTTGGCGGCCTCCACGGCAGCGGGCTCGGCGGCCATCACGTCGTTGACGCCGAGGAAGAGGATGCCTACCAGGGCGCCGAAATAGGTCAGCAGGTTCACGCCGACCGTACCCTTCAGCCAGTTCACGGTGGAAGGATTGCGCGGCACGGGGCGGATCTCGAAGTAAAACCCGAGTGCGACGACGCCGAGGAGGCTTACGGACATCAAGGCAAGCAGCCAGTACATGGTTGTACTCCTGTTCCAGGTTGGGTGAGTGAATGGATGGTTGTTCTACTCTCGGTCAGAGCCGATTCCCGTCTACGCTCAGCAGGGTTCCGTTACCAGCGGACCAATCCCTCCAGGCGCAGCGGCTCGAAGGCCCGGCCGTCGCCGCGGAAGAACCTCGAAAAGCCTTCGTAGTATTCGAGACGCAGGGTCTGGATCATCACGATGGCGCCCTCGACGACGATGATGAAGAGGTTGCCCACGACGATCATGATCCAGTGGCCTGCCGTGTCGAGCATGCCGGCCAGCGTGAAGACCGCCAGGGAGAGCGCTACGTGGTTGAGCGCGAAGGCCGCGACGCGAAGGAACGAGAGCGTATTCGCGAGGTACCCCATCAGCGACTCGAAGCCCTCGACGATGGTGACCAGCAGGCGCTCGCCGAAGGGTCCATGGAAGTGGAACCACTTGAAGGTCATGACAACCGCCAGCGGGACGAGGATCGCGAGCGTCTCCTGCAGCCCGAAGACGCCGGAGCCCATCCACCGGTAGCCCGCGTAGATACCACCCAGATAGAGCAGCGAGCCGGCGATCCCGCGGGTATCGAACAGCGCCTCGCCGAGGTGGCCTTCACGGACGAGGTTGTAGAAGGTCAGTGCGTTGGCCACCAGGATGAAGCCGATGCCCCAGTGCAGGGCCACCTTGAGCATCCTCAACGGGTCCGACAGCGGTGCCATCCAGAAGGCGTGCAGGATGTGCTCGTTGCCGAAGATGCTGCCGTAGACGAATCCGAACACCACCGACGAGATGCCCGCCGAGACCATGATTGGCACGACCTCGGGGAAGCGCTTGCGGAAGAAGAGTGCGGCCAGCGCGATGACAGCGCCGTGCCCCACGTCCCCGAACATCATGCCGAACATCAGGATGAAGCTCAGCGTGAACAGCGCGGTGGGATCGATCTCACCGTAACGCGGAATGCCGTAGTTGGAGACCAGCGCGACGAACGGTTGCATCCAGCGGGGGTGGCGCATCACCGACGGGACTCTCGGGCGCTCCTCCGGCCGCGGGTCGCGCGCGGTCAGGACGTACGGGGCCATGAGCCCGCCATTGAGCGCGTCGCCGAGGGCCTCCACGTCGTCTCTCGGGATCCACCCCTCGACCACCGCGAGCCCGCCCATCGCCCTCATCCGGGTCGCGAGCTCCGCGTAGGGCTCGGCAACGGCGAGGGTCCGGCAGGCGGCCGCCAGCCGGTCCTGGTGCTTCGCCACGACGGCGTCGATTTCCTTCGCCTTCTCGCGATTCTGCCGCTTGAGCTCCTCGGCCTGGGCCGCGAGTGCGGAGCGGATCTGCTCCGGATGGTCGCGGAATTCGTCGGGGACCGAGACAGCCCGAAACTCCGCGGTCTGCAGCAGAGCCTCGATGTCATGGGCAGACTCGGCGGGGCCGGCGACCACCAGATAGACCACGCCCTCGGTCTCATAGAAGGGCCGCACGAAGTGTCCGGCCAGCGCGGCGGCCTGCTCCAGACGTCTGAGGTTCGCTCGCTGCACTGTGCCGACCTGCACCGACAGGAAGGTCTTCGGCCGCTGCAGCACACCGAGGTCCACGTCGAGCGCAGCGAATCGCTCGAGACTCTCGCCCAGTTGCTTGAGGGACGTGCCCCGCTCCTCCAGCACGCGCTCCTGCTCCTCCAGCTCCGAGAGTTCGTGCCAGAGGTCGCCGAGGTAGATGTTGGTGCGCTCCAGCTCGTCCAGATCGACGACTCGAGAAAGGTCGGTCGCGACGTCCAGCGGGCAATATCCGCCGGTCTGGATCTTCAGGAGACGGGCCTTAGCGCTCAGGAAGACCTCGCGGAAACGCTCCCCCGGCGCATCCGGCAACGCCCCCTCGGGAACGTCGACGGTCTCCGGGTTGAAGACCCCGCTGCGGGCCAGAATGACGGCCGCCTGGGGCGCGGCCTCGCGCAGGGTCTGCAGGCTGACGCGCTGCATGGGCAAGGGGCTGAACATTCAGGCAGACTCCAGGTTCGCCGCAAAGCGCACGAGGTCGGCCGGCAACCCCAGGCGTCGACCCTTGACGATCGCGATCAGCCGGCGCATCTCACCGTCGCGGGCCACCAGGTACGCGAAGGCCCTGGCCACGGGCCGGCCGGTGTCCTCGAGCGCCTTCCCCGCCGCATCCAGCATCATCTGGTCGAGGCGGTTGTCGGCCTCGCTGATCGACGTGACGCCTGCCAGGCGATCCTTCATCTCCGTGGGCAGCGCCTCGACGACCTCCTCGAGCGACCCGAGCTGGGCCAGCGCCTGCAGACGCTCGGCGCTCAGCAGCCGCCCGGCGGGCGGCAGCAGGTAATAGGACTCGGACGGAGGCAGGTTGTACGAGAACCGGTATCGCAACAGCCAGGCCAGATTGAAGCGGTCGAGCACACGGCCTACCAGGTCCTCCACGGCAGGCTGCTCCGATCCGCCGACATTGCGCACCCGGGAGAGCAGCTGGGCGAAGTAGCGCCGGTCGATTGCCGCGTCGACCGCGAACAGGTCCTTGTGCTCCTCGTAGATGCGCCGGGCCTGGCGCGCGATGTCGCTGTAAACGGTGGCTTCGAGGCGGCGCAGCATCTCCGCCGCATCCTCCGCGCGCAGCAGTTCGTCGACCGGCAGCGTGGCGAACGCGCCGAGGTCGAGGATCTGCGCCCGAATGGCCTTTTCCGGCAGTCCGCTGAGTTTGCCCCGGATGATCGCCTTCAGGTTCATCAGCTCGAACCACAGGAACCCGTAGGTGAGGAGCGCACGCTCCCTCGGCCGCACGGGGCGGGCGAGCACCTGGAAGTCGTTGCGGATGCGCGTGAGCAGGGTCTGCTCGAGACGGAGGGGGTCCGGACCGTTGGGGTCCAGAAACGCACTGATATCGCCGGTTTCCGGAAGCTCGCCCCCCGGCTGCTCCACAAGGGCTTCGAGACGCTGCTCCGGGAGCAGGCGACCCGCAAAGAGCGAGACGCGCGTGTTCAGGTAGGCGTAACGGGCGCTGCCCACGGGCTCAGCCTCGGATTCCCTTCAACAGCAACCCCAGCGCGGCGTCGACCGCATCGGCCTCCCGCGCCTCCGCGCCCTGACGCAACTCTTTGCTGCGCTCGTCGTAGCGCCGCTGCAACTCCGCGATTGTCTGCTCGGCCCGGCCTCTGGCCTTTTCGACGAAGGTCGCGTGCAACTCACCAACCCGAGCGCGGAAGCGCTCTTCGGCACGGCGCGCCTCCTCGAGTGCCTGGTGCGTGATCTCTTCGCGCTTGGCCTTCGCCTCCTGCACGACGTCTCCTGCGCGGAGCTCGGTGTCCAGCAAACGCTTGAGGGTGTCGTCCATGGTGGGCCCTGTTCGGCATGTGAAGTAAATTAGTAGTTGAGAATTTAACTCTTCTCTAATGAACTTCGCAACCAGTGAGCCACACGCGCGGCGCCCATCCGGCGCGTTTCGTGATCTGCGGCAAGTAACCAGCCGATCACACGCCCGCACGTGCACGCTTCGCCCGCTTTTTTCGCTTTTCGAGCGAGGCAAACTTAACAGCGATTATTTCTCTATGCGAAGAAGACCGTAGCGAATGTAGGCGAACTTTCGCAAAGCGGTGTCGTGCCGCTCGCGACATCACACGACTCTCCGCCTCCTCACGGACCGTTTTCCTTGCGGCCGGAATGACGGATTCCCGACCTGAGCGCGCCACCTGGTGTGACGGAGAATTTTCCAGACCAGAGGGGATATCTCGGATGGGCTACCGGAAGACGCCTGCTCCGACCCTGGCATCTTGATCTACATCATGTATCAGAGGGACCGATGGAACATCATTACCTGCTCATATTCTTTCCGTACCCGTCCCTGTGCGGAGGGGTGCTATGGGCGCCCGCGGGCGCGGCCTGACAGGAGGGGGTCTCGAGGATGACCAGCGCAAAGACCGAGCTCGAGGGCTTCGTCGCCGAGGTGGTGGACCGCTACGGACGGGACCGCAGGAACCTCCTGCAGGTCTTACGCACGGTACAGGACCAGCAGGGCTGCGTCTGCGACGATGCCGTGCAAACGGTTGGACAGGCCATCGGCGTGCCCGCCATGAACGTGCGGAGCGTCGTCGAGTTCTACTCGTTCCTGCACGGGACTCCGCGCGGACAGTACGACGTGCTGTTCAGCGACAACATCGTCGACCGCATGCTCGGCAAGGAGGGTTTGATGGCCCGCCTGTGCGAGCGGCTCGGCGTGGAGCCCGGCGTGCCCCGCGCCGACGGCCGCGTGACGGTGGACAACACCTCCTGCACCGGCATGCCGGACCAGGGCCCGGCAATCCTCGTCAATGGCCTCGCGCTGACTCACCTGACGCCCTCGCGCGTCGACACCATCGCAGACCTGATCGAGCGCGGGGTGCCACTGCAGAAGTGGCCAGGCATCTACTGCGAGGTCGAGGACAACGTCCGCCGCCGCGACCTGCTCCTCGGGACGCCGTTCATCGACGGCTCGGGTATCCGGGCGGTCCTCGCTCAGGGGCCAGACGCCGTGCTGGACGAGATGATGACCTCGGGTCTGCGGGGCCTCGGCGGCGCGGGCTTCAAGACCGCGCAGAAGTGGGCACTGTCCCGGGCGGCGGCCGGCCACGAGCACTTCGTGGTCTGCAACGCCGACGAGGGCGAGCCGGGGACGTTCAAGGACCGGGTGCTCCTCCAGGGCCACGCCAACCTGCTGTTCGAAGGCATGACCGTCTGCGCCCGGGTCATCGGGGCCCGCCGGGGCTTCCTCTACCTGCGCGGCGAGTACCGCTACATGCTCGAGCTGCTCGAGCACACCCTGGCGCAGCGCCGGCGCGCCGGCCTCCTCGGCAAGGGCATCCTCGGCACCGAGGGCTTCGACTTCGACATCGAGATCCACCTCGGCGCGGGCGCCTACATCTGCGGCGAGGAGTCGGCGCTGCTGGAATCGCTCGCGGGCAAGCGCGGAGTTCCGCGCAAGCGTCCCCCGTTCCCCGTGACCCACGGCCACGACAACGAGCCCACGGTGGTCAACAACGTGGAGACCTTCTCCGCCGCCGCGAAGATCGCGGCGAACGGCGGCGCGTGGTGGGCCGCCAAGGGGACCGCGACCTCTCCGGGCACCAAGCTCCTCTCGGTCTCGGGCGACTGCGCGCGCCCCGGGGTCTACGAATACCCCTTCGGCATCACCATCCAGGAGATCCTGGACGACTGCGGCGCGAGCGACACCGCCGCCGTGCAGGTCGCAGGCCCCGCGGGTCAGCTCGTCCCGAAACGGGACTTCGGCCGCAAGATTGCCTACGAGGACGTCGCGACCGGTGGCTCCTTCATGATCTTCAACCACACCCGCGACCTCCTCGCGGTCGTCCGCAACTTCGCGGCCTTCTTCGCCCACGAGAGCTGCGGCTTCTGCACCCCGTGCCGTGTCGGCACCTCCCTGATGCGCGATCTCGTCGAGAAGGTCGCCACCGGCAACGGGACGCAGTACGACCTGGAGGAGATGAAGCACCTCGGGAAGATCATGAAGCAGGCCAGCCACTGCGGCCTCGGGCTGACCGCACCCAACCCGGTGCTCGGCAGCCTCGACAAGTTCCCGGAGATCTGGACCGAAAAGCTCAAATCCAAGGACTTCGAGCCCGCGTTCGACCTGGACGGGGCGCTCTCCGAGGCGCGGGCCCTCACCGGTCGCGACGACGTTCACGCTCACATCGCGTAGGGGATCGATCATGAGCGATCAGCAGACCATCACCATCGACGGCCGCGAGGTCCCTTTCACCGAGGGCCAGACGATCATGGACGCGGCGCTCGCCGCCGAAGTCTACGTCCCGCACCTCTGTCACAATCCCGAGTTCGTTCCCCACGGCAGCTGCCGGCTGTGCGTGGTCAAGGTCAACGGACGGTTCCAGTCCGCGTGCACGGCGCCCGCAGCCGCCGGCCAGGTCATCGACAACAGCAGCGACGAGATCATGGACATGCGCCGCACGCTGCTGCAGATGCTCTTCGTCGAGGGCAATCACGTCTGTCCGGCCTGCGAGAAGAGCGGGCGCTGCCAGCTGCAGGCGCTCGCCTACTACACCGGGATGCTGAGCCCGCACTTCACCCACTTCTTCCCGCTGCGCCGCATCGACGCATCCCACCCGGACGTGGTGCTCGACTTCAACCGCTGCATCCTCTGCGAGCTCTGCGTGCGGGCGAGCCGGGACGTGGACAAGAAGAACGTGTTCGGGATCACAGGCCGAGGGATCAACGCGAAGCTCATCGTGAACGCGGCGAGCGGCAAGCTCGGGGACACCGGCTTCTCCGTCGAGGACAAGGCGTTCCACGTCTGCCCCGTCGGTGCCATCCTGCCCAAGCACAAGGGCTTCGAAGTGCCCATCGGTGAGCGCCTCTACGACCAACAGCCGATCAGCGTCGTGGGTGACGTCGCCGCTCACGACGAGGAGAACGCCCATGCCTGAGAAGATCAAGGTCGCGACCGCCTCACTGGCCGGCTGCTTCGGCTGCCACATGTCGCTGCTCGACATCGACGAGCGAATCCTCGATCTCGTGCAGGTGGTGGACTTCGACCGCACGCCGATCACCGACATCAAGAAGGTCGGCCCCTGCGACGTGGGCATCATCGAGGGCGGCGTCGCGAACGCCGAGAACGTCGAGGTACTGCGGGAGTTCCGGCACCACTGCAAGATCCTGGTCGCCATGGGGGCCTGCGCCACCAACGGCGGCATCCCCGCGATGCGCAACCAGTTCACCCTCGAGGAGTGCCTGCGGGAGTCCTACGTGGAAGGGATGGGGATCGAAAACCCCATGGTCCCCAACGACGCCGAGATCCCGCTGCTCCTGAACAAGGTCCGGCCGCTGCACGAGGTCGTCAAGGTCGACTACTTCCTGCCCGGCTGCCCGCCGTCGGCCGACGCCATCTGGACCTTCCTCACGGAGCTGATCCAGGGCAAACCGATCGCGTTCCCGTACACCCAGATCCACTACGACTAGGTGACGCCGGTCATGTTGATCACCGCCGCGGAGTCGCCCGCCTGCAACGGAGCAACACCATGACAAGTCTAGAAACCGCCGCCAATCCCCAGGGCCTGAAGCGTGTCGTGATCGAGCCGGTGACCCGCGTGGAGGGGCACGGCAAGGTGACGCTGCTGCTGGACGACGACAACCACATCCACCAGGCGCGCCTGCACATCGTGGAGTTCCGGGGCTTCGAGAAGTTCATCCAGGGCCGGCCCTACTGGGAGCTGCCGGTCGTCGTGCAGCGGCTGTGCGGCATCTGCCCGGTGAGCCACCACCTCGCCGCCGCCAAGGCGACCGATATGCTGGTCGGGGTGGACGAGATCTCGCCGACCGCCCTCAAGATCCGTCAGCTGATGCATTTCGGTCAGACCGTGCAGTCGCACGCGGTGCACTTCTTCCACCTGGCCTCGCCCGACCTCCTGTTCGGCTACGATGACGCCGTCGCGCACCGCAACATCGTGGGCGTCATCCAGGATCACCCCGCCATCGGGATCCAGGGCGTGAAGCTGCGCAAGTACGGGCAGGAGGTCATCCGCCTGACCTCCGGCAAGCGCGTGCACGGCACGGGCGCCATCCCCGGCGGCGTCAACAAGAGCCTCTCGCGCGAGGAGCGCGACTACCTGCTGGCCGACATCGATCAGATGATCGCCTGGGGCCGTGACGCGGTGCACCTCTGCAAGGGGCTCTACGAGAAGAGCCCCGCGTACCACCTGGAGTTCGCCAACTTCCCGAGCAACATGCTCGGCATGATCCGCGACGACGGGGCCCTCGAGCTCTACCACGGGGGGCTGCGCGCAAGAGACCCCGAGGGCAAGACGATCTTCGACCACGTGGACTACCGGCACTACGACGACTACATCCACGAGGCGATCAAGCCCTGGAGCTACATGAAGTTCCCGTTCATCCGCTCGCTCGGCCCGGACCGGGGCTGGTACCGCGTGGGGCCGCTGGCGCGGGTCAACAACTGCGACTTCATCTCGACCCCGCTCGCCGAGGCCGAGCGCCAGGACTTCATGAAGATCAGCGGCGGGCACCCCGTGCACGCCACCCTCCCCTACCACTGGGCCCGGATGATCGAGTTGTTGTACTCCGCGGAGATGATCAAGGAACTGCTCCTCGACGACGACATCGGCGGCAGCGAGCTCGTGCGGCGCGGCGAGATGCGCGAGGAAGGCATCGGGCTGGTCGAGGCCCCGCGCGGGACCCTCTTCCACCACTACCGCATCAACGAGGAAGGTCTGGTCACCAAGGCCAACCTGATCGTCTCCACCACCAACAACAACCAGGCGATGAACGAGGCGATCCGCGACGTCGCCGTGAAGAACCTGGACGGCCACGAGCTCACCGAGCCGCTGCTGAACCAGATCGAGGTGGCGATCCGCGCCTACGACCCCTGCCTGTCCTGCGCGACCCATGCCCTCGGCAAGATGCCGCTGGAGGTGGAGCTGTTGAACGCCCGTGGGGAGACGGTGGACAAGGTCAGCCGCGGCGCCGGCGGCCTCTCCACCTGCGGACTGCCCCTCGAGTAGCCTCTCGAGTAGCCCCTGCCCCGGGCACAGCTCCTCCCTGGGTTGCTGCTGCCTCGGATAGCCCCAGCCCCGCCCCCGGGGCTGGGGCCGTTTGCCAACCACAGTCCCCTATCGTAAGGTTCGGGCAGAAACGCAAGCCCGTACCTCGCCCCCATGAAGACCCTGCTGCATCTGCTCGGCTGGACCGCCGGCCTGCT
>ERZ1645187.73-NODE-73-length-96243-cov-7.716191_pt1 | contig 96243 bp, 87 predicted proteins | sample MGYA00575352_ERZ1645187 | MGnify/ENA primary metagenome ERZ1645187 (study PRJEB40837, sample SAMN11349314) | freshwater sediment metagenome | isolation source: river sediment | host: Sediment | place: India: Wazaribad , New Delhi | collected 2017-02-21 ...
TGCGCAGGCGGAAATCGATGCGGGTCTCGTCGCATTCGACGGCGAGGCAGCAGGCTCCCGCCATCACCGCCGCGAGCGGCTGCGCGCCGCCCATGCCACCGAGCCCGCCCGTCAGAATCCAGCGGCCCTTGAGGCTGCCACCATAGTGCTGGCGGCCCGCTTCGGCGAAGGTTTCATAGGTGCCCTGCACGATGCCTTGCGTGCCGATGTAGATCCACGAACCAGCCGTCATCTGCCCGTACATGGCGAGGCCCTTGCGGTCGAGTTCGTTGAAGTGGTCCCAGGTCGCCCAGTGCGGGACGAGGTTGGAATTGGCGATGAGCACGCGCGGCGCGTCCCTGTGGGTCTTGAACACGCCCACGGGCTTGCCGGACTGCACCAGCAGCGTCTCGTCGTCCTCCAGCGTCTTGAGCGTGGCGACGATGCGGTCGAAGTCGTTCCAGGTGCGCGCCGCCCGGCCAATGCCGCCATAGACCACCAGTTCGTGCGGACGCTCGGCCACATCCGGATGCAGGTTGTTCATGAGCATGCGGAGCGGCGCCTCGGTCATCCAGCTCTTGGTATTCAGCGTGGTTCCCGTGGGCGGGAAGATGTCGCGGGCGTTCTTGCGGTCAAGCATGGGGTGCTCCTGTCACTTGAAAAGGTGGCCAGCGATGATGTTGCGCTGGATTTCGGATGAACCCTCGTAGATGCGCATGATGCGCACATCGCGGGCAAAGCGTTCGAGGGGAAGGTCGCGGGTGTAGCCGTAGCCGCCGAAGACCTGCAGGGCGGTGTCGGTGACGCGGCCTGCCATTTCGGAACAGGCCAGTTTGGCCATGGCGGCGGCGAGGCTGAAGCGCGCGCCCGTTGCATGGGCCTCCTGGCGCTGGCGTGCGGCCTCAACTGCAAGGGCGCGGCTGCGGGCCAGGTCCAATGCCATGTCGGCAAATTGCCAGCGGATGCCCTGCCGGGCAGAAAGCGGTTCACCTCCAATCACGCGTTCGGCCGCATAGGCCGTTGCGGCGTCAAAGGCGGCCTGGGCAATGCCAAGGCACATGGCAGCGACTTCGATGCGGCCATTGTCGAGCACGCGCATGGCAGTCTTGAAGCCCTGGCCTTCGCTGCCGAGCAGGCTGTCGGCTGGCAGCAGGCAATCGAAGGCCAGCGGGAAGACATGGCCGCCTTTCAGTCCCATTGTGCGTTCCGGCTTTCCGGCGCTGAAGCCCGGTGTGCCGCGCGGCAAGATGAAGGCGGACATGCCGCGGTGGCCGGCTTGCGGGTTGGTCACGGCATAGACGATGATGAAGTCCGCTTCGCCGCCATTGGAGATGAAGCATTTGCTGCCGGTGAGCCGCCAGCCATCGCCCTCACGGGTGGCGCGGGTCTTCATGTCGGCGGGATCGGAGCCTGCGGTTGGCTCGGTGAGGGCGAAGGCCCCCAGTGTTTCACCTGCTGCGGCACGCGGCAACCATGTGGCGCGCTGCGCTTCCGTTCCACCCAACAGAATCGAGTCGGTTGCGAGATAGTGTGCCGTGAGAGCCGAAACGGTGGAGCCGCAGGCCCCGGCCACCGTTTCAACAATGGCAAGCAGAGCCTTGGCGGTTATGCCCGGTCCGCCGCAGGACTCCGGCAGGTTGGCGCCCAGCACGCCAAGGCTGGCAAGACCCTGCAGTTGCTCGCGCACGAAGGTTGCCTGTTCGTCCACGGCGGCGGCCTTTGGCGCGATGTAGTCACCACAAAAGCGCTGCAACGCCTCAATGAAGGCGGCCTCGCCGCTGTCCAGTCCGGGCCATTTCTCAATCATGTCGGTCTCCCGCCGGACGGAGTGCATCCAGAATTTCCTGCGTGTGTTCACCCAGTGCCGGGGCGGGCGCGCCGGCTTGTGGCTTTGTTCCGTCGAACCACACGGGCTGCGGCACCACGGCGGTGCCGCCCAGCACGGAAATGACTTCGCGGGCCCGCACCTGCTCGCTGTTTGCCGCCTCCCTGAAAGACTGGATGGGGGCGACGGGAATGCCCGCGCCTTCCAGCGCTTCAACGATGGCCGCGACGGTGCGTTCCGCGCTCCATGCCTCGATCATTGCCTTGAGAGCGGGTTCATTCCGGGTGCGGGCTTCATCACTGGCAAAGCGCGTGTCCTGATCCAATCCGGGCCTGCCGATCAGCGCGGCAAAGAGGGTGAAGTGCTTTTCATTGAGAACGGCCACGGCAAACATGCCGTCGCAGGCACGGTAACAGCCGAAGGGGGTGGAGAGCGGATGGCGGTTGCCGACGCGGCGCGGTTCGCGCTTGCCATAGAACAACTGGGCATGGGCGGTAGGCAGCAGGGCGAAGAGCGCGTCATGCATGGCGACATCCAGTGTCGCGCCCTCACCGGTGCGTTCACGCTTGAGCAGGGCCGCAAGAATGGCCCAACTGGCAAACAGGCCTCCGGCAAGATCAGCGATGCTTTCACCGACCTTGAGCGGAACTGCGTCTTCATCGCCATTGACGGACATCATGCCTGAGAGCGCCTGCACGACCAGATCATAGGCGGGCTTTGCCGTCCATGGCCCGGTCTGGCCGAAGCCCGAGATGGAGGCGTAGACAAGTGACGGTTTGCGGGCACGAAGTGTTGCGGCGTCCAGCCCGAGTTTCGCCGCCACGCCCGGCCGGAAGTTCTCGACGACCGCATCGCAGGTCAGTGCCAGTTCCTGCGCGGTGGCAATTCCTGCCTCCGTCTTCAGGTCCAGCACGATGGAGCGCTTGCCCCGGTTGGTGAGCTGGAAGAGGGCACTCTTGTCATCGAGGAATGGTCCGATGTGGCGGTATTCATCTCCGCCGGGCGGTTCGAGCTTGATCACCTCGGCACCGAGATCGGCGAGCAGTGCCGTGCAGTAGGGGCCCGCCAGCACGCGGGTCAGATCGAAAATGCGAAAGCCCGAGAGCGGTCCGTCAGCCATGGGGCTTCATCTCCAGGACAAGTTGGTGCAGGGCCGTCAGCACATCCGCAAGCACGCCGCGCAGCCGTGTGGCCTTTGTCTGGCTGAGCGTCCATGGTGGCGCTTCCGTCTCCAGATAGGTGGATTGCGCCAGTTCCATCTGGACGGCATGGACGTTGTGGTCCGGTCTGCCATAGTGACGCGTGGTCCAGCCGCCCTTGAAGCGGCCATTGCGCACGGAAGTGTAGCCCAACGCCGCCACACAGTGTCGCGCCATGCTGTCTTCGATTTCGGCTGCGCAGGTGCGGCCTGTGTCGGTGCCGATGTTGAAGTCGGGCAGGCGGCCTTCGAACAGGAAGGGAATGTGCGAGCGGATGGAGTGGCAGTCGTAAAGGATGGCGATGCCATGCAGGGCTTTGACACGCGCGATTTCGGCAGAGAGCGCCGCGTGATAGGGCGCGTGAAACAAGGCAAGGCGCTGGCGGATGTCCTCTGCCGATGGTGCCTCGCTCTCCCGCCAGATTGCCCTGCCATCAAAATCCGTTGTTGGCACAAGGCCGGTGGTGTTCTGGCCGGGATAGAGGCTTGTGCCGGCAGGATCGCGGTTGGCGTCGATTACATAGCGGTGGAACGTCGCCTGCACCGTGGTCGCCTCTGGCAGAAGGCCGTCATAGAGCCTGTCGATGTGCCAGTCGGTGTCGGCAAGGAGGTGGCCATTGTCGTTCAGACCCCGGGCAATGTCTTCGGGCACATCCGTTCCCGTGTGCGGGAAGGCGAGGATGACGGGTGACTGTCCCTGCCGCACGCGCACCGTTTCCACCTCATCCCTCCAGCGCGGGGAGAATGGCGGCGGCAACCGTTAAAGTGATCCCGCCGGAGGAGACCAAGTCGCGTGCGGTGGCAAGATCCTTCGCCATGTAGCGGTCGTCTTCCAGTGTCGGCACAGCGGCACGGATTGTCCTGATCACAGCCTCAAGCTGCGGACTGGTCTTGAGCGGGCCCCTGAGTTCCACGCCCTGTACGGCGCACAGTGCCTCGATGCCGAGAATGGTGAAGAGGTTCTCTGTCATCGGCAGCAGGCGGCGCGCTCCATGGCAGGCCATGGAGACGTGGTCTTCCTGGTTGGCGGAGGTGGGTGTTGAATCAACAGAGGCGGGATGCGCCATCTGCTTGTTCTCGGACATCAGGGCGGCCGAGGTGACTTCCGCAATCATCAGGCCGGAGTTGAGGCCGGGATGGCGCGAAAGGAACGGCGGCAGGCCGTAGGAGAGCGCCGGATCGACAAGGAGCGCGATGCGGCGCTGGGCGATGGCGCCAATCTCGCAGACGGCAAGCGCGATCTGGTCGGCGGCAAAGGCCACGGGTTCGGCATGGAAGTTTCCGCCGGAGACAACACTGTTGTCGGCCAGCACCAGCGGGTTGTCGGTAACAGCATTGGCCTCGATTTCCAGTGTGCGGGCCACCATGCGCAGGAGATCGAGACAGGCGCCATCCACCTGCGGCTGGCAGCGGATGCAATAGGGGTCCTGCACGCGCTCGTCGCCTTCGATGTGACTCTCGCGGATCACCGAGCCGTCCAGCAGGTGACGGAGTGCGGCACCGGCATCAATCTGGCCCCTGTGGCCGCGCAGGGAGTGGATGTCCGGATGGAAAGGGGCTGATGATCCCATCGCCGCATCGGTGGACATGGCGCCTGTGATGAGTGCTGCCTTCAAGGCGCGATGGGCGCGGAACAGGCCCGCCAAGGCAAGGGCTGTCGAAACCTGCGTGCCATTGATCAGGGCAAGGCCTTCCTTGGCCGCGAGAACGACAGGCGTCAATCCGGCCCTGCCCAGCGCCGCGCGGCCCGGCAGCCGTTCGCCCTGATAGAAGGCTTCGCCTTCGCCGATCATCACGGCGGTCATGTGCGCCAGCGGTGCGAGGTCACCGGAGGCCCCGACGGAACCTTTTTCGGGAATGAGCGGTGTCACGCCCTTGTGCAGCATTGCCTCGATGAGGCGCACCAGTTCGAGGCGTACACCCGAGGCACCCCGGCCCAGAGACACGAGCTTCAGGGCCATGATGAGGCGCACGACATTTTCCGGCAGCGCGTCACCCACGCCGCAGCAGTGGGAGAGAATGAGGTTGCGCTGCAGTGTTGCCACGTCGGCGGCGTCGATCTTGATCGAGGCGAGTTTGCCGAAACCGGTGTTGACGCCATAGACAGGCGCGTTGCCGCGGGCGATCTCGTCGATGCGCTTCGCCGCCCGGGCAATGCCGACGTCGAAGGAGCGGTCGAGGCTGGCGGCAGCGCCCTCCCAATAGATGCGGCGCAACTGGTCCAGCGTCACGTGGCCGGGATGCAGGGTGATGGTCATCAGCGTGTCCTTTGTCCCTTGAAGTAGCAGCTGTGCAGCGGGTTGAAGCCGATGCGGTAGACAAGCTCCGCCAGCGTATCGACATTCCAGATGGCGAGGTCGGCAGATTTGCCGGCTTCCAGTGTTCCTGCCTCGGCGCCAATGCCAAGGGCGCATGCGGCCTCACGCGTGCTGCCTGCGATGCACTCCTCGACCGTGAGGCCGAAGAGCGTCGCCGACATGTTCATGGTGAGCAGCAGGGAGGTGAGCGGCGATGTGCCGGGATTGCAGTCTGTCGAGATGGCGATTTTCACGCCTGCGTCGCGCAGCAGCTGCACGGGCGGCTTGCGCGTTTCATGGATGGCGTAGAAGGCCCCCGGCAGCAACACCGCAACGCTGCCCGCCTCCGCCATGGCAGAGGCACCTGCTGCATCGAGATATTCAAGATGATCTGCCGAAAGGGCATTGTAGCGCGCCGCCAGTTTCGCGCCGCCCATGTCGGACAATTGCTCGGCATGCAGCTTGACGGGCAGGCCAAGCGCCTTTGCCCTGTCGAAGACACGGGCCATCTCGTCCGTGGTGAAGGCAATGCGCTCGCAGAAACCATCGACGGCATCAACGAGGCCTTCCGCCTGGGCGAGGTCGAGGCCCGGCAGCACCACGTCCGTGACATAGTCGCCGTTGCGGCCCTTGTAGGCAGCGGGTGTTGCGTGGGCGGCGAGATAGCTTGTCTTGACGCGGACAGGGCGCAGTCCGGCCACCTTCCGGGCGGCTCGCAGCATGCGCAATTCGCCATCGATCGAAAGGCCATAGCCGGACTTGATCTCAAGCGTCGTCACACCTTCGGCCAACAAGGTGTCAATGCGTGGCAGGCTTGCGGCCGCCAGTTCATCCACGCCGAGTGCGTTGGTGGCCTGCACCGAGGAGACAATGCCGCCGCCAGCACGGGCGATTTCTTCATAGCTGGCGCCAGCAAGCCGCATTTCAAATTCGCGGGCGCGGTGGCCGCCGTGCACGATGTGGGTGTGGCAATCGACAAGGCCAGGCGTCACCCAGCGGCCTTCGAGGTTGATGGGTTCGGCGCTGTTCCGCGGCAGGTCAGCCTCGGGACCGGCATAGGCGATCCTGCCGTTCTCGATCAGGACGGCACCGCGCTCAATGAGGCCAAGGCCCGGAGTGCCGGGCGCAAGGCAGGCAAGGCGGGCGTTGCCGAGGCAGATGCTTGGGGGAGGTGACATGAAACAATCCCGGTGAGCGTGCTGTTGCTCTTTTATGTATAGACATATTACGACCCATGCAATAGGATTCTGTCATCGCACCTGAACACCCGTTGCCGTAGCGAGGACCGCCATGACATTTCTCTTTGCCGAGTCTGCCCTGCTGCCCACCGGTTGGCACAGCATGGTCCGCATCCGCGTGCAGGATGGCCTCATTGCTTCCGTTGAATCAGGTGCAGCACCGCAGCCCGAAGATGAAAGGCATGCGGTGCTGGTGCCGGGTCTCGGTAATCTGCATTCCCATGCCTTCCAGCGCGGCATGGCCGGGCTGGCGGAGGTGCGCGGCCCCGGCGACGACAGCTTCTGGAGCTGGCGCAAGATCATGTATGGCTTTGCCCTTGCCATCGCGCCGGACCAGCTGGAGGCCGTTGCAGCACAGCTTTATGTGGAAATGCTGGAGGCCGGTTACACGCGCGTCGGCGAGTTCCACTACCTGCATCACGATGTGGATGGCCGCCCCTATGCACGCCTCGCCGAACTGGCGGAACGGATCGCGGCGGCCTCTGCTGAAACCGGACTGGCGCTGACACTGCTTCCGGTCTTCTATGCCCATGCAGGATTTGGCGGCAGGGAACCGCAGCCCGCGCAACGGCGATTCATCACCTCGCCTGATCTCTATGCGCGCCTCGTTTCGGACTGCCGGGGCATCACGCAAGCCCTGCCGGGTGGAAAGACCGGCGTGGCGCCGCACAGCCTGCGCGCCGTGACGCCGGATGAATTGAAAGCCATCCTGCCGCTGTCGGAACAGGGGCCTATTCACATTCACATCGCCGAACAGGTGCAGGAGGTGGAGGATTGCGTGGCCTGGTCCGGCCAGCGTCCGGTGGACTGGCTGCTGGGTCACATGCCGGTCAATGACAGGTGGACCCTCATCCACGCCACGCACATGACGGAGAAGGAAACCGCTGGCATGGCCGCCGCCAAGGCCGTGGCGGGTCTCTGCCCGGTGACGGAAGCCAATCTGGGCGATGGTGTGTTTCCAGCCAACCGCTTTCTGGGGGCAGGTGGCCGCTTTGGCGTGGGTTCGGATTCAAACGTGTTCGTTTCCCTCCCCGAAGAGCTGCGGCAGCTTGAGTATTCACAGCGCCTCTTTCACCGCTCGCGCAATGTGATTGCCGCTCCCGGCCAATCCACGGGCGAAAGGCTGTTCAGGGAAGCGGTGGCCGGTGGCGCGCAGTCGTTGCAGGGTGGCGGCCCCATTGCCATGGGCAACGACGCCGACCTTGTCTCCCTTGATCTGTCGGCCTGTGATCATCTCCCGGCCTCAGCCAGTCTCGACCAGTGGATCTTCGCACGTGGCGTCAGTGTCGACTGTGTCTGGGCGCGCGGCGTGAAGCGCGTGAAACAGGGGCGGCATGCGGCGCGCGACGCAATCGCCTCGCGCTTCAGGGCCGTCATGCGCAGCCTTGCGGAGAAGATGTGATGAAACATCGCAGGCTCCGGGGCAGTCGGCCATGATCCGGAACGCAAAGCGCGCTCCCGCCGCGAGCCTGCACCAGCGCATCCTCTCTGACCTTGAGCACAGAATCGTCTCGGGCCAATGGCCGCCGGGGCACCGCCTGCCGTTCGAGGTCGATCTGGCGGAGTCCTACAAGGTCTCGCGCATGACCGTGAACAAGGTGCTGACGCAGATGGCAGGCGCCGGCCTCATCGAGCGCCGCCGGAAGCTCGGCAGTTTCGTGGCGCAGCCGCAGGCGCAGTCCGCCATTCTTGAAATCCATGACATCGAAACGGAAGTGCGGTCACTCAATCTCGCCTATGACTACCGCCTTCTGGAACAGGCAAAGCGAATGGCGTCGGCGGATGACATCGCGAACTTCGGCCTTGCCCGCAAAGCTGGCGTTCTCGCCAGCAGGAGCCTGCATCTCGCGGGCGGGGTGCCCTTCTGCCTGGAAGACCGACTCATCAATCTCGCGGTGGTGCCGCAAGCAGCCGATGCAGATTTCAGCCAGACGCCACCGGGCACATGGCTCACCCGTCAGGTGCCGTGGAGCACGGCGGAGCACACCATCCGCGCCATCGCGGCCGATCCCGCGCTGGCCCGCGCCCTGTCGATTCCGAAACATGCGCCATGCCTCGTGGTGCAGCGCCGCACCTGGAACGGCGAGGGGCCCGTCACCTTCGCGCGCTTCTCCTATCCGGCGGACAAACATGTGGTGGTGGCGCGCTTCACACCTGCGTCCTCCACCTGAAGGCGCTCATGAAATGGGGTCGGCATGGTGATGACGGTAGCTCCATACTTTCTGTTGCGCTGCGGTACGGCTGGGCAGGCCTTTGATCTTCATCAAAGTCAACGCCGCCGATCAGGGCCATAGGAAACGGTCACACGCAGCCGCAGGCGATTGGGCGGCCCGTGGCATGGTCCTTGGCTCCTCTCGGGGGTGTTGATGTTTCAGGTGCGAATACATGGCCGTGGCGGCCAGGGCGTCGTCACCGCAGCGGAAATGCTCTCCGTTGCGGCCTTCATCGAGGGGCGGCACGCCCAGGCCTTTCCCAGTTTCGGCTCGGAACGCATGGGGGCACCTGTCGTTGCCTTCTGCCGCATTTCCGACCGCGAGATACGGCTGCGCGAACCGATCCAGACGCCCGATGCGCTGATCGTGCAGGACGTCACACTGTTCCGGGCCATGGATGTGCTGGAAGGCCTCTCGCCGTCGGGCTACCTGCTGGTCAACACCGGCAAGGGCTTCGCGGACATCCATCAGGAAGCTGCGGCGGCGCGCCTGCCGCCCGGCCACGCCCAGACCATTGGTGCCACGGAGCTGGCGCTCGCGCATGTGGGGCGCCCTGCTCCCAACACGTCATTGCTCGGGGCCTTCACGGCGCTCTCCGGTCTCGTCTCGCTCGAATCCGTCCTGGAAGCCATCCGCCGCACCTTTCCCGGAAAGGTGGGCGAGGCCAATGTGATCGCGGCGCGCGCCGCCCATGATCTGGTGGCAGCGCGCATGGCACCGGACATGCAAACCCGAAAGGATGCAGCCCATGCTTGAACAGCTGGAAGGCTCAAAGGCCATGGCCAAGGTGATCGGCCTGTGCCGTCCGCAGGTGGTCTGCGCCTATCCGATCACGCCGCAGACCCATATCGTTGAAGGCCTGGGTGAACTGGTCCGCACAGGCGACGTGCAGAACTGCGAGTTCATCAATGTGGAAAGCGAGTTCGCGGCGCTCTCCGTTGCCATCGGGGCCTCCGCCGCCGGGGCGCGGGCCTACACGGCGACGGCGAGCCAGGGCCTGCTCTTCATGGCGGAGGCGGTTTACAATGCGGCGGGCCTCGGCCTTCCCATCGTCATGACGCTGGGCAACCGCGCCATCGGTGCTCCCATCAACATCTGGAACGACCACTCTGATGCCATGGCGCTGCGCGAGGCGGGCTGGTTCCAGCTCTTTGCCGAGAACAACCAGGAAGCCGCCGATCTGCACATCATCGCCTTCAGGCTGGCGGAAGAGCTGTCGGTGCCCACGATGGTCTGTGTTGACGGCTTCATCCTCACCCATGCCATGGAGCGGATTGACATTCCCGAGCAGGCGCAGGTCGATACCTATCTGCCGCCCTATGAGCCGGTGCAGGTGCTGGACCCGGAAGACCCCATCTCCATCGGTGCCATGGTCGGGCCGGATGCCTTCACCGAGGTGCGCTACCTGCAATTCTACAAGCAGCAGACCGCCTTCCGTCTCATCGAAAAACTGGCGCATGACTTCAAGAAGCAGTTTGGCCGTGCGGCAGGCGGTCTCCTGCGGACCTACAGCATGGATGAAGCCGAGACGGTTGTCGTGGCCATGGGTTCGGTCAATGGCACCATCAAGGACGTGATCGACGAGATGCGCGCCGACGGCATCCTGATCGGCCTCGTCTGCCTCATCACCTTCCGGCCCTTCCCCACGCGGGCGCTGCAGGAAGCGCTGTCCCATGCCAAGGATGTGATCGTCATCGACAAGGCACTGGATGCGGGCATGGGCGGGCCGCTGGCCAGCAACATTGCCATTGCACTGCGCAACCTCGCGCAGACACCCAACATGCATTCGGTGGTGGCAGGGCTGGGCGGCCGCCCGGTCACCAAGGCAGCACTGCACCGCGTCTTCCGCCAGGCCGTCATCCAGCCATGGGATGGACCGCATTTCCTTGATCTCAACGAACGGGTGATCGCGCGCGAAATCCACCGCAAGGGCAAAGCGCGGCGCTCCGGGCCATCGGCGGAAAACGTGCTCAAGCTGCTGGAACGTGAACGGGCCGAAAAGATCGCAGCGGCAGAGGGAACCGGCCGATGAACGAGATCCAGAAACTGAAATTCTACCAGAAGGGCACGCTCACGGTTGGCAACCGGTTGGTGGATGAAGCCCAGCGCAATGTGCAGGCCAGCCTGTCGCGCTCGAATTCACTCACCTGCGGACACCGCGCCTGCCAGGGTTGCGGCGAGGCTCTGGGCGCGCGTTATGCCATCGATGCCGCCATGCGGGCGAGCGGCAACAATCTCATCGCCGTCAACGCCACCGGCTGTCTGGAAGTCTTCACCACGCCCTATCCCGAAACGTCCTGGCAGATGCCATGGATGCACTCGCTTTTCGGAAACGCGGCGGCGGTGGCAACAGGTGTGGCGGCGGCCATGCGCGTCACCAACAGGGCGGGCACACGCGTTGTCGCGCAGGGCGGCGATGGCGGCACCACGGATATCGGCTTCGGCTGCCTCTCTGGCATGTTCGAACGCAACGATGACGTGCTCTACATCTGCTACGACAACGAAGGTTACATGAACACGGGCGTGCAGCGCTCCTCGGCAACACCGCCCGCGGCACGCACCGCCACCACGCCGGTTCTGGGGGATGAGCCCGGCAATGTCTTCGGCACCGGCAAGTTCGTGCCCAAGATCGCCGTGGCCCACGACATTCCCTATGTGGCGACGGCCAGTGTCGCCGACCTGCACGATCTCGAAATGAAGGTGACCAAGGCCATGGGTTTCCGGGGTGCGCGCTACATCCAGATCAATGTGCCGTGTCCGCTCGGCTGGGGGGCTGCCTCCCATGACACGATCCGCCTGGCGCGGCTCGCCATCGAAACCGGCCTGTTCCCCATTTTCGAGGCCGAAAATGGCCGCTTCACACATGTGCGCAAGATCAGGCAGCGCAAGTCCGTCGCCGAATATCTCAAGCTGCAGCGGCGCTTTGCCCACCTCTTCAAGGGCGGCAAGGAGGACCCCCGCGTGGCGCGCATCCAGGCCATCGCCGACCGTCACATCGCGGACTTCGGCCTTCTCGAGACACCGGCAGGAGCGGCCTGATGAAACACCCCTATGCCATTGCACTCGACGTGGGCACCAGCCGCCGCAACCTCACGGGATCATGGCGCACCCTGCGGCCCGAATATGTTGACCGCCTGCCGCCGTGCAACAATGCCTGCCCGGCAGGCGAGGATATCCAGGGCTGGCTGTTCCATGCGGAGTCGGGCGACTACGAGGCGGCATGGCGGGCACTGACGCTCAACAATCCGCTGCCCGCGATCATGGGGCGCGTGTGCTATCATCCGTGTGAAAATGCCTGCAACCGGGCCAGCATCGATGTGGCCGTCGGGATCAATTCGGTTGAGCGTTTCCTCGGCGACCTGGCAATCGAAAAGGGCTGGGCCTTCGCGCCGCCACCATCTGAAAGTGGCAAGAAAGTGCTTGTGGTGGGGGCTGGCCCCGCGGGGCTTTCGGCTGCCTATCACCTGCGCCGCCTCGGCCATCAGGTGACCCTGCGTGAGGCCGGGCCACTGGCGGGTGGCATGATGCGGTTTGGCATCCCGAAATACCGCCTGCCGCGCCAGATCATCGATGCCGAAGTGAAGCGTATCACTGCCATGGGCGTTGAGCTTGTTCTCGACAGCAAGGTCGATGACATTGAGCAGGCAATGAAGGACGGCGGTTTTGACGCGGCGTTCCTTGCCGTCGGGGCTCATATCGCGAAGCGCGCTTATGTCCCGGCGGCAGGTGCTGCCAAGGTGCTGGATGCGGTACAGTTCCTGCGCTCCATGGAGGGCGAGGCACCGCCGCTCCTGGGCCGCAAGGTTGTTGTCTATGGTGGTGGCAACACGGCCATTGACGTGGCCCGCACGGCGCGCCGTCTCGGCGCGGAAGAAGCAATCATCGTTTACCGCCGCACCCGCGAGAAAATGCCTGCCCATGACTTCGAGGTCGAGGAGGCACTGGAAGAGGGCGTGTCGATGAAATGGCTTTCCACCATCAAAACGGTGGATGGTGGCACCCTGCAGATCGAGAAGATGGCGCTGGACGACAAGGGCTTTCCCCAGCCCACCGGCGAGTTCGAAACGCTGGAGGCAGACAGTCTCGTTCTGGCGCTGGGGCAAGACGTGGATCTCTCGCTGCTCGACAACGCGCCCGGCATCGTCATCCAGGACGGCGTGGTGAAAGTCGGGCCGGACATGATGACGGGGCGCGCGGGCGTCTTTGCCGGTGGCGACATGGCACCCTCGGAGCGCACCGTCACGGTGGCGGTCGGCCATGGCAAGAAGGCGGCGCGCTACATTGACGGCTACCTGCGCGGTGAACCCTACGCGGCTGCGCCCAAACATGGCCTTGCTTCGGCCGACCGCCTGAACAGCTGGTATTATGAGGATGCGCCCGCCACGGTTCGGCCCATGCTCAACGCGGCGCGGCGCATCAACAGCTTCGAGGAAGTGCAGGGCGGACTTGACGAGACCAATGCCCTCTACGAGGCCCGGCGCTGCCTGTCCTGCGGCAACTGCTTCGAGTGTGACAACTGTTATGGAGTCTGCCCGGACAATGCCGTCATCAAGCTTGGCGCGGGAAACCGATTCCGCATCGACTATGACTACTGCAAGGGCTGTGGCCTGTGCGCTGCCGAATGTCCCTGCGGTGCCATCGACATGGTACCAGAGACCATCTGATCCTCAGCGCACCAGACGCACCAGTTCGTTGCTGATCTGGCCCGCGATCTCGGAGAAGACGAGGCTGATGGATTTTCCGTCCGCATCAGGCTCGTAGTATTTGCCCGGCGCGCAGTCCTTCAGCAGGTTGGTCACCTGCTTGTCGGTCACGTCATAGGCGATCGAGAACACGTTGATGCCCTTGCCCCGCATGCCGCTGCACAGGGATACCAGGTTCTGCTGTCCGTGCTGGATGTTACGGCTCTTGCCAGGACCCCATTGTTTTGAGGTCTGCACGCCGTCGGTGAGGAGAATGAGGTACTTGCGCGTCACGCCGTCTGTGTAGGATGCGGTGCCGGAGAATGGTGCCGCATCATCCAGCAGGTTCCAGCCGAACTCCGCGCCCAGTGCAATGTTGGTGTTGCCCAGCGGGCGCATGGCGTCCAGCTGCGCCTTGACCCTGGTGAAATCATCCGTGAGCGGAAGAATGTTCAATTGCCGCGTGGCATAGGCGCTGCAGTCGTAGTTGTCGGAGTTTTCCGAGGTCTTGTCGTAGTAGCCCCACTTGCTGGTCGCATCGGAGGTTGGCGTGGTGACACCGGTGTTCAGGGGGTGATAGCGATCCTGGGTGCAGCCGGTCCAGATGGCGCCTCCTGTGGCCTGTGTCACATATTGGACGGGCATGGTGGTGCGGACCATGGCCGAGAAGGGCACCAGCCCGACCTTGAAGCTGCCGTCCTCGGAAGCGGCATCGAGTTTCGCCACCATGTCTTTGGCGGCGGCGGCCATGCGCACGTATTTGCCGGATTCACCCATGGAACCGGAGTAGTCGAGCACCAGCACCACTTCAGCCTTGCCGCTTCCCGGCAGCATCACCTCGGTGCGGGCCTTGGCCTTCATCCTGTCAACGCCGCCCAGTTTCATGAGCAGGCTGGGCATGTCTTCGCTGATGGTGGCGATGACGGAATTTCCGGTCAGCTTGATGCTGACCTCCGGCGGCGTGGAGTCGATCTTGGTGAGGTTCTTGTCCACATAGGATTTGGCGATGCTGGCACGTTCGGCTTCGCTGGCGTTCTTGGCTGTCGCGGCCGCAAGTGCTGCACCGTCGAGCACGGCGCTGAGTTCCGTCTGCCGGTCAGAGAGGCGGATGAAATCCACCGCAACGCCTGCAGCGAGCAGCGCCGGAATGGCCAGAAGTCCGAAGAGGGGCCCGGTGCTGCCGGACGTTGACCGGAGGAATGCCGCGCAGGTGCGGATCATGATCTGCCATCCTTGAACGCCCCGGTAATGTCCGTATTAGTTCAAAGACGGCAAAAAAAGCTGAACAGATTGCCTCAAATTTGAGGCATCTGCCGGTTTCCTCTCAGATTGTCAGTCCTTGCGCGGCCGGGCCACGTCGTTGGAACCCTCGGGCTCCGGGCCGTGGCCATAGCTCATGCGCTTCATCTGGGCGATGACGCGCTCCATTTCGTCATCCGGCAGGATCGGCGGTTCGCCAAGCGTGAGGGCCTGAACATAGAGGCGCGAAATGGTCTCGACTTCCACTGCAAGCCAAAGGGCCTTGTCGAGGGATTTGCCCAGCGAGATCTGGCCATGCTGTCCGAGCAGGCAGGCGAGGCGTCCTTCGAGGGCTTCAATGGCCGCATCCGAAAGCGCCTGCGTGCCGAAGGTGGCATAGCGGGCGCAACGGATCGTGGTGCCGCCGGCGACACCAGTCATGTAGTGGAAGGAGGGAATGGTCTTGTGGTGCACGGCGAGCGTCGTCGCATAGACCGAGTGACAGTGCAGCACCACGTCAATGTCCGTGCGGTGCCTGAGGATGTCGCGGTGGAAGCGCCATTCGGAGGAGGGACGGCGGCCCACATAGGTGCCGTCGAAAGCCATCTCGACGATGTCCTCGGGCTGCATGATGTCATAGGGCAGCGATGAGGGGGTGATCAGGAAGCTATTGCCCACGCGCAGCGAGAGGTTGCCTGCCGTTCCCTGGTTGATGCCGCTGGCATTCATCTTGCGGCAGATGTCAACCATGGCGCGGCGTTCGGCGAGGTGGGAAATCTCAGGCATGTCTCGGCTTCCTTTTTCTTGCTGGCGGCTTCATTCCACCACCGCCCGGCGAGAGCAAGCGGAGATGTGGCGGACATGCCATGCGGCTGGAACAAGCCTCACGACACAGGTTTCAGGTGAGCGAAACTGACACTTTTCCGAGCGATCCGAAGTCGCCCTCCACGTGGTCGCCGGCGGCAATGGCCATGGGAACAAGGCAGGTGCCGGTGGTCACCACTTCCCCCGCCCTGGCGGTGATGCCGTGGGCGGAGAGTTCATTCACCAGCCAGGTCATGGCAATGCGCGGTGAGCCCAGCACATTGGCACCCTTTCCGTGGACGTCGGGCTTGTCGGCCACACGGCCCACGGGCGCGAAGGCCGCAAGGTCCATCTCCCGCCAGGTGTCAGGCATGGCCTCTCCGATGCAGAGCCAGTGGGCGCAGGCATTGTCGGCGATCAGGGCAGGGGCGCCAACGGTCTCGAAGCGGTCATAGCGGCTGTCGGGAATCTCGATCGAGGGATGCAGGCCCGCAACAGCGCCGAAGACCTCGTCCTCCGCGTAGGCCGTGCGCCGGGGCGGCAGGTCCCGTCCGAGGCGGAAGGCAAATTCCACCTCTGCCACTTTCATGTGGTTGTTGCCGAAGGGAATGCGCCCCCCCGAGGGCACCACGCGCTCGGCGATGTAGCGGCCAGCCAAGGGCCCATCGACACCGATGTGTTTCTGCCCGGCGATGCTGGTGGCGGCGATCTTCCATCCGGCCAGCGGTTTGGCTGACAGAGCCTGCCAGTGGCTCTGCACCACATAGGCGACGGCGCGGCTTGCCGGCGCACAGGAGGCGGGGAGTGCGGCGAGGCGTGTCTGGGCTTGCCAGTGGCCGATCAGGATGCGTGCGGCTTCCGCAGCGGTCGTGTCATCAAACATGTCCCCAGCATGCGATGGCCACATCCCTTGTGCAAGCCCGTGTCAGGCCTGCAATTCATCGGGGCAGGTGGAGGCCAAGCCCTGTACGGAACCCCGGGCCGTGTAGTCCGAGCGCCTGCCGGTTTCCAGCGCCTCGCGCTCCGTGTCGGCTGCGGCGTAGAAGTCAAAGCAGTTGGCGCTCACCTGCACGATGCGGAAACAGCCGCCGTTCATGGCGGTGTAGAAGGTGCAGAAAAGGTTGTTGATGACAGACCATTGGCCTGTGCTCACGGTGCGCGGGTCCCAGTAGTCGATGGCGCCCCCTGCATGATAGCTCTCGCGGAAGGCCAGTCCGTCGCGATAGGCCCCGGCCACGGTCTTGCCTTCGAAGGCGGTGATGATCTCTGGCCCTTGCAGCAGCCTTGCCTCCGGCGGTCTTGTCTTGCCCTCCGCCAGCACCAGAAGCAGCAGTGGCAGCGCCAGTGACAATGCCGTCCGGCTCAGGCTTCGATGATCTTCCATTCGTGGGCAATCTCCGCCGTCTTTTCAAACATCTTGGAAGCTGAACAATATTTTTCCGCCGAAAGTTTGACGGCGCGCTCGACCACTGCCGGTTTCAGGCCGTGGCCCTTGAAGGTGTAGATGAGCTTCACCTTGGTGAAGACCTTGGGGTCTTCGGCGGCGCGTTCGCCATCCAGTTCGATCTCGCAACCCGTCACCTTCTCGCGGGCCTTTTCGAGGATCATGACAACGTCGAAGGCGGTGCAGCCGCCAAGGCCGAGAAGCAGCATTTCCATGGGGCGCACGCCGATGTTGCGGCCACCCGCTTCCGGTGCCCCGTCCATGACGACGGCATGGCCCGACCCGGACTCACCCAGAAAGGCACGGCCGTTGATCCAGGTGACTTTGGCTTTCATGTGGGTTGCTCCCGCCTCGCATTGGTCCGCGCCCAGATAGTCGGGCGCGCGGCGTTGGTCAAAGCCATTTCCCGTGATAGCCTGCCTGCCATGGCTACAGTGCACTTCACCTCCAACCTGAGGCGGCATGTGGATTGCCCGCGCGTCGAAAGCACCGGTGGCACGGTGAAAGCCGTGCTCGACGGGGCCTTCGCGAGCAATCCGCAACTGCGCCACTACATCCTTGATGACCAGGGTGCGTTGCGCAAGCACATGCGCATCCTGATCGACGGCCAGGCCATCATTGCCCGTCACCACCTGTCAGACATCGTTACCCCCACGTCTCAGATCTGGGTCATGCAGGCCCTCTCGGGAGGATAGGAAATGGCACGCAGCGTCATGGTTTCCACCCGCAAGGGCCTGTTCGAAGTGAGCAAGGGAAGCCGTGGCTGGGGCGTGCGGGAGGCGCATTTCATCGGTGACAACGTCACTCTTTCGCTCCACGACCCGCGGGACGGCACGGACTATGCTGCCCTCAACCACGGCCACTTCGGCATCAAGCTGCACCGGCGCGACAAGGGCAAGAAGCGCTGGAAGGAAATCACCACGCCGGCCTATCCGAAGAAGCCCGAGACGCTGGTGGACCTCGATGGCTGGGGCAAGCCGGTGAACTGGAGCACGCAACTGATCTGGTCCATGGAAACGGGCGGGCCGGACCAGAAGGGCACGATCTGGGTCGGCACCATGCCGGGCGGGTTGTTCCGCTCCACCGACCGTGGCCAGTCCTGGGAGCTGATGGAAAGCCTGTGGCGGCATCCCAACCGCAACAAGTGGCTGGGCGGCGGGGCCGACATTCCCGGCATTCATTCCATCTGCGTTGATCCGCGCGATCCTGACACCGTTCGCGTCGCCATTTCCTGCGGCGGTGTCTGGGTGACGAAGGATGCGGGTGAAAGCTGGGTGCAGTCGGCACACGGCATGCGCTTTGGCGATGGCCCGGAAGAGGGGCTCACTGATCCCGAAACGCAGGACCCGCACATGATGGTGCAATGCGCCGCTGACCCGTCAACGTTCTGGGTGCAGCACCACTACAGCATCTTCAAGTCGGTGAACGACGGTGTCAGCTGGAAGGAAGTGAAGGCCAAGCCGTCATCGTTCGGCTTCGCTGTTGTCGTGCACCCGAAGGACCCGGACACAGCGTGGTTCGTGCCCGGTATCAAGGATGAAAAGCGCATCCCCGTTGGGGGAGCACTGGTGGTGACGCGCACCAGTGATGGTGGCAAGACGTTCAAGAGCCTGACCAAGGGCCTGCCGCAGAAGCACGCCTATGACGTGATCTTCCGACACGGCCTCGCCATCGACGACACGGGCAAGCGCCTCGCCATGGGCTCGACCACCGGCAACCTGTGGATCAGCGAGAACGGCGGGGATTCGTGGAAACTGGTGAGTTCCACCCTGCCTCAGGTCTATGCGGTGCGCTGGGTGTAGGGCACTTTCTCCCTCCCCCTTGCGGGGGGATGGGCCGTCGTTCAGGATGTTTTGCAGGCCACATGTGAGTCCGGGAGTCACGTCCATGAACAAGAACACCATCTGTCTCTGGTACGACCATGATGCCGAGGCAGCGGCCCGCTTCTATGCCGCCACGTTTCCCGACAGCAGTCTGGACCGCGTCGTCCACGCCCCGGCGGACTATCCTGACGGCCAGCAGGGTGCGGTTCTCTTTGTGGAGTTCACGGTCTGTGGCGTGGCCTGCTCCGGCATCAATGGCGGCCCGCATTTCAAGCAGAGCGAAGCCTTCTCATTCCTGATCCAGACCGAAGACCAGGCCGAAACCGACCGCTACTGGAACGCCATCGTGGGCAATGGCGGGCAGGAAAGCCAGTGCGGCTGGTGCAAGGACAGGTGGGGCGTCTCGTGGCAGATCACGCCGCGCATCCTCATGGAGACCATGGCGAAAGGCGGCGACCCCGCCCGCCGCGTCTTCGAGGTGATGATGCCCATGCGGAAGATTGATATAGCCACGATCGAGAAAGCGGCGCGGGGGTGAACGTCCTCCAGCTGCGCACGCACAGGATCAGATCACCCCGGCGACATCTTCGTGAACTTGCAAGATTTGCCGGGTGATCAGATGTTCGTGTGAACGCAGTGGCGGAGTGTGCCTGCTTCTAGCGGAAGGCCTGCGCAGTGTCAAGTATTTTTTCCTAGTTCGGAAATTTTCACACCGCCGCCAGGTGCCGGGCGAAGTCATTCGTTGCCATCAGGGTCTTGCAGCGGGTGAAGCGGTTCAAGGCATAGGCGGCGAAATCATCCGCCGGATTCCTGTTGGCGTGCTGGATCAGGCCCCAGAGGGTCCAGAGCAGGTCGCACATGGCCTTGTAGATCACCATGCGGCCATGGTCGGCGGCGGAAGGCTTCACGCCAAAATAGGCGTGCAGCATCTCCATGTCCTGCACTTCGTCAAAGCCGCCTTCCACCGAAAGGTCACCGAGGTCCCACATGGGATCGTTCATGCCGGAGTATTCCCAGTCCACCACCCACATGCGTTCGCCCGTGTCGATGAAGTTTTCGCAGAGGGGATCGCAGTGGCAGGGCACCAGAGGGGCGGGATTGCGGGCCAGTGCCGCACGGATGGTCTCCGCTTCCCGCACCACATCGTGGTAGCCATCCGGCAGGTCTACATCCTTGGTGGAGAGCACCCTCAGGTAGTCGTCGATCATGGCGAAGAGTTCGAAGCGGAAGGGAAACGAGCCGCCGGAGGTGTGCAGCTTGCACAGCACCTGTCCGGCGCGGGCGGGAGAACCCGTCCGTGTACGGAAGTTATCCGGTGACATGGTGACGGCTCCGGGGACGAGAACGGTCACCATCACTCCTGTTCTGGCGTCGGCGAAAATCACCTCCGGGCTCACCCCGGCGTCGGCGGCCACGCGGGCGGAGGCCGCCTCATTGTCGCGGTTGATGTATTCCTCCGTGCCTTCGCCCGGAATGCGCAGCACGTGGTTCCCCACCCGGTAAACCTTGTTGGTGAGGCCCCCCAGCCGTTCCACGGGGCCTCCATATGCGGAAAGTGCGGGGATGGTGCGCAGAACCGCGCGGGCGTGTTTTTCTTCTTCGGGCGTCATGGGCAAAACGCTATCATGACAGAAACAAGTTTGGGAAGAGATGATGACACAGGGTGATGGCGACAAGCACGACGGCTTCCTGGGGGCCGTTTACGACTCCAAGAGCACAGACGATGTGGCGGCGCTTTATGACAAGTGGGCCGAAACCTATGATGCCGAGATGGCGCAGGCGGGCTACCGCCATCCCACCATCTGCCTCGCGCTCCTGTCGCGTCATCTGCCCCAGGGTAGCGCGCCGCTGCTGGATGCGGGGGCGGGCACGGGGCTCATCGGGGAGTGGCTGCAGATCATGGGGTATCCGCAGGTGGAGGCCCTCGACATTTCGGCAGGCATGCTGAAGGTGGCAGAGAAGAAGGGCTGCTACTCGGCCCTTCACGTACTGGCGCTGGGCGGGACCTTGCCTTTTGCCGGGAACAGTTTTGGCGGAGTCATCTCGGCGGGGGTGTTCACCTCCGGCCACGTGGGGGCGGAAGGTCTGGATGAACTGATCCGAATCACGCGTCCTGGCGGCGTCATCGTGCTGACGGTCAAGAACACCCTGTGGGAGGCGGGCTTTGCGGCGCGCATCGCCGAATTGGAATCGCAGGGCCTCGTCGCCCGCGCGGAAGAAACCGCTCCCTATGTGTCGATGCCGGGCGAAACCGGCACGACGCCAAGCCGCGGGCTTGTCCTGCGGGTTTGCTAGACGAGGTCTGCCAGTCCGGCGAGGCTGTCGATCACGCGCGCCGGTTTTCCGGGGATGTTGTCGTCGATCGTGGGTGTGCGGGCAATGCGCACCACCTGAAAACCGAACTGCGCGGCCGCCTGTGCATCCCAGGTGTTGGCGGAGACGAAGCAGACCGAGGGCGCGTCCTGTATCGTGAGCTTCTGCATGGCGAGGCGGTACACCCGGCGGCTCGGCTTGTAGATGCCCACTTCCTCGACCGAGAGCACATGGTCGAAGAGTTTCTCCAGTCCGGCATGGCGCACGATCGAATCGAGCATCGAGGGAGAGCCGTTGGAGAGGATGGCGGTGCGTTTGCCCTTCTTCTTCACGGCCGTGACGCCCTCCAGCGCATCGGGATAGGCGTCGAGCTTGAGATGGAGCGTCATCAGCTCATCGGCAAGGCCAGCTTCGTTGATCTCCAGCTGCTTGAGGGCATAGTCGAGGGCGTCCCGGGTCACGTGCCAGAAGTCGGCATGCACGCCCATGAGGCTGCGGAGCCAGGTGTATTCCAGCTGCTTGCGACGCCAAAGGGGGGCGAGGTCCTTGGCCTTGTCACCGATTTCGCCCGCGAGCTTTTCCACCGGCGAGGCCACGTTGAACAGCGTGCCATAGGCGTCAAAGACGCAGGCCTGGATGCCTTCGAGTTTTCCTGCCGCTGCCATGTGGTCTGTCCTCGCGCCGGACACTACGCCATCAGCCGATGGATGCAAGACCGGGGAACCATTCGATCAACCAGTAGGAGAGGGTTTGCATCGAGCCGGTCAGGAACATGACACCGGTGATGACCAGCAGAAGTCCCATGATGCGCTCGACCATGGGCATGTGGCGGCGGAACTTGCGGAAGAAGCCGAGGAAGGCATCAAGGCTGAAGGCCGCGAGGAGGAACGGAATGCCGAGGCCCAGCGAATAGAGCGCCAGCAGGCTCATGCCCTTGCTCACGCTTTCCGATGAACCGGCAATCGAGAGGATGGCGGCCAGCACCGGTCCGATGCAGGGCGTCCAGCCGAACGCGAAGGCGAGGCCGATGCCATAGGCGCCGATCAGCGTCACGCCTTCGGCCTGGTGGTGATAGCGCTTTTCCTGCGCGAGGAAGCGCAGGCGGAAGAGGCCGAGAAAGTTCAGCCCCATGACGATGATGGCGATGCCGGCAACCTGGGTGAGGATGGGCATGTACTGGCGCAGCATCTGGCCTGCGGCAGAGGCGGTGGCGCCGAGCAGCACGAAGACGGTGGTAAAGCCGAGCACGAAGCACAGGGCCGCCAGCATGACGCGCATGCGGTGGTGGGTCTCGACCTTCACCTCCTCGCCCGCGAGGTCGTCGAGCGACAGGCCGCTGATGTAGCAGAGATAGGGTGGGACCAGCGGCAGCACGCAGGGGCTCAGGAAACTGAGCGCGCCCGCGAAAATCGCCGCACCGACCGAAACATCCAATTCCATGGCCGCTCTCTGGCAGGGCTGGCGCGGTTACGCAACAGATGGGCGCGTCGCAGGCATCACGTTTGGGTGTGCGTGGTGGTTGACGTCAACGTCAATAATGTTATGTTATAACATATCTGAATGGAGATCGCCGATGCATCTGCCGTCCCTTGCCCTGTCCGCAAGCCTTCTGGCCCTTTCCGTTGTGCCCGCACTGGCCGCGCCAAAGGTGGTGGCGTCCATTGTGCCCGTGCACGCATTGGTGGCTGCAGTTATGGAAGGCGTCGGCACGCCCGTGTTGCTCCTGTCCGGCCAGACCAGCGAACATCAGGCCAGCTACTCGCTGCAACAGATCGAAGACCTCGGCAGGGCCGATGCCGTGTTCATTGTGGGGCAGGGGCTGGAACTGAAACTGGGGGAATTGAGCGGGAGCGAGACGGTTGAGGGTAAACGCTTTGTGGCGCTGGCCGATGTGGAGGGCCTGCGCAGGCTGCCGATACGTGAAGGCGGCCGTTTCACGGCGCATGCACACGGCGAAGAGGAAGCCGGTCATGACCATGAGGCGGGCACTGCGGCTTTTGATCCGCATCTCTGGCTTGATCCCGCCAATGCCAAGGTCATGGCCCTGGCCATTGCAGCGGAACTGTCGAAGACAGATCCCGGCGAGGCAGCGCGCTATCAGGCCAATGCCGTGGCGCTGACCGGAGAGCTTGATAGCCTCACGGCCGAGATTGCCTCCGCGCTTTCAGGCGTGAAGGACAAACCCTTCGTCGTCACCCATGATGCCTTCCAGTATTTCGAGCATGCCTTCGGGCTCCGCGCGGCGGGCAGTATCTCGGATTTTTCGGGAACGCCACCATCGGCGCAACGGCTGAAGGAGGTGCGTGACACGCTCAAGGCGACAGGGGCCGTGTGCGTATTCCGCGAACCGCAGTTCTCCGGCAAGGCAGCCAGCATCGTGACCGAGGGAACCTCTGCCCGTGAAGGCGTGCTGGACCCCATCGGCGCAACACTTCCCCCCGGCAAGGGGGCCTATGCCACGCTGCTGCGCACTCTTGCCCGCGACCTCAAGGCCTGTCTGGAGGGATGATCTCGCGGGCTGAATGGCCTTCACTTTCTTGCCGCATTCCCCGATCATTGCGTGAGAGATTCGGGAAGGCAGTTCATGATCCGGCGTTGGCTTTTGGCAGTTGCGTGTCTGGCAGGTTCGGCGGGAGCCGTTATGGCGCATCCGCACGTCTGGACCGACATGCGCTCGAGCCTGATGGTGGACGGGCAGGGGATGATCACCGGCATCCGCGTGGAATGGACCTTTGATGAAGGCTACGCCACCTTTGCGCTCGAAGGCCTCGATACCAATGGCGACGGTTCCTACGGGCCTGACGAAATCAGGCCGCTCACCGACGAGAACATCAAGAGCCTCGCCGAATCCGACTATTTCGGTTTCATGCGCCAGGGTGGAAAGCGGCTGCCACATGGCGCGGTGACGGATTATGCCCAGACCTATGACGGCAGCAGGCTGACGCTGTTCTTCGTCCTGCCGCTGGCAACGCCGGTGGACCCGCGCAAGGGAGTGTTTGACTACAAGGTCTATGATCCGGACTTCTTCATCTCCTTCGATTACATGAAGGATGCGCCGGTTGAACTTGAAGGCACACTGCCGCAGGGCTGCACGTGGGAACTGAAGCCGGTGCTCACCGACGAGGAACTTGAGGCCAAGCGCAACTTCCTCTCCGAAAAGAGCAAGGACTGGGTCAATGAAACGGGCGAGGATTTCGGCTCGCTGTTTGCCCGGCCGGTCGTGGTGACATGCGGGTCGTGATCCGCATTCTCCTGCTGCTGGCGCTGCTGCTGCCTGTGTCGGCGCTGCCGGTTGTGGCGCAGGAGGGCGTTGCGGAGCCTCCGCCCAAGGTGGTGATCGACAAGCGCAAGCTGCTGGTGCCGCCGCGCAATCCTGATGGTTCTTTCGTCGTGACGCCGTTCAGCGAAGACCCGGTGCGCTGGGCGCGTGACAAGCAGCAGAACTTCTACCGCAGCCTTTCGGGTGCGATCCGAGGGCTCGCGTCCGACTCGCCGCTGAAAGCGGGGTGGACGCTGGTGTTCATCAGCTTCCTCTATGGCGTGTTCCATGCGGCGGGGCCGGGGCACGGCAAGGCGGTGATTTCCGGCTGGGTGCTGGCGACAGAAAATGATCTCAGGCGCGGCATCATCATCTCGGCGTTGAGCGCTCTCTTCCAGGCCTTGACGGCCATCGTGATCGTGAGCGGACTGCTTTTGTTTGTGAGCAGTGCCTCTGCCATGGCGCGGGATGTGGCGGGCTTTCTGGAAAGCGCCAGCTACCTGATGATCGCGGGCCTGGGGCTCTATCTGGTGTGGAGCGGCATACGGCCTGCCCATGCGCCTGCGGTTGCAGTGGCTGTGCCGGGTGATGCGGCGCGGCGCGCAACGGAAGGCGTGTCCTTCGAGATCGTCACGCCCCTGCCAGACGCATTGCCTGCCGATCATGTGCACGGGCCGGAGTGCGGTTGTGGCCATGCGCATCTGCCACAGGCCACGCAGGTACGCGGCGACTGGTCGTGGAGCCGGGCCGTGGCGCTGGCCTTTGCCGTGGGCCTGCGGCCCTGCACGGGCGCGCTGCTGGTGCTGATCTTTTCCTGGGGCATGGGGCTTTACTGGGCGGGCATTGTTTCGACGCTGGCGATGGGGCTTGGGGTGTTCATCACCATTTCGCTGATCGCGTCGCTCGCCGTCTTCGCCAAGTCGGCGGCGCTGCGTTATGCGGGGCTGGGAAACCGGATGCTGGATCGGGCCGTAAGTGGATTGCGGCTGGTGGCGGGGCTGGGAATCGCAGGCCTCGGCGGGCTCATGTTCTGGGCCTCGCTTGGAACCGTGAATGCAATGATGTGAGAGGTGTTGTGATGCGGAACGGATTGGCGCTGGCGGGATTTGTGGTGCTCTGCCTTGCGGTGGGGGGGCTGGGAGGCTGGGCCACGGCGCAATCGGTGGCGGAGTGGTACCCCACGCTGGCAAAGCCATCATGGACGCCGCCGCCGTGGCTGTTCGCGCCGGTGTGGACGGTGCTTTACATTCTCATGGGCGTGGCCGCGTGGCTGGTGTGGAAGAAGGGCACGGCGCAAGGTCCGATGGTCCTGTTCGGAGCGCAGTTGCTGCTGAACCTGGCCTGGTCTTTCCTGTTCTTCGGGGCGCGCTCGCCGGGGCTGGCGCTGATCGATATCGCGGTGCTTTGGATTGCCATCGCGGCGATGATCTTCGCCTATGCCTTCAGGAGTCGCCTGGCGGCCTATCTCATGGTGCCCTATCTGGCCTGGGTGAGCTTCGCCATGGCGCTGAACGCGGCGGTCTTCATGCTGAACTGAGGCTGTCATTCCCGTATTAAGAATTAAGGCACACTACGCTCTTGACTCTGGGCAGGGTTCGTGACAGAACAAATGTAGAACATTCTGGACATCCTGTCATGCGTACCAACCCGATGCCCCTTCGGGCGGCGGTCGCGGCTTCGCGCCCGCCTGCCCCTTCGCCATCTGATCCTGCCGCGCCGACCACCCGGCCAGCACTTGCCAAACCTGCCCTTGCCCGTGCCGTGCCGGAGCGGGAGGAGGCGCGGGCGCTCATTGCCCGGCTGCGGGAGCATCTGGCGCGTTCTGGTCCGGAGGAGAGGGGGAGGCAGCCTGTCCCGTCGCGCGCCCAGCGCCGGGAGGTCACCCCTTGGACCTTGGGGCTTGCGGACCTCGACAGGCACCTGCCGGAGGAGGGGCTGGCGGTTGCGGGCCTGCATGACATCTCGCCTGCGGCCTATGGCGACTTTCCGGCGGCCTGCGGTTTTGCCCTGGCGCTGGCCGTGCGGCGGCTGGCGGACAGCCGGGAGCGCCGCCCCGTTTTGTGGTGTCGTCTCGAAACTGAACAGCGGGAGTATGGCCATTGCTATGGCCATGGCGTGGCCGCTCTGGGGGTGCCACGGTCGCGCTTCCTGACCCTCAGCCTGAAGCGCCCGGTGGCCCTGCTCTGGACGGTGGAAGAGGCTTTGAAATCTGGCTGTTTATCAGTGGTTATCGGTGATGTTGCAACGCAACATGCCGATCTCACGGCGACCCGGCGGCTGGCTCTTGCCGGACAGGCGGGAAGGGCATCCGGCATTATTGTATTGACTCGAAACTATATAGATTCAACGACCAGTTTCAGTCGATGGTGCGTTGCAACATCGCGCTCCCCACCCGCAGCATCGGACCCACGCGCTCCCGGCTCTCCGGTCTGGCAGGTCGGGCTCACCCGCATCCGGGGAGGCCGCCCCGGGGAGTGGTTTCTCAACTGGCAGAAAGATCATGCGCCGTCTCGTTTCACTCTGGTTCCCGGCTTTTCCGGTGGAGCGCTTCATCCGGGCGCGGCGGAAGGCCCGCGCTCCCGTGCCGCCACCGAGCCTGCCCTTCGCGCTGGTTGAGCGCGGGGCCAAGGGCCTGCGCCTGGCGGCGGTCAATGCCGCGGCGCGGGAATTCGGCCTGATGCGCGGGCAGCGGCTGGCGGATGCCCGTGCCGCCGTGCCCGACCTTCTGAGCGAGGCGCATGAGCCGGAGCAGGATACGGCGAGTCTCCTCGGCCTGTGCCGCTGGATGGAGCGCTACAGCCCGTGGGTGGCGCCCGACCCGCCGGACGGCCTTCTCATGGAGGTGACCGGCATTCCCCATCTTTTCGGCGGCGAGGCGGCCATGCTGGCGGGCCTGAAGGCGCGGCTGACCGGTTATGGCTTCACGGCGCGCAGCGCCTGCGCCGGAACCATCGGCGCCGCCTGGGCACTGGCGCGCTACGGGCAGGACGGTGACGACAGCCTCAACGCTCTGCCGGTGGAGGCCTTGCGCATTGATGATGCCGCCGCCCGCACCCTGCGGCGACTCGGGCTCAAGAGCATCGGCGCGCTCACCAGCCTGCCACGGGCGAGCCTCGCCCGGCGCTTCCGGGGTGAAAGCATCCACGAGAATGTGCTGTTGCGCCTCGACGAGCTGCTGGGCACGCGGGCCGAGCCGCTCAATGCCATCAACCCGCCGGGGTCGGTGATGGCACACCGGGCCTTCATGGAACCGGTGATCACCCATGAGGGGCTGGTGAGCGTGCTGCGCGGGCTTTCGGGCGAGGTGGCCCGGGCGCTGGAGGCGCGTGGCGAAGGGGCGCTGCGTCTCATCCTCAAGCTGTTCCGCAGCGACGGGGGGCGGGTGCAGGTGCCGGTGGGCCTGACCGCGCCATCACATGAGGGCGGGCATCTCTTCCGCCTGCTCTCGCCCCGGCTTGAGACGCTTGATGCGGGCTTCGGCATTGATGCCATGACGCTGGAGGTGCGCGAGGCGGGGGCCGCCGTGGCGCGGCAGTATGGTTTCATGGAAGAGAGTGCCGACACCAGCCTCTCCCAGCTCAATGACCGGGTGATGAACCGGCAGGGGCAGGAGATCACGCAGCTTGCCCCGGTTGAAAGCCACATTCCGGAACGCTCGGAAGAGGCCCGTGCCATCGGCGCGGTCCTGCCTGCGACTGTGGGCGGCCTGCCGGAGCGGCCGCTGATGATCTTTGCCCCGCCGCAGCCGGCGCGCGTCATTGCCGCTGTTCCCGATGGCCCGCCGATGTCGCTCACCTGGCGGCGGGTGACGCGGCGCATTCTCCGTCATGCCGGGCCGGAGCGCATCGCGCCGGAGTGGTGGCGCGGCGAAACGGGTGAGCGGCCGCGCGACTACTACATGGTGGAGGACGAGCAGGGCCGCCGCTACTGGCTGTTCCGCGAGGGGCTCTACGGCGAGGAGGCAGGCCCGCCGCCAAAATGGTTCGTGCACGGATTATCGGCGTGAGACTGCCATGAGCCGCTATGCCGAACTCGCCACAGCCACGAACTTCTCCTTCCTGCATGGCGGTTCCCATGCCGAGGAACTGGTGTTGCAGGCCAAACACTTGGGGATCGCGGCGCTGGCCGTGACTGACCGCAACAGCTTTGCCGGAATCGTCCGGGCCCACGGGGCGGCGAAGGATGCGGACTTGCGCTTCGTGGTTGGCGTGCGGCTGGTGCTCGAGGACGGATGCGAACTGCTCGCCTGGCCCACGGACCGGCAGGCCTATGGCCGCTTGTGCCGCCTGCTCTCGCTGGGGCAACGGCGGGCGGAAAAGGGCGGCTGCATCCTCGCGCTGGCGGATGTCTGTGAACATGCTGAGGGCACGCTCTTCGCCCTGCCACAGGCGCATGTGGCGCAGCTGGGGGACGTGCGGCGGCTGCTTCCGGCGCCACTCTATCTGGCGCTCTCCTGCCGCTTCGATGGCCGCGACCGCACCCGGCTGGCGGAGGCGGCCGCCGTGGCGCGGGCACAGGGCGCAGGCCTTCTGGCCGTGAATGACGTGCTCTATCACCATCCGGACCGCCGCCCCTTGCAGGACGTGCTCACCTGCATCCGCGAGAAGGTGACGATTGCCGAGGCGGGCTACAGGCTGCAGGCCAATGCCGAGCGGCATCTCAAGACGCCGGATGAAATGGCGCGGCTGTTCCGGGATTATCCCGAAGCGCTCGCCAACACGCTTGTGATCACGGAGGCCTGCCGCTTCTCGCTCGATGAACTGCGCTACGAATATCCGGAAGAGCCGGTGCCACAGGGCCAGGATCCGCAAGGCTATCTGGAACATCTGGCGCGGGAAGGTGCCATGGAGCGCTATCCGCAAGGTGTTCCCGCCAAGGTGCGCCAGAACATCGCCAAGGAACTGGCGCTGATCCGCAAGCTCAACTACGCGCCCTACTTCCTCACCGTTTATGACATCGTGCGCTTTGCCCGCAGCCTTGATCCGCCGATCCTCTGCCAGGGGCGGGGTTCGGCGGCCAATTCCACGGTCTGCTATGTGATCGGCATCACGGCGGTTGATCCCAACCAGATCGATCTCCTGTTCGAGCGCTTCATCTCGGAGGAGCGCAAGGAACCGCCGGACATTGATGTCGATTTCGAGCACGAGCGGCGCGAGGAGGTGATCCAGTATCTCTACCGCCGCTATGGCCGGGAGCGGGCAGGCCTCGCCGCCACGGTGATCACCTATCGCGGGCGCTCGGCACTGCGCGAGGTGGGGAAAGTGATGGGACTTTCGGAAGACGTGACCGGGGCACTCGCCGGCTCGGTCTGGGGCATGATGCCGGAGGAGATGCAGGAGAAGCGGCTGAAGGAGATCGGGCTTGATCCGGATGATCCGCTGCTCGCCCGCGTGCTGGAACTGACGGGCGAGATTGCCGGCTTCCCGCGCCATCTCTCGCAGCATGTGGGCGGCTTCATCCTGACACGCGAGCGGCTGGACGAGACGGTGCCCATCGGCAATGCGGCCATGGAAGACCGCACCTTCATCGAATGGGACAAGGACGACATTGACACGCTGGGCATGCTCAAGGTGGATGTGCTGGCCTTGGGCATGCTCACTTGCATCCGCAAGAGTTTCGAGCTGATCGAGGCCTGGCACGGGCAGCGCTACATGCTCGCCACCGTGCCGCGCGAGGACCGGACTGTGTATGACATGCTGTGCAAGGCCGACTCGGTCGGTGTCTTCCAGGTGGAATCGCGGGCCCAGATGAACATGCTGCCGCGCCTCAAACCGCGTTGCTTCTATGATCTGGTGATCGAGGTGGCGATCGTGCGGCCCGGCCCGATCCAGGGTGACATGGTGCATCCCTATCTCAGGCGGCGCGATGGCATTGAGGCGGAGGATTATCCGGCACCGCATCCGGACTTCGGGCCGCCGGATGAATTGCGGCAGGTGCTGGGCCGCACCAAGGGTGTGCCCTTGTTCCAGGAGCAGGCGATGAAGCTCGCCATGGTGGCGGCGGAGTTCACACCTGGCGAACTGAACGAGTTGCGCAAGGCCATGGCCACCTTCCGGCGGCGCGGCACCATTGGGCGGCTGGAACAGAAAATGGTGAGCCGCATGGTGGAACGCGGCTACGATGCCGGCTTCGCGGCGCGCTGCTTCAACCAGATCAAGGGCTTCGGCGAATACGGCTTCCCGGAAAGCCACGCCGCGAGCTTCGCGCATCTGGTCTATGTCTCGGCCTGGCTGAAGCGCCACCACCCGGCAGTGTTCGCCTGTGCGCTGCTGAATTCACAACCCATGGGCTTCTATGCCCCGGCGCAGATCGTGCGGGACGCGCGCGAGCATGGGGTTGAGGTGCTGCCGGTGGATGTGAGTCATTCGCAGTGGGATTCGGTGCTGGAGGAAAGGCCCCCCTCAGTCCTTCGGACAGCTCCCCCAACAAGTTGGGGGAGCGTGATGAAACGCCCTCCCCCAGCTTTGCTGGGGGAGGTGCCCAACGGGCGGAGGGGGTCCCTTTGCCTGCGCCTCGGCTTTCGTGAGGTGGATGGGGTGCGGGAGGGGGATGTCGTGTCCATTCTCCCCTCCCCGCAAGGGCGAGGGAGGACAACAACACTGGCCGAAATGGCGGCGCTTCTCCCCCACTCCGCCCTCGAAAAACTCGCTGCTGCCGATTGCTTCCGGTCGCTGGGTCTCGACCGCAGGCAGGCGTTGTGGGAGGTGACGGCGCTGGCCAAGGCGCGGACTCCCTTGCCGCTCTTCGCCCATGCTGATGCGAAGGAGCAGGGCATGGAAGCAGCGGTGCAACTGCCGGAGATGCCGCTCGCCGAGCATGTGGTCAACGACTACCAGACGGTGAAGCTGTCGCTGAAGGCGCATCCCATGTCCTTCCTGCGGGGGCGTTGTGCGGCTGAAAAGGTGACGGACAACGGCGTGCTCAAGTCGCTGCGCAATGGCCGCGCCGTGACTGTGGCGGGCGTGGTGCTGGTGCGGCAGCGGCCGGGCTCGGCCAAGGGAGTTGTCTTCCTCACGCTGGAAGACGAGTTCTCCGTCTGCAACGCGGTGATCTGGCCGGATGTGCTGGAGGCGCACCGCGCCACGGTGATGGGCGCGCGGCTGATGCTGATCCGCGGCCGGGTGCAACGCTCGGGCGACATCATCCATGTGGTCGCCAGCCGCATCGAGGACAAGACCTTCTGGCTCACGTCACTCACGGAAGACGGCCTCACCCTGCGTGGCACCGTGGCGCGCGCCGATGAGGTGAAGAAGCCGGGGCCGGACCCGGCGCAGTACCAGCAAAGCTCAACCCGGCACCCCCGCAATGTGCGGGTGTTGCCGAAGAGCCGGGATTTTCATTGAAGTCTACGCTACCCGGCCGACGAAATGGGTTTCGCCGCGGGCGCGTGCGTGGGCGCGCACGGCATCGCCGAAGGTGGTGAAGAGTTTCACCGAATCCGGATTGTTTGCGGCCTTGAACTCCGGGTGCCATTGCGTGCCGAAGGCGAAGGCCTTGGCGTTCTTCACGGAGACGGCCTCGACGATGCCATCCGGTGCCGTGGCTTCAATGTTCAGGCCGTCGCCCAGGCGCTTGATGCCCTGGCGGTGGATGGTGTTGACCATCGTTTCGCTCTTGCCAAGGATGCGGTGCAGGAAACCGTTGGGCGTGACCGAGATGGCGTGGCGGGGGGCATAGCGGACGTCCACATCATCGGATTTCGGCGCGCGATGGTCGAGGCGGCCCTCGCCGCGCTGCAACTCCGTTTCCAGCGTGCCACCCATGGCAACGTTCAGTTCCTGGAAGCCGCGGCAGATGCAGAACAGCGGCATGCCACGGGCGATCACGGCCTTGATCAGTTGCAAGGTGGTGGCGTCGCGGCGGTGGTCATAGGGCTCGTGGTCGGCGGTGGCCTCCTCGCCATAGTGCGGGGGATGCACGTTGGAGACGGCACCCGTCATCAGGATGCCGTCGAAATGGGCGAGCATGCCGTCGAGGTTGTCGTGATCAAGCTGCGAGGGGATCATCACGGCGTCGACATTGGCGACATCCGTCAGTGCACGGACATATTTGTCGCCAAGCGAATGGAAGAGGAAACCGTCTTTTTCATAGGTATCGGCGGGAAGGCCGACGAGGGGGCGGGACTTGGACATGATCTCCGGCGCGTCAGTTGAGAACAAGCCGCCATATTAGCCCTGCCAAGGCAGACAAGGCCAGCGTTTTGGGAATGCCCAGCTTCGCCCCAAGCAGGGCAAGGGCGGCGGCACAGGCCAGCACCAGCGCTGCCGGATCGAAGCCCTGGATATCCGGCCACCAGACGGGCACGGTGCCGGGCAGGCGTTTCACCCCGGCAAAAACCACATGCAGGCCAAACCACAGGCTGAGATTGAGGATGACGCCGACCACGGCAGCGGTGATGCGGGCCAGCGCCGCGGCCAGCCGGGGCCGGGATTGCAGGTAGTCGATCCAGGGTGCGCCTGCAAAAATCCAGAGGAAGCAGGGCGTGAAGGTCATCCAGAGAAAGACGAGGCTTGCTGCGAGGCCCGCCCAGAGCGAGCCGTCCTGTTTCGCGGCGGCGAGGAAGGCCACGAACTGACCCACGAGAATGAGCGGCCCGGGCGTGGTTTCGGCCAGCGCCAGTGCGTCGATCATCTCGCGCGCCGTGAGCCAGCCGGTCTGTTCCACCATGGTCTGGCCGAGCGACACGAGAACCGCATAGGCACCGCCAAAGGTGACGACCGCCAGCACGGAGAACATGCGGCCGAGTCTGGCGAGGATGTGTTCGGTGCCGGGGACCAGATGCAGCGCCGCAAGGGGAATGAGCCAGATGGCGGCCCATTGCAGAGTGGTCAGTACAGTGGCGCGCCAGGAAGGGCGAATGATGGCGCTTTCTCCATCGCCCGTGACCGGAGGCATGAGCATGCCTGAGAGTGCTGCCACCAGAATGACCAGCGGAAAGGGCAGGGCAAACACGAAGAGGGCCAGAAACGCCAAAGACGCCGTGATCCAGTCTGCCGTCGTGCGCAGCGCGCGCCGCGCCACCTTGAACAATGCTTCAAGAACAATGGCAAGCACGGCTGCCTTGAGACCCCAGAAGACTGCGGTGAGGGCAGGAAGGTTTCCAAAACTGGCGTAGAGCAATGAAAGTGCGAGGATGAGCAACGCGCCTGGAAGGACAAAGAGCACCCCGGCCATCAGACCACCTGTCATGCCGTGGCGTTTCCATCCCGCATAGGTGGCGAGTTGCATCGCTTCCGGCCCCGGCAGCAGCATGCAGAAATTCAATGCCGAGAGGAACTCCTTCTCGCTGAGCCACTGGCGTTGTTCCACCAGTTCCCGGTGCAGCAGCGCGATCTGCCCTGCTGGCCCGCCGAAGGAGAGAAGTCCGATGCGCAGGAAGACGGAGAAGGTTTCGCGTAGACTCACGCCTTCACCGCTTGCCGTGCCACATGGTGCAGCACATGCATGGCGATGCGGCCTGCTGTCATGGCGGCGGTGCCGTCACGGTCCTTCTTCGGCACGAACTCCACCATGGCCAGTCCGCCGATGCGGGCCTTGGCGGCGATGTCGCCGATCAGACGGGTGATCTGCAGGAAGTCCAGACCGCCGGGCGAGGGGTAGGCGACGGCGGGCATGACGGAGGAATCCAGCACGTCCAGATCAAGGCAGATGACGCAGGTCGACTCGGGCTCGATGTGTTGCAGAACACTTGCCGTGCCGTCCCGGTGGAAGGTGTTGCCGGGTACAAGGCGTGCGCCCCATTGCAGGGCGGCTTCCACCTCGCCTTGCCGGGCGCTGCCGATGCCGCGCGCGCCGACCTGAACGATGCGCCAGACGTGGGACATTTCGGAGGCGCGGCGCATGGTCGAGGAGAAGCCCATGGGTTCGCCTTCACGCTCCTCGCGCCAGTCAATGTGGGCGTCGATCTGCACCACCGTGATGGGCGGGCCACCGGCGAAACCGGCGAGGAAGGGAATGGGCACGCTGTCGTCACCGCCGAACATGATGGGCACGGCACCCGCATCGAGGATGGATTTCGTCTGTGCTTCGATCTTGCGGCGGTTGCCCTTGCCGTCTTTGGGTTTGGTGGCGAGGTCACCGAGGTCCACGGCGGCAAAGCCTTCGTCCGGCAGAAGCCTGCTGCCGAAATCAAAATCCCAATGGTCGATCCATTCCGCGTCCCAGGACAGCGCCTTGCGGAAGGCCTTGGCTGCGTCGGCATGAATGTGGTTGTCGATGGTCTTGTAGGGTGTGCCGTGTGGCGCACCGAAGAAAGCGGCCTGCGCGCCCTTGGGCGTGGCGGCGTGGCTGGCGCCCATGATGGCCGGTCCGCGGCGGCGCGGGGGTACCGTTTTTGCACGGGGTCTGGAGCGGGGTTTGGGGCGCTTTGCTGTCTTGGCCATGCGCAGACTGTGGCGCAGAACAGCCTGTCAGGCAACGTGCGCGGCAGCAACAGTGGGCGAATATTCGTGCGCCGCCTGCCAGTTCACACGTGCGGACGGGAACGTGAGGCGTACCTCGGTTCCGCTGCCCGGTGCAGTGGCAAGTGTCACATCCCCGTCATGCAGGCGCAGGATGCCCCGGGCGATGTAAAGGCCAAGGCCGAGACCGGCGTGGTGGCGGGCCGCCCCTTCGTCCAACTGGCGGAAGGGTTCAAAGGCCCGTTCGGCATTTTCGCTGGTGATGCCAGGACCTGCGTCCGTCACGGTCACGACAAGGTCACCAGAGGCGCCACGCAGCATGTTGATGTTGACGATGCCGTCGGGCGGCGAGAAGGCGACGGCATTGTCGACCACGCAGGCCAGCGCCTGACGCATGCGGTTGGCGTCACCAAGGCAGGTGATGCCGCCAGCGATGCGGGCGACAATGGAGACGTTGCGCGCGGCGGCGGCATCGTGGCGGTCCCGGCTCACGACCTCAATGATTTCAGCGATGTCGACCGGGTAGCCCGCGACCTTCAAGGACCCGCTGGCGATACGGTTGGCATCCAGCACATCGTCGAGCCGCTGCTTGAGGTGATGGGCATTCTCAAGGATGGCGGTGGCAAATTCCTCGCGTTGCTTGCGGGCGGTGCCCGTTTTCTCGGCATCGCGCAGCAGTTCCGAGAAGCCGATGATGGCATTGAGGGGGGTGCGCAATTCATGGGTGGTTGCCGCAAGGATCACCTGCGGGGGCGGAACGGGAGCCGCCGCCACGGGCCTCACGTCCCGGTCCGCTGCTGTTTCCACGAGTGTTGCTGCGGCGGGTGGCCGTGCGGCAAGGGCGAGGCTTGCCAGTGCGACGAGCGCCAGCCAGAGCCAGTCCGGCAGTGTCACCGCGTGGAACCATGCGACGGTGGCGAACAGAGTTCCGGTCAAGAACAGCAGCGCAGCCGCCAGCATGTGATGCCAGCGGTGCCGCGCAGTTCCTTCCTGCCGTGCCCCGTGAACCGTCCCGTCCGTCATTGTCCCTGCCTGCGCGCCGGCCCCGGAGCGGCGCGAATCAAAGGCAGTGTACTCTTCCAGCGTGGGCTTTGCGCTGGTTTGATGACGGGGTTTCCTCTGTGGCACGGCTGCATTATGGGAATGGGCAATCCGGCCATGCGCCCGGGCCGTTTCAAGCGATCATGACAGACACAGCCAATCCCCACCTGCCGCCCGGCCATCCGCCCATCCCCACCGCCAAGACCGGGCTGCTGCTTCTCAACCTCGGCACGCCGGAGGCGACCGACTACTGGTCCATGCGGCGGTACCTGAAGGAATTCCTCTCCGACCGGCGGGTCATCGAGGTGAACCGTGCCCTGTGGTGGGTGATCCTCAACGGCATCATCCTCACGACGCGGCCGAAACGGTCCGGCCACGCTTATGAACAGATCTGGAATCGTGACAGGAACGAATCACCGCTCAAGACCTTCACGCGCTCGCAATCCGAGAAACTGGCGGTGGCGCTGGGGCGCACTGTGGGCCGGACGGGCAAGCTGCTTGTGGACTGGGCCATGCGCTACGGCCTGCCGCCCGTCGCCGAGAGACTTCAGGCGCTCAAGGACCAAGGCTGTGACCGGATCGTGCTGTTTCCACTCTATCCGCAATATTCCGCCGCGACCACGGCGACGGCGCTGGACAAGGCCTATGAAAAACTCCTGACCATGCGCTGGCAGCCGATGATCCGTGTGGTGCCCCCCTATTTCGCCCATCCTGCACACATTGCCGCCATCGCCGACAGCCTGAAGGAGCACATGGGGCAGCTCACCTGGAAGCCGGACCGCATCCTCGTCGCCTTCCACGGCCTGCCGAAGGAGTATCTCGACAAGGGCGACCCCTATCACTGCCAGTGCCAGAAGACAGCGCGCCTGCTGCGTGAGCGGCTGGGCATGGACCGGGACTATCTGCAGGTCGTGTTCCAGTCGCGCTTCGGCAAGGCGGAATGGCTGAAGCCCTATGCCCAGGATACGGTGGAGGAACTGCCGTCACAGGGGGTGAAGAAGCTGCTGATCATCTCGCCCGGCTTTGCCTCGGACTGCGTGGAGACGCTGGAGGAACTGGCCATCGGCCTCAAGGAGACGTTCCTTGAGAAGGGTGGCGAGCAGTTTTCCGTGGTGCCCTGCCTGAACGATTCCCCGCGCTCCATTCAGATGCTGCAAACCATCGCCGAAGAGGAACTCGCCGGCTGGGTCTGACGCGCTTGTGCGATTCACCGTGAAGCCCCATATTGTCAGGGATTTTGAGCGGAGACTCCCATGTTCGACGGCCTTGGCATTTTTGTCATCATCCTGCTTGCGGTGGTGGTGTTCTACCTCCTCCGGGCCATTCGCATGGTGCCGCAGGGCTACAACTACACGGTCGAACGTTTCGGCAAATATGTCCACACGCTGGAACCCGGCCTTGGCCTGATCGTTCCGTTCATTGACCGCGTCGGCCACAAGATCAACATGATGGAGCGCGTGATGCCGGTGCCCTCGCAAGAGGTGATCACCCGCGACAATGCCATGGTGACCGTCGATGGCGTGGCCTTCTTCCAGGTCTTGAACGCGGCGCGCGCGGCCTATGAGGTGCATGACGTGGAGAACGCCATCGTCAACATGGTGATGACCAACATCCGAACGGTCATGGGTTCCATGGAACTGGACAGCCTGCTGTCGCAGCGCGACCAGATCAACCATGCCCTGCTCGGTGTCGTGGACCAGGCGACGCAGCCCTGGGGCGTGAAGATGACGCGCATCGAGATCAAGGACATCAATCCGCCGCGCGACCTCGTGGACTCCATGGCCCGCCAGATGAAGGCCGAGCGCGACAAGCGCGCCGCCATCCTGGAAGCCGAAGGCCTGCGCAACGCCGCCATTCTCAAGGCGGAAGGCGAGAAGCAGTCGGTGGTTCTGGAAGCCGAAGGCCGCAAGGAAGCGGCCTTCCGCGAGGCCGAAGCGCGCGAACGCGCCGCCGAAGCGGAAGCCAAGGCCACGACCATGGTGAGCCAGGCCATTGCCAGCGGCAATGTGCAGGCAATCAACTACTTCGTCGCCAACAACTACGTGAAGGCGCTGGAGTCGCTCGCCAAGTCACCGAACCAGAAGGTGCTGATGATGCCGGTGGATACCTCGTCCATCGTGGGCACCATCGGTGGCATTGCCGAAATCGCCAAGGAGGCGTTTGCCTCGCAGCCGGTGTCCGAACCGCCGCGCCGCCCGCGCACAACGCCGTAACGAAATGCCATGAGAGGGCCTAGGGATGGGTGACATTTTTCCGATCTTCGGTGATGTGTGGTTCTGGTACATCATCGGACTTGTGCTGCTGATCGGCGAGTTGCTGGCGCCGGGCATTTTCCTGCTGTGGCTGGCGCTCGCGGCGGGACTCACCGGTGGCATCAATTCCATTTTCGGATTGGGCTGGCAGGCCGAGCTTGCGGTCTTCGCCGTACTCTCGGTGCTTCTGGTGCTGGCCTCATGGAACTATGTGATGAAGCAGCGCCGCCCGAAGAGCGACCAGCCCGACCTGAACCAGCGCCAGACCGGCTATGTGGGCCGCCGCACCACGCTGCTGCAGGCGATCAGCAATGGCCGCGGCAAGGTGAAGATCGACGACACGGTGTGGGATGTCTCCGGACCCGACATGGCGCAGGGCACGGCAGTTGTGGTCACGGGTGTGACAGGCGCCACGCTTGAGGTGAAGGCGGCGGGTTGAGGGGGAAGAAACCCCCTCCGGCCTGTCGGCCACCTCCCCCAACGAGTTGGGGGAGGGCATTTGACCAGCACCACGCTATGGCAATGAGACAACGCATACAATCACGCTCCCTCAACTTGTTGGAGGAGCTGTCCGAAGGACTGAGGGGGTTCCTCTACCCCACCCATTCGCCCTTGCGCATGAGGGCTTCGGCTTTTCCGTCCTTTGCGATGCCATCCACATCCAGTTCACCCGAGCCGATCATCCAGTCCACGTGGATGAGGGAGGTGTTCATGCCGGCCGCGAGCTTCTGTTCGGCTGACAGGGTGGCCGTGCCTTCCATGTTCTGGGCATAGGCCTGGCCCACGGCGATGTGGCTTGCGGCGTTCTCGTCGTAGAGGGTTTCGCTGAAGATGATGCCGGAGGCCGAGATGGGCGAGGAGTGCGGCACGAGGGCCACTTCGCCGAGGCGGGCGGCGCCGTCGTCGGTCTCGATCATCTTGCGGAACACGTCGCCGCCTTTCTCCGCCGTGCCCTCGACGATGCGGCCCTTCTCGAAGCGCACGGAGATGCCGTCGATCAGCGAGCCCTGATAGGACAGCGGTTTTGTTGAACGCACGATGCCATCCACCCGCTCGCGGTGCGGCATGGTGAAGACCTCTTCCGAGGGGATGTTGGGATTGCAGAGGATGCCGTTGCGCGCCGTCGAAGCGCCGCCGGCCCAGACGTGGTTGTCCACGAGGCCGAGGGTGAAGTCGGTGCCGGGGCCTTTGTACTTCAACGCGGCATAGCGTTTTTCATTCAGCATCTTCACGCGGGCATGCAGCGTGGCGTTGTGGTGCTTCCATGCCGCCACCGGATCGGGTTGGTCGGCACGGGTGCATTTGAAGATGGCGGCCCAGAGGGCGGCGAGTGCCTGTTCCGGTGGCAGGTTCGGGAAGACCGACCTGGCATGGGAGGGGGTTGCAGCCGAGACCACGCACCAGTTGGTGGCAAATGCGGTGATCTGCTCGATCACCGGCTTGTAGGCCCTGGAGCGGGCGCGATTGGCACGGGAGACGTGTTCCGGGTTTTCGTTGGAGAGCAGCGAGGGGTCTTCGCCGATGATGGCAAGGCGCGCCGTCGAACCATCGCGGAAGGCTTCGGCCATGCCGTTGAAGAGCCATGCGGGTGCTGCATCAAAGGCTGCCTCGTGGCCGAGGCGGTAGCGCATGAGCGCGGTCTGCTCGTCGCTGTAGAGCGTGGTGACGAGAGAGGCTCCGGCGGCATAGGCGTGGTGGGTGACGCGGCGCACGAGGTCAACAGCTTCCAGCGGCGCCGTCACCAGAACCTGTTGCCCGGCACGGATGTTGAGGCCGGAGCGGATGATGAGTTCGGCGTAGCGGTCGAGAAGCTGATCGTGGGATGTCATGGTGTGCTTTCAATGCAATGCAGGTCTTCGCCTGATTTATCGCCGCTGTTGCCGTGTCGCGCAATGACTGTGTTAGGGTGGACCCATCTCAGGAGAGTCAGTCATGCGCGCAGTCGGATATTTCTCATCGCGTCCCGTCACGGATGCAAGGGCACTTGAGGATGTGACACTGCCCGAGCCAGAGGCGCTGGGGCATGACATCGTGGTTGATGTGAAGGCCGTTTCGGTGAACCCGGTGGACACCAAGGTGCGCAGGCGCTCGGGGCCGGAGGGGGACGGCCCCAAGGTCGTCGGCTTTGATGCGGCCGGCATCGTGCGTGCGGTAGGGCCGCTGGTGCAAGGGCGTTTCAAGCCAGGTGACGAGGTGTTCTATTCGGGGGCCATCAACCGGCCGGGCACAAATGCCGAGCGCCATGCAGTCGATGCGCGGATTGTGGGCCACAAGCCCAAAACGCTGGACTGGTCGGAAGCCGCAGCCTTGCCGCTCACCAGCATCACGGCGTGGGAAATGCTTTTTGACCGGCTTCAGGTGGGGCGGCCGGTGGCGGGTGCGGGCAACAGCATCCTGATCATCGGCGGGGCAGGGGGTGTCGGTTCCATCGCCATCCAGCTGGCGCGGCAATTGACGGGGCTCACGGTGATCGCCACGGCGTCGCGGCCCGAAACGGTGGCCTGGTGCAGGGAGTTGGGTGCGCATCATGTTGTCGACCACGGCAAGCCTCTGGCGCCGCAGGTCGAGGCGCTGAACACGGGCAAACCGGGATTTGTCTTCTGCACCAGCAACGCCCAGCCCTATGGGCAGGACATTGCCTCACTGATCGCGCCACAGGGGCGCCTGGGGCTCATTGCCGACGCCATGGACATGACGCCGTTCAAGACCAAGAGCATTTCCATCCACTGGGAGTTCATGTTCACGCGGCCCGTGGAGCAGACAGCTGACATTGCCGAGCAGGCCAGACTTCTCAACGAAGTGGCGCGTCTTGTTGATGCAGGCACGCTGCGCACCACGCTGACCCGGCGGATCGGCAGGATCAACGCGCCGAACCTCCTCGCCGCCCACAAGCTGCTGGAAGAGGGCCGGATGATCGGCAAGCTGGCGCTGGAGGGCTGGTGATCAGCCCTTCGCCAGATCTTCCGGGCGCGGCATGGAGATGATGTTGTAGCCCGAATCCACGTAGTGGATTTCGCCTGTGACGCCGCCTGACAGGGGCGAGAGCAGATAGACGGCGGCACCGCCCACTTCGTCCAGCGTTACGGTGCGGCGGAGCGGCGCGTGAGCCTGCTGGTAGTTGAACATGGCGCGGGCATCGCCGACACCCGCACCTGCCAGCGTGCGCATGGGGCCTGCCGAAATGGCGTTCACCCGCACCCCTTGCGGGCCAAAGTCGGCGGCGAGGTAGCGCACGCTTGCTTCCAGCGCTGCCTTGGCCACGCCCATGACATTGTAGTTGGGCATGACGCGCTGCGAGCCGCCATAGGTGAGGGTAAGGATGGAGCCGCCATTGGGCATGAGCTCTGCGGCGCGCTTGGTGATTTCGGTGAAGGAGAAGGCCGAGATCACCATGGTGCGCGAGAAGTTGGCGCGGCTTGTGTCGGCGTATTTGCCCTTCAACTCGTTCTTGTCGGAAAAGCCGATGGAATGGACGAGGAAGTCGATGGTGCCCCATTTCGCCTTCAGTTCGGCGAAGGTGGCATCCACCGAAGCGATGTCCTCTACGTCACAGTTGATGAGGATGTTCGATCCGACGCTTTCCGCCAGCGGTGCGAGCCGCTTGCCGAAGGCCTCACCCTGATAGGTGAAGGCGAGTTCGGCGCCATGCTTCGCGAGGTTCGAAGCAATGCCCCAGGCAATCGAATGATCGTTGGCCACACCCATCACGAGGCCGCGGCGGCCCTTCATCAATCCATCGGTCATGGTTTTGCTTATCCGTTGTGGCGTTGGAAGACGAGGGTGGCGTTGGTGCCGCCGAAGCCGAAGGAGTTCGACATCACGGTATCAACCTTGGCATTGTCCACACGCTTGCGCAGGATGGGCACGCCTTCAAAGGCGGGATCGAGTTCCTCGATGTTGGCGCTTTCGCAGAGGAAGCCGTTCTTCATCATGAGAAGGGAATAGATCGCCTCCTGCACGCCGGTGGCGCCCAGGGAATGGCCGGTCAGGGATTTGGTCGAGGAGATGGGCGGGATCTTGTCGCCGAAGACCTCGCGGATCGCTTCGATCTCCTTGGCATCGCCCACGGGCGTCGAGGTGCCATGCGGGTTGATGTAGTCGATGGCGCCCTTCACGTCCTTCATGGCCATGCGCATGCAGCGCACCGCACCCTCGCCCGAGGGGGCGACCATGTCATAGCCATCGCTGGTGGCACCATAGCCCACGAGTTCGCCGTAGATCCTGGCGCCGCGCGCCTTGGCGTGTTGCAGTTCTTCCAGCACGACGACACCGGCGCCGCCGGCGATGACGAAGCCGTCGCGGTTCTTGTCATAGGCACGCGACGCCGTGGCGGGGCGGTCATTGTATTTGGAGGACATGGCGCCCATGGCGTCGAAGAGCACCGAGAGCGTCCAGTCCAGTTCCTCGCCGCCGCCGGCGAAGACGATGTCCTGCTTGCCCCACTGGATCAGTTCCGCGCCATTGCCGATGCAATGGGCGGAGGTGGCGCAGGCCGACGAGATGGAATAGTTGACGCCGCGGATGCCGAAGGGTGTCGCCAGCGTCGCGGAGTTGGTGGACGACATGGTGGCGGGGACGGCAAAGGGGCCGACGCGCTTGGGGCCCTTTTCGCGGGTGGTGTCGGCAGCGGCCACGAGGGTGCGGGTCGACGGCCCGCCCGAGCCCATGATGATGCCGGTGCGGTCGTTCTTCTGGTCCTTTTCCTCAAGGCCGGAGTCGGCAATGGCCTGCTGCATGGCCACGTAGTTCCAGGCGGCGCCATCGCCCATGAAGCGGCGCACGCGGCGGTCCACGGTGTCGAGGTCGTAGGTCGGCGCGCCATGGACCTGGCAGCGGAAGCCCAGTTCCCTGTACTTGTCGGCTGATACGATGCCGGATTTGGCCTCGCGCAGGGAGGCGGTCACCTCCTGCACATTGTTGCCGATGGAGGAGACAATCCCCATGCCTGTGACGACGACTCGCCGCATTCTCTCGATACTCCGTGGAACGTTGGTCCGGTCTCTTAGCAGGTGCGGGCGGGCCGTTCCATGCGTCAAAAACCGGGTGGGGACTACTTGGCTTCCGGCTGGAACAGGCCGACCTTCATGTCGGTGACCTGATAGATCGGCTCGCCATCGGCCTTCATCACGCCGTTGGCGACGGCGAGTTTCAGCTTGCGCAGGATGAGGCGCGTCACATCCACCTCATAGGTCACGGTCTTGACCTTGGGGGTGACCATGCCGGTGAATTTCACCTCGCCCACGCCCAGCGCACGGCCCTTGCCGGGTTCGCCCAGCCAGCCGAGGAAGAAGCCGGTGAGCTGCCAGAGGGCGTCAAGGCCGAGGCAGCCGGGCATCACGGGGTCGCCGTGGAAATGGCAGGGGAAGAACCAGAGGTCCGGCTTGATGTCGAATTCGGCGACGACAGAACCAAGCCCCGCCGAACCGCCATCCTTGCTGATCTGGGTGATGCGGTCGAACATCAGCATGGGGGGCAGCGGCAGCTGGGCGTTGCCCGGCCCAAACAATTCGCCGCGCCCGCAGGCGAGAAGTTCTTCGTAGGAATAGGATGGTTGTCCGATCGGCATGGTCTGTGTGAGCCCCTGTTTTTTCCTTGGTTAGCATGCCGCCGCCCGGAAAGGCAAAGCAACAGCGTTGACAGTCTGGCGGACTACAACCTTCTCAAGAACACACTCCGCACCTTGTGGTCTGTGCCCTTTCTCAGCACCAGGTCGGCGCGGGGGCGGGTGGGGAGGATGTTTTCGCGCAAGTTCACCAGGTTGATGGTGTTCCAGATGCGGGTAGCGGTTTCACTGGCCTCGGCGTCGGTGAGCGAGGCGTAGCGGTGGAAGTAGGATTGCGGGTTTTGGAAGGCACCGTTACGGAGCGAGAAGAAGCGCTCAATGTACCAGGTCTTGAGGTCGGTTTCCTCGGCATCAATGAAGATGGAGAAGTCGAAGAAGTCGGAGGTGTTTGGAATGCCGCGGCCATCACGCGGCGGGCGGCCGGTCTGCAACACGTTGATGCCCTCGACGATCAGGATGTCGGGCTGGTCCACGACCTGGGTCTGGCCGGGGATCACGTCATAGGTGAGGTGCGAATAGACCGGCGCTTCCACGTCGCGCTCGCCCGACTTGATGTCGGACATGAAGCGGAGGATGCGCTGCAGGTCGTAGGATTCGGGGAAGCCCTTGCGCTGCATCAGGCCTTCGCGTTCCAGCACGGCGTTGGGCAGGAGGAAGCCGTCGGTGGTGACGAGATCGACCTTCGGGTGCGAGGGCCAGCGCGAGAGCAGGCGGCGCAGGATGCGCGCCGTGGTGCTCTTGCCGCTCGATACGCTGCCGCCGATGCCGATGACATAGGGCACCTTTAGGTCGGTGATGTGGAGGAACTGGTTGGAAGCGTGGAAGAGCTTCTGGCTTGCCTGCACATAGAGGTTCAGCAGGCGCGACATGGGCAGGTAGATCGCCTCCACTTCTGCGAGGTCGATGCGGTCGTTGAGCGAGCGTACCTCGTCGAGGTCGGCATCGGTCAGCGTCATCGCTGTGTCGGCGCGCAGATCAGCCCATTCATTGCGGGAGAAACGGCGGAAGGGAGAGACTTCGCGGGCGAAGTCCTCGGCAAGGTCAATCATGCGGGCGGCCCGCTTTTTCCACGAGGCCGGAGGTGCCTTCGCGGCGCCTGAGTTCCTCCATCACGGCAGTGGGCGAAACGCCTGCGGCCTGCAACAGCACGAGCAGGTGATACAGCACGTCGGCGGCTTCCTTCGTGACTTCGGTTTTGTTCTTTTCGACAGCGGCGATGACGAGTTCAACCGCTTCTTCACCCAGCTTCTTGGCGCATTTGTCCACGCCCTTTGCGAGGAGCTTCGCGGTGTAGGAGGAGTCAGGCGAGGCGGAGGCCCTGGCTTCGATGTCCTTGGCGAGTGTTTCCAGTTGGCTGAACATGGCTGTCACGTCCCCTTCGTCATACGCACCGGTATCCCCGCCTTTGCCATGGCGTCCTTGGCCTGCGCGATCGTAAAGGTTCCGAAGTGGAAAATCGAGGCGGCGAGCACCGCTGTGGCGTGGCCGTCCCTGATACCTTCGGCCAAGTGGTCGAGCGTGCCGACACCGCCCGAGGCGATGACGGGGATGTTCACGGCGTCGGCGATGGCGCGGGTGAGGGCGATATTGAAGCCCTTGCCCGTACCATCACGATCCATTGACGTGAGCAGGATTTCGCCTGCGCCCAGGGCTTCCACCGCGCGGGCAAACTGCACGGCGTCGATACCGGTTTCCTTGCGCCCGCCGTGGGTGAAGATTTCATACTTGCCCGGTGCCACTTCCTTTGCGTCGATGGCGACGACGATGCACTGGCTACCGAATTTCTCCGCCGCCTCCCTGACGAACTGGCGGTTGGCGACGGCAGCGGAATTGATCGAAACCTTGTCGGCACCGGCGAGAAGAAGGGCGCGGATATCGTCCAGCGTGCGCACGCCGCCACCGACGGTCAGCGGCATGAAGCAGGCCTCCGCCGTGCGGCGCACCACATCCAGCATGGTGCCGCGACCTTCGTGGGTGGCGGTGATGTCGAGGAAGCAAAGTTCATCGGCGCCGGCCTTGTCATAGGCCTTGGCGGCTTCCACAGGATCGCCCGCATCCACGAGGTTCACGAAGTTGACGCCCTTGACGACGCGGCCGTCCTTGACGTCGAGGCAGGGAATGACGCGCATCTTCAGCATCAGCGGCCTCCGGCGACACGCAAGGTCGTGCCCGTGATGTAGCTTGCGGCATCGCTCGCCATGAAGAGAATGGCCTCGGCGATTTCCTCCGGCTCGCCGATCCTCTGCATGGGGATGGTCGGGCGGATGCGTTCCACGCGCGCCACGTCTCCGGTGGAGCGTTCGTGGATGTCGGTCAGCGTCATGCCGGGGGTGACGGAGACGACACGGATGCCTTCCATGGCGACTTCCTTGGCAAGACCGGTGGTGAGGGAATCGATGGCGCCCTTGCTGGCGGCATACCAGACATATTCACCGGGACTGCCGAGCAGGGCGGCGGCAGAGGAAATGTTGACGATGACGCCGCCCTTGCCGCCGTTGCGGGTGGACATGTGCTTCACCGCCTCGCGGGCCACGTAGATGGCGCCCGTGGTGTTGATGGCAATGGTGTCGGCGATCACCTGCGGATCGGCTTCATCCAGGCGGCTGGACTTGCCAGTGATGCCAGCGTTGTTCACCACCACATCGATGCTTCCGAAACTCAAGGCGGTCTGGCGGAAGAGGCGCTCGATGTCGTCGAGCTTCGCCATGTCGCCCTGGAAAGCCAGCGCCATGCCGCCATCCGTGCGGATGTCCTCGCAGAGACCTTCCGCTGCGGCGCGGTCAGCCACATAGTTCACGACCACCCTGTAGCCGCGCTGGGCGGCGAGGCGGGCAGCCGCGGCACCGATGCCGCGGCTGCCGCCAGTGATGAGCATGACCTTGTTCATGCGGCCTCCGCGATCAGTTTCAGGGCTTCGCCTGCATCAACGCGGCCATCATAGAGGGCGCGGCCGGTGATGGCCCCCTCCAGCTTGCGCGCGTCGGGCTGCAACATGCGGCGGATATCGGCCAGCGAGGCCAGTCCGCCCGAGGCGATGACGGGAATGGACACGGCATCAGACAACGCGATGGTCGCATCCCAGTTGATGCCTGTCAGCACCCCGTCGCGGTCGATGTCGGTGTAGATGATGGCGGCAACACCGGCACCCTCAAACTTCTGCGCCATCTCGATGACGCCGAGAGACGAGGCTTCGGCCCAGCCTTCGACCGCAACCTTGCCGCCCTTGGCGTCAATGCCGACGGCGACCTTGCCGGGGAAGAGCCTGCAGGCCTCCTTCACGAGGCCCGGATCGCGCACGGCGACTGTGCCGAGAATAACACGGGCGAGGCCCTTGGACAGCCAGCTTTCAATGTGGGCCAGGGTGCGGATGCCGCCGCCCAGTTGCACCGGATTTTTCGTCGCCTTGAGGATGGCCTCGACAGCGGCACCATTCACCGATTGTCCGGCGAAGGCGCCGTTCAGGTCAACGACATGCAGCCACGTGAAGCCCTGCTGCTCGAAGGCCAGCGCCTGTGCCGCAGGATCATCATTGTAAATAGTGGCCTCACGCATATCGCCCAGCTTGAGGCGCACGCACTTGCCGTCCTTCAGGTCGATGGCGGGGAAGAGGATCATGTGGAAGGGCCCCCTCCGGCCTTCGGCCACCTCCCCCAGCAAAGCTGAGGGAGGGTGAAACCCCGCGCGCTCCCCCAACTTGTTGGGGGAGCTGTCCGAAGGACTGAGGGGGGCAATTGGTTCATGGCTTCCACCTGAGGAAATTGGCGATGAGGCGCAGGCCCAGCTCCTGGCTCTTTTCGGGGTGAAATTGCGTGCCCACGAGGTTTTCATAGCCCACCATGGCGGTGACGGCGCCGCCGTAGTCGGTGGTGGCGATCAGGTCTTCGGGCAGGGTGGGTTCGAGGTGATAGGAGTGCACGAAATAAGCGTGCAGGCCGTTCTCGCCGGTGGGAATGTCCTGCAACACGGGATGGTCGGAATGGAGCTTCAGCGTGTTCCAGCCCATGTGCGGAATCTTGAGTGACGGATCATTTGGCGTGATGCGCACGACATCGCCCGCGACCCAGCCCAGGCCCTGGGTGGTTTCATGTTCAAGGCCGCGCGTCGCCATCAATTGCATGCCGACACAAATGCCGAGGAAGGGACGGCCGAGGCCGATCACCTGCTGCTGCAGGACCTCGCGCATGCCATCAACGGCGTTGAGGCCGTCGCGGCAATCCCTGAAGGCACCGACGCCCGGCAGGACGATGCGGTCTGCCTTCGCCACCTCGTCGGCCTTGCTGGTGACGATGATCTTGCCCTTGATGCCATGGTCTGCGGCGGCGCGTTCAAAAGCCTTGTGGGCGGAATGCAGGTTGCCGGAGCCGTAGTCGATGATGACGGTCTTCATCATCCCTTCAGCGAACCTTTCGTCGAGGGAATGCGGTCCTTTTGGCGCGGGTCGATTTCCAGCGCGTCACGCAAGGACCGGGCCAGTGCCTTGAAGCTGCTCTCGGCGATGTGGTGGGCGTTGCCGCCGGCGGTGTTTTCCAGATGCAGGGTGATCCCGGCATTCATGGCGAAGGCCTGGAACCATTCGCGCACCAGTTCGGTGTCGAAGTTGCCGATCTTGTCGCGCGGGTATTCGCAGTTGAAGACCAGGAAGGGACGGCCCGAAACGTCGATGGCGACGCGGGTCAAGGTCTCGTCCATGGGCAGGTCACAGGAGGCGTAGCGGCGGATGCCCTTGCGGTCGCCCAGTGCCTTGGCCACGGCCTGGCCGAGCGCAATGCCGCAATCCTCCACCGTGTGGTGGTCGTCGATGTGCAGGTCGCCCCTGGCGGCAAGGGTGATGTCCATCAGCGAATGCCGGGCCAGCTGTTCCATCATGTGGTCGAAGAAGCCGACGCCGGTCTTGACGTCGTAGCCTCCGGACCCATCGAGGTTCACCGTGCAGGTGACTTCGGTTTCGGTTGTCTTGCGGCTGATGGTGGCTGTGCGCATGGGATGTCCCGCTGTTTTGCGGCTGCGAGATAGCAGAAGCCCCGGCCCCCGTCACCCCTTCCGAAGGACCCTCGTTAACGCTTCTTCCGGGGGGCGGGAGTGGCAGTGATGACGTTGTCGGTATCCGTCAGAAGCGCCAGCATGGCGTCGCGGGCGGCCGGCCCGTCGGCCGTGGCGACGGCACGGACAATGTTCTGGTGCAGCTTGAGCGCCCGGGAATAATGCGGGTTCTTGTGGGTGGTGTAGTCGAAGAGGTTGGTGAGTGCCTGTTCGATGATGATGGAGAAGGGCACCAGCAATTCGTTGTTGGCGCAGGCGAGCAGGGCGTCGTGAAATTCGACATCGGACGCCACCATGTCCTTTGTCGCGGTGGCGCCGGCCATCGCATGATAGGCTGCGACCAAACGTTCCAGTTGGGCGGGTGAATGCTTGCGGGCGGCCAGTTCGGCGATTCCGGGTTCCACGAGGCGGCGGGCCTCCTGGGTCGAGGCAAGGAAGGCCTTGCGGTCCATGGCGGCGCGGTGCCACTCCAGCACATCGCGGTCCAGCATGTTCCAGCGCGCGCGCGGTTCAACCCGTGAGCCGATCTTCGGGCGCGACTGGATCAGGCCCTTGGCGGTGAGGCTCTTGATCGCCTCGCGCACGGCCGTGCGGCTGGCGCCATAGGTCTTGCCCCAGTCCGCTTCATTGGGGAGAAGGGCACCCGGCACAAATTCGCCCGAGAGAATGCGCTCGCCGATGGCGCGCTCGATCTTGGCGTGGATGTTGCCTTTCGCCGATCTTGTCTTTCCGCGTCCGGTCATGTTGCGCTGCCGCAAAGTTCGCTGGGCATTTGTCATACAAGGCGGCGCCTATTTGTCATACAAAATTCTTGATCACTTCCCGGCCCCACACTATGGTCCGCGGCCATGACAGCGCAAGTCCGGCATGGGGCCGGAGGCGCAGTCTGGTTTTCAGGGAGGATACCTCGTGATCAATCGCAGAATTTTCATGGCATCCACGGTCGCCGCTGCCGTCGCCATCACCACGGGCATTGCACATGCCGAAGGCAAGGGCCTTGTCGGCCTCGCCATGCCGAACAAGTCGTCCACGCGCTGGATCTCGGACGGCGAATCCATGTCCAAGGAATTCTCGGCGCTCGGCTATGAAGTTGACCTGCAGTTCGCCGAAGACGACATCCCGACGCAGCTCTCGCAGATCGAAAACATGCTGACCAAGGGTGCCAAGGTCCTGGTCATCGCCTCGATCGACGGCACCACGCTGACAGACGTGCTCAAGAAGGCCCACGAAGCTGGTGCCAAGGTCATCGCCTATGACCGCCTCATCCGCAACTCCGGCGACGTGGACTATTATGCCACGTTCGACAACTTCAAGGTTGGCGTGCTGCAGGCTGACAGTCTCGTGGCCGGCCTGAAGGAGCGCTTTGCCTCGGTGAAGCCGTGGAACGTTGAACTCTTCGGCGGTTCGCCGGACGACAACAACGCCTTCTTCTTCTATGATGGCGCCATGTCGGTGCTGCAGCCGATGATCGATGCCGGCGAGATCGCCGTTGTCTCCGGCCAGATGGGCATGGACAAGGTCGGCACGCTGCGCTGGGACGGCGCCGTGGCCCAGGCCCGCATGGACAACCTGCTCTCCGCCAACTACACGGACAAGAAGGTGCACGGCGTGCTGTCGCCCTACGACGGCCTGTCGCGCGGCATCATCTCGTCGCTCAAGGGTGTTGGCTATGCGGCCGGCGCCGAAATGCCGATCGTCACCGGCCAGGACGCCGAAGTGGCTTCGGTCAAGGGCATGATGGCTGGCGAGCAGTACTCCACGGTGTTCAAGGACACCCGCGACCTCGCCAAGAAGACCGCCGCCATGGTCGATGCCGTGATGCAGGGCAAGGAACCCGAAGTCAACGACACCAAGACCTACGACAACGGCGTCAAGGTCGTGCCGTCCAACCTGCTCGTGCCGTATTCGGTGGGCAAGGGTGACATCGAAAAGCTGCTGATCGGTTCCGGCTACATCAAGGCCGAAGAACTGCAGTAAGCCACATCTGCCGACAGGGCCCCGCAGGGAGACTTGCGGGGCCCTTCTTTTCAAGACATCATGACGAACGAGAGCGGGAGAACCCGCCGGAGACCTCATGGGAGCAGTGCGGACGGCGATGCAGCAGGCAGTCGGGCCCATCCTCGAGATGAAGGGCATCACCAAGACGTTTCCGGGCGTCAAGGCGCTGACAGACGTGAACATTTCCGTCATGCCCGCCGAAATCCACGCCGTCGTGGGCGAGAATGGCGCCGGCAAATCCACCCTGATGAAGGTGCTGTCCGGCGTCTATCCGCACGGCAGCTATGACGGCACGATCCTCTATGAGGGCAAGGAACGGCAGTTCCGCAAGATTTCCGATTCCGAAGACATCGGCATCATCATCATCCACCAGGAGCTGGCGCTGGTGCCGCTGCTCTCCATCGCCGAGAACATTTTTCTCGGCCACGAGACGGCAAGGAACGGCATCATCAACTGGTTCGAGGCCTTCACGCGCACGCGCGAGCTTCTCAAGAAGGTCGGCCTCAGCGAGCATCCCAACACACTGATCACCAACATCGGCACCGGCAAGCAGCAGCTTGTGGAAATCGCCAAGGCGCTGAACAAGAAGGTGAAGCTGCTGATCCTCGACGAGCCGACCTCATCGCTCAACGAAAAGGATTCGAACGCGCTTCTCGAATTGCTGAAAGGCTTCAAGGCGCAGGGCATTGCCTCCATCCTGATCACCCACAAGCTGAACGAGGTGATGAAGGTCGCCGACCGCATCACCGTCATCCGGGATGGCAAGACGGTCGACACCATGGACGTTCACACCGGCGAGGTGAACGAGGACCGCATCATCAAGGCGATGGTGGGCCGCGACCTGTCGGAGCGCTACCCGCCGCGCATCCCGCACATCGGCGACACGCTGCTCGAGGTGAAGAACTGGAGTGTGCATCACCCGCAACATGCGGACCGGCAGGTGATCAAGGGCGTCAACCTCACGGTAAAAGCGGGCGAAGTCGTAGGCATCGCCGGACTGATGGGGGCGGGCCGCACGGAATTTGCCATGTCGCTGTTCGGCAAGGCCTATGGCACGAAGATCAGCGGCGACGTGTTCATGCGCGGCAAGCCGGTTGACGTGTCGAGCATTCCAAAGGCGATGGAGGCGGGGCTGGCCTATGTCACTGAAGACCGCAAGACCTACGGCCTCGTGCTCATCGACCACATCAAGCACAACGTGACGCTGGCCAACCTGAAGGGCGTGTCGGAGCGCGGTGTCGTCAACGACGTGAGCGAGATCGGGGTTGCCACCAAGTACCGCAAGGACCTGGGCATCCGGTCATCCAGCATCTACCAGACCACGGTCAACCTGTCGGGCGGAAACCAGCAGAAGGTGGTGCTGTCGAAGTGGCTGTTCTCTGGCCCGGACGTGCTGATCCTTGACGAACCCACGCGCGGCATCGATGTGGGCGCCAAGTTCGAAATCTACGGCATCATCAACCAGCTGGCGGGCGAGGGAAAGGCAGTGATCGTCATTTCATCCGAAATGCCGGAACTGCTCGGCATCTCGGACCGCATCTATGTGATGAACGAAGGAAAATTCGTGGCTGAAATGCCAGCCAAAGAAGCGTCGCAGGAAAAGATCATGCGCGCCATCATGAAATCATGGGGTACCTGACATGACCGATATCGCCGCCAAGGCCGAGCGCCCGTCCATCATGAGCTTCGTGAAGGCGAACATCCGCGATTACGCGCTGCTGCTGTCGCTGGCGGCCATCATGGTGTTCTTCCAGTTCACCACCAAGGGCATCCTGTTCACGCCGCTGAACATGACCAACATCATCCTGCAGAACAGCTACATCGTCATCATGGCGCTGGGCATGCTGCTGATCATCGTGGCCGGGCACATTGACCTCTCCGTCGGCTTCCTGTCCGGCTTTGTCGGTGCCATCGCGGGCGTGCTGATGGTGACCAACCCGTTCTGGCCTGTGGAATGGAAGCTGGGCACGGTGCCGGCCATTGCCGTCTGCCTGTTGGCGGGAACGCTGATCGGGGCCCTGCAGGGATGGTTCGTGGCGCGCTTCCGCATTCCCGCCTTCATCGTGACGCTGGCGGGGATGCTCATCTTCCGCGGCCTGATGATTGCCATGCTCTCCGGCCGCAACCTTGGACCCTTCCCGGAATCCTTCCAGGCGATTTCCAACGGCTATGTGCCGGACCTGCTGGCCTTCATGGCGCCCGCAGGCATCAACATGTTTGCCCTTGTCGTGGGCGCTGTGGTGACGCTGCTCATCCTGTGGTCCAACTGGAAGGCGCGCATGCTGGAGCAGGCGCATGGCATGGCGGAAGAGCCGATCGAGCTGTTCTATGGACGCAACGCGCTCATCGCCGCGGCCTTCCTTGCCTTCTCGTGGATCATGGCCAACCACAGGGGCCTGCCCAATGTGCTGATCACCATGTTCGCCCTGGTGGCGCTGTTCATGTTCATCACCACGCGTACCACCTTTGGCCGCCGGGTCTATGCCATGGGCGGCAACGAGAAGGCGGCGCGTCTTTCCGGCCTCAACACCGAGAAGATCACCATTGCGATCTTCGCTATCATGGGGGGGCTGTCGGCGCTGGCAGGCCTGGTCTATGCGGCCCGCCTCAATTCGGCCCAGCCCAAGGCCGGTGCCGGGCTTGAACTGGACGTGATCGCCGCCTGTTTCATCGGCGGGGCGGCTGTGACCGGGGGCGTCGGCAAGATCACGGGGGTGGTGATCGGGGCCTTCATCATGGGCGTCATGAACAACGGCATGGGCATCATGGGCATCGGCATCGACTGGCAGCAGGTGATCAAGGGGGCCGTGCTTCTGCTTGCCGTGTTCCTTGACGTCTATTTCAAGAACAAGTCGTAGCTGGAACGCGTTTCACCTGCTGATTGCGCGGCCGGATTGGCTGATTTCGCCATGTTGCCCGAGGATTAGGCCTATTGGACCACCACCCATGGCTGGCTGGGGCCAGCCTGCAAGACCCCATTGCCGGACGGTCATATCCCCGTCATAGTGTATGTCCTAACTCAGCCAGAAGCCGGGCCAACCGGACTTTATGGGAGTTTCGGGGAGGCATTGTGCCGGCCCCACTTTGGAGGAAATAAGAATGAGCAAATCCAAATCGACGATGGACCTGCTGAAGGCCGCCCGCCTGTCTCGCCGCTCGGTGATGAAGGCCGCCGCCGCAACCGGTGCCGTCGGATTCACCGTGCCGCTGGTCACGCGCAATGCCCTGTCTTCGTCTGGCGAACTGAATCTCCTGATGTGGTCGGACGAATTCCCGGGCGACGTGATCCCGAACTTCGAAAAGGCCACCGGCATCAAGATCAACCAGACGCCGTTCTCGCAGAACGAAGAGCAGATCAACAAGCTGCAGGCGACCGGCGGCGAAGGCTTCGACCTGTGCCAGCCCACCGTGAGCCGCGCCCCGCAGTTCAAGGATCTCGCCGTCACGACGCCTTTCGATCTCGGCAAGCTCAAGAACCTCGGCAACGTGCTGCCCGCCATGATGTCCAGCTCAGAAGCCCTGTGGAAGTGGGAAGACGGCCTGCACCACCTGCCGCATTGCTGGGGTTCGGAAGCGCTCTCCTTCCGCACCGACCTGTACAAGGGTGACCTGAGCAAGCTGTCCTACGGCTCGCTCTGGCAGGAAGACGTCAAGGGCCACACCCAGGGCCGCGGCCACTCCTTCATTCTCGGCATCGGCCTGTGGTGGGACGCGGAAGGCAAGCAGCCGTCCAACCGCATGCTCGACAGCTACAAGGATGAAGACAACTTCAAGCGCCTGTGGGATCCGATCCTGAAGTTCGCCATCGACAACAAGGCCTGGGTGAAGCAGTTCTGGGATTCCGCCGACAACACCAAGTCGGGCCTGATGGAAAACGACGTGTGGCTCGGCCAGACGTGGGACGGCCCGGCGCTGTCGCTCAAGAAGGAAGGCAAGCCCGTGGGCTACCAGGCCCCGAAGGAAGGCGCCATCGTCTGGATGGACGGCCTCACCATGCTGAAGGCCTCCAAGAACCAGGAACAGGTCTATGCCTTCATCGACTACCTGCACACGCCGGAAGTCTCGGGCATGGTTGCGGACGGTTCGGGCTACAACCCGATCATCACCGGCGCCGATGCCTTCACCTCGGAAGTCTTCAAGAAGAACTTCCAGGAAGCCTATCCGGGCGACGCGCTCAAGAACCTCTGGCCGTGGCCGGCGGAACCCTCCTGGTTCGCCGAACTGCGCAGCCAGTACGAAGCCAAGTTCAAGGCTGCCTGATTGCGGGCAGAAGTTGCAGCGCGCTTCGGCAGGCTGCACGGAGAATGGAGCCAGCCCCTTTGGGGGCTGGCTTTTTTTGACCCATTGACCGCCGCGAATTGGTTCTACTTGATCTTGGGGGCCAATCCGTAGAAAGTGCCCTGGCAAGAACGATAATAATTAATGCTCAGGGGAAATGTTATGAGTGCAGGCGTTGAGCTTGACCACGTCACGGTGAAATTCGGAAATTTCACGGCCGTGAATGACGCCACGCTCGACATCAGGAGCGGCGAGTTCTTTTCCTTCCTCGGGCCATCCGGCTGCGGCAAGACGACGATCCTGCGGACCGTTTCCGGCTTCCTCGACCCCACGGCAGGCAGTGTGCGCATCGGCGGTCAGGACATGCAGGGCATCGGGGCCAACAAGCGTCCGACGGCCCTGATCTTCCAGAACCTGGCGCTTTTCCCGCTGATGACGGTTGCGGAAAACATTGCCTATGGCCTGCGCGTGCGTGGCGTGGACAAGATGGCCCGACGCAAGAAGGCAGATGAACTGCTCGACCTGATCGCGCTGAAGGGCCAGGGCGACAAGCTGGTGAGCGAACTCTCCGGCGGCCAGAAGCAGCGCGTGGCCATTGCCCGAGCCCTCGCCGTGGAACCCAAGGTGCTGCTGCTTGATGAACCGCTCTCGGCGCTGGACCTGAAGCTGCGCCAGCACATGCGCAACGAATTGCGCGCCATCCAGCAGCGCGTCGGCATCACGTTCATCTACATCACCCACGACCAGGGCGAAGCCCTGACCATGTCGGACCGCATCGCGGTGATGAGCGATGGCGTCATTGAACAGGTGGCGGATGGCAAGATGGTCTATGACAAGCCGCAGACGCCCTTTGTTGCCTCCTTCGTGGGCGAGAACAATCCGTTCCCGGGCACGGTGAGCAAGGCCACCGCCACGGGCGCTGTCGTGGATACGGCCTTCGGCCCCCTCGCCGGCCTCAATCCCAATGGCCTGAAGGTTGGCGACAAGGCCATCCTGTTCGTGCGCCCCGAAACACTCAAGCTCGGCAAGGGTGCTGCCGCCACGAGCTTCACGACAGAGGTCGAAAGCGTGGCCTTCGAAGGCAACATGACCCATGTGTTCCTCAAAGGGGCAGCCAAGAAGAACATCACTGTCACGGTGGGCCGCCATGGCGGCGTGAAGATGCCTGCGCAGGGCGACAGGGCGAACGTGCACTATGACGAGGCCTATGGCCTCGTGCTGCCGGAAGGGAAGATGGCCCGTGAGTAGCCGCGCCCTCGTCCTGCTGGTGCCCTTTCTGGTCATCACCGCCTTCTGGCTGATGGCCCGCTATGAATCCAAACTGGGCCATGACCCCACCCACAAAAGCTACTGGGAACGCAACGGCACTGTGCTGGGCATTGCCTTCATCGCGCTGGTGGCGTTCTGGACGCTGTTCCTCGTCACGCTGCCCTATCTCTACATGGTGGTGGAGAGCTTCCACCCGCGGCTGCCGCCGGCACAACGCGGCGGCCCCAATGACTTCCTGACGATTGCCCAATACAAGTCGTTCATCGTGTCGCCGACGGATGGCGAGTGGAACTGGATCCACATGGGCAATTTCACCTACACCATCGTGGTGTCGGCGGCGGTGACCTTCCTCAACCTCTGCATCTGCTATCCGCTGGCCTATTACATGGCGCAGTCCGGCTCGGCGCAGAAGGTGCGCCTGCTGATGCTGGCGCTGATCGTGCCCTACTGGATCAACGAGATCCTGCGCGCCTTCGCGGTGCGCCTGCTGATCGCCTCGAAAGGCCTGATCAACCAGGCCCTGATGGGCAGCGGCATCACCGATGTGCCGATCGACTTCCTTGGCAGCAATACCGGCATGTGGATCGGCCTCAGCTACGCCAACCTGCTGATTATGATCTTCCCGCTCTACAATGCCATTGAAAGCCTCGACAAGAACCAGATCGAGGCGGCGCGCGACCTTGGCGCGCCATGGTGGAAGATCCACCGCGACGTGGTGATTCCCTATGCCAAGCCCGGCATCGCCTCGGGCTGCACCATGGTGTTCATGCTGGCGGCAGGTTCGCTGGCGGCGCCCCTGTTCCTCTCCGGGCCGCAGCAGCGCTGGTTCACCATGACGGTCTATGACTTCTTCTTCCAGGCCTTCAACTGGCCGCGTGGGTCGGCCTACGCCTTCATCCTGCTGGCGGCCTGCATCACCTTCGTCATGCTGGTGCTCAAACTCTTCAAGGTCAAACTCGGCGAGGCCATCCGATGAAATCCAGCGCCGTCATGAAGGGAATGCTGGGGTTCTACATCGTCCTCTTCTTCCTCTATCTCTTTGGCCCGCTCATGGTGATGAGCGTCACGGCCTTCAACACGCCGTCCTATCCGCAGGCCTTGCCCTTTGAAGGCTTCACGCTGCAATGGTTTGAAAAGCTGTGGAACCACCGCCTGATGATGGAGGGCCTGTTGAACTCGATCATCATCGGGCTTGGCGTGGTGACGATCTCCGTGCCCATCGGGCTCGCAGCCTCGATCATCATGAACCAGATCTATCACCGGGCTCGCAGCCTGTTCTATCTGGTGACGATTTCGCCGCTGCTCACGCCGGGCGTCATCATCGGCATTTCCACCGTGATCTTCTGGAAGGACGCCTTCGGTCTCACGGACTGGAGCAAGGCCACCTTCTACAAGGGGATTGTGCTGTCGATCCTTGGCCAGGCCAGCTTTGTTTCAGCCTACTGCCTGCTGATCATCATGGCACGCCTCACGCGCTTTGACCGGGCGCAGGAAGAGGCGGCACTCGATCTTGGTGCGTCCTACCCGCAGGTGTTCTGGCATGTGCTGCTGCCGTTCCTGAAACCGGCGATGCTGTCTGCGTCCGTGATCGCCTTCCTCTCGTCTTTCGAGAACTTCAACACCACGACCTTCGCCATCCTTGCCGACAAGACGCTGGTGACTGTGCTCGCGGGCGAAACTCGGCAGGGCACGACACCGGCGCTTTCGGCACTGGCCGTGATCATCATCGCCATCTCGCTGGTGGGAGCCATCACCTATGAACTGCTCAAGCGCCGCGAAGAGGCGGCTGCCGAGCGGATGAAGGAACGGGCGCGGCTCGCCGAACGGGGCGAACTGGAGCAAGCCTAGTTCCTGGCCTTGACCTTCAGGCGTGCCGCGTGCAGCAGCGGTTCAGTGTAGCCGTTGGGCTGTTCGCGGCCCTTGAAGACGAGATCGCAGGCTGCCTGGAAAGCGGTTGAGAGTTCGAAGTCCGGGGCCATGGGCCTGTAGGCGGGATCGCCTGCATTCTGCTTGTCCACAACCGCGGCCATGCGCTTCATCACCTCCATGACCTGGGCGCGGGTGCAGACCTTGTGATGCAGCCAGTTGGCGATGTGCTGCGATGAGATGCGCAGCGTGGCACGGTCTTCCATCAGGCCAACGTTGTTGATGTCCGGCACCTTGGAGCAGCCGATGCCCTGATCAATCCAGCGGACGACATAGCCGAGGATGCCTTGCGCGTTGTTTTCGATCTCGCGGATGACCTGCGCTTCGCTCCATTTGCGGAAGGCGGCGACGGGAATGTCGAGCACGGCCTCCACATGGGCGCGGCGGCCGCCTGCAGCCAGCTTCTTCTGCGCGGCGAACACGTCGATGCGGTGATAGTGCAGGGCATGCAGCGTGGCGGCGGTGGGCGAGGGCACCCATGCGCAGTTGGCACCGGATTTCGGGTGATCGACCTTCTGTTCCAGCATGGCCGCCATCATGTCGGGGGCCGCCCACATGCCCTTGCCAATCTGTGCCTTGCCGGACAGGCCGCATTCGAGGCCGATGTCCACGTTCAGGTTCTCGTAGGCCGTGATCCAGCCCTTGCGCTTGATGAAATCCTTGCGGCTGAAGGGTCCTGCTTCCATCGAGGTGTGGATTTCGTCTCCGGTGCGGTCCAGGAACCCGGTGTTGATGAAAGCAACACGGTGTCTTGCGGCGCGGATGCATTCCTTCAGGTTCACCGTGGTGCGGCGCTCCTCGTCCATGATGCCGATCTTCACGGTGTTGGCGGGCAGGCCCAGCATTTTCTCGACGCGGGTGAAGACCGTGTCAGCGAAGGCCACTTCCTCCGGCCCGTGCATCTTGGGTTTCACCACATAGACTGATCCGTGCAGAGAATTGCGCGTGCCGTCCTTCTTTTTCAGGTCGTGGAGTGCACACGTTGCTGTGACCACGGCGTCCATCAGTCCTTCGGGGATTTCGGCGCCCGACCGGTCAAGGATGGCAGGCGTCGTCATCAGGTGGCCGACATTGCGGACCCAGAGAAGGGCCTGGCCTTTCAGCATGAACGGCTTGTTGTCGGGGCCGGTGAACTCCCGGTCGGCATTGAGATGGCGGGTGAAGGCCTTGCCGCCCTTTTCCATCTTCGCCTCAAGGTCGCCCTTCATCAGGCCGAGCCAGTTGGCATAGGCCTGCACCTTGTCTTCGGCATCAACGCAAGCGACCGAGTCCTCGCAGTCCATAATGGCAGAGAGGGCGCTTTCGATCACCACGTCGGCGAGCAGGGCCTGGTCGTGACGGCCGATGAAATGGGCGCGGTCGAAGACCAGTTCGACGTGCAGTCCGTTGTTGCGCAGGAGAACCGAATCCGGCGCTTTGGGGTTGCCCCGGTAGCCCACGAATTTCTCCGGCTGGAGCAATGGCAGGTCATCCACCAGCAGCGCGCCATCCTTCACGTGATAGCGGCGGACATCGGCGTGGCTGGTGCCCTGGATGGGAAAGGCCTCGTCGAGAAAGACGCGCACGCGCGCCACCACGCGGGCCCCGCGGCCGCGTTCATAGCCACCGGCTGGTGGCGGGCTGCCCATGGCGTCAGTGCCATAGAGGCAATCATAGAGCGAACCCCAGCGGGCATTGGCGGCATTGAGGGCATAGCGGGCATTGGTCACGGGCACCACCAGCTGCGGCCCGGCGATGCTGGCGATCTCGGGATCGACATTGATGGTGTCGATCTTGAAGTCAGGGCCTTCCGGCAACAGGTAGCCGATCTTCTCCAGGAAGGCCTTCTGGGCCGGAATGCCTGCGCCCTGATTGCCGCGGTGCCAGTCATCGATCAGGGCCTGAAGCTCATCTCGTCTGGCGAGAAGAGCCCGGTTCTTCGGGGCGAGGTCGTGGACGAGCGATGAGAAATCCCGCCAGAACGCGTCGCTGGCAAGGCCCGTTCCGGGCAGTACCCGGGTGTCGATGAAGTCCGCAAGAAGTGCGTCAACCTTGAGACCGTGTTTGTCAGTGCGCATGCGCGTTCATTCCATCCAGTTTGGCAGGCCGGGGGCCGCCATAGGCCCAGTCCAGCAATTCTACGGTGTGTACTACAGGAACTCCCGTCCCAGGAAAACCTGTGCCGGAGCCAAGCTGGGTCATGCAACCGATGTTGCCTGTGGCAATCACGTCCGGGTTGGTTGTGGCGATGTTGGCCAGTTTGCGATCACGCAAGCGGCCCGAAAGTTCCGGTTGCAGGATGCTGTAGGTGCCTGCCGAGCCGCAGCAGAGATGGCCTTCGGGGATTTCGGCCACGTCAAATCCGGCATGGCGCAGCAGGGCTTGTGGCTCAGTCTTCAGTTTCTGGCCATGTTGCAGCGAGCAGGCGGAATGATAGGCCACGCGGAGTTTCATGTCTGCCTGGGGCAGGTCAAGCCGGGTGAGCAATTCGCTGATGTCACAGGCTTTGGCGCTGATGGCGGCGGCCTTCGCGGCATAGGCGGGGTCAAGGCGGAGCATGTGGCCGTAATCCTTGATGGTGGTACCGCAGCCGGATGTGGTGATGACGATGTGATCCGGATTCTCCTCCGTCCACTGATCAATTACCCGGCGGGCGCGGGCAAGCGCATCTGCTTCCTTCCCCATGTGGTGGGTGAGGGAGCCGCAGCAGCTTTCGCCGCCAGTGACGGTCACGTCGTAGCCGAAGCGGTTGAGCAGGCGGATGGTGGCCGCATTGATGGCGGGATCAAGCACCGGCTGTACGCAGCCGCGCAGCAGCGCCACCTTGCCCTTGCGGGTGGCCGATGCCGGGTAGAAACCGGGCGCACCTGTGTCTTCGCGCGGCAGTGAGGATGGCAACAGGGCGAGACCCGCGGCCATGCGCGCCATTCCCAAACGCCGCAGGAGCGGAGCGAAGGGTTTCGCCAATCCTGCTGCTGCAAGCGCATGGCGGAACAGTCCGGGGCGCGGCATGACGAAGGCGAGCAGATTGCGGAGCAGCGTTTCGCCTGCGGGCCTGCGGAAAGTCTCTTCCACATGGATGCGCGCGGTATCCACGAGGTGCATATAGTTCACGCCGGAGGGGCAGGTGGTCATGCAGGAGAGGCAGGAGAGGCAGCGGTCGATGTGGCGGGCATCGCTGACGGTCGCAGGGCGGTCTTCCTCCAGCATCTGCTTGATCAGGTAGATGCGGCCGCGCGGGCTGTCGAGTTCATCGCCCAAGAGCACATAGGTCGGGCAGGTGGCGGTGCAGAAACCGCAATGCACGCAAGACCGCAGGATGCCATTGGCGTCGGCCAGCACCGGGTCTTGCAGTTGCGCGGTCGTGAAATGCGTCTGCATGGCTCAGCCCTTCACCATGATGCCGGGGTTGAAGAGATTGCGGGGATCGAAGGACTGCTTCACCCGCGTCGAAAGCGCGGCCAGAGCCGGCGGTTGCGGCATGAAGGCCGAGACCCTTGCCCGTACTGCTTCCGGCGCGCGCACCAGCGTGGCATGGCCTGTCGGCAGGGAGGAACGGATGACAGACTGACCGCCATCATCCGCACCTGCAACCGCCAGCCAGAGCAATCCGCCGGCCCAATCAAAGAAGTGTGACGCTTCGAGGTTCGCCGCAATCGCTGCCGCAACTTTCGCGCCGTCGGTCGGCGTGGTGCTGACGCGCCAGACAGCGTGCTCCCTCAGGCCCCAGAAAGGTTTCACATCGCGCAGGCCCGCCCACAGCCGGGCTGAGTCCTTCTGGCCGAGAATGCCTGCATCGCGGCCCAGCAGCTTCACCAGCCGGTCGCGGCGGGCGACGACGGACGGGGCGATGCCTTCAAGGCGCAGCCATGTCGCTTCGCCGGGCACATGGGCGGCGGCGGAGACATCGGCGGGCGACTGCATGGCATCGGCCATGAGGCGAACGGCCGTTTCATCATCCAGATGGCGCAGCACGATCGTCTCTTCTGTCTCAGGCAGTGGCAGCACCTTGACGATGATCGAGGTCATGGCGGCGAGAGAGCCATATGAGCCGGTGGCCAGCTTGGCGAGATCATAGCCTGTCACGTTCTTCACCACGCGGGCTCCGGCGCGGATGCGCTGGCCCGATCCGGTGACAGCGGAGAAGCCCAGCACGTGGTCGCGTGCCGCCCCGGCGCGAATGCGGCGCGGACCGGACAGGCCGCAAGCCACGATGCCGCCAAGGCTGCCGGATGACGGGCTGCCGAGAAGACTGCTGAGGTCCGGCGGTTCAAAGGCCAGCATCTGGCCATGCTTGCGCAGGAGTTTTTCAATGTCGGCAAGTGGTGTTGTGGCACCGGCTTCGAGGATCAGCTCTTCCGGCTCATAGACGGCAATGCCAGCGAAATGTTTCAGCGACAGCACAGTCGTGGTGTCGACCGGATTGCCCAGCGCCATCTTTGTACCGAGACCCTGAATGCGCAGCGGCGCTTGCGCCGCCGCCACCAGTTCTGCGAGTTCATCCTCGGTCCTTGGGGCCATGGTCCGGGTCATCAGAAGCGCGGCAGGTCTGGGTGGGGCAGGTTGCCCTTGCTCACATGCATGCGGCCCAGTTCGGCACAGCGGTGCAGCACGGGGAAGACCTTGCCGGGATTGAGCAGGCCTTTCTCGTCGAAGGCGCATTTCACCCGTTGCTGCTGGGCCAGGTCGGCATCAGAAAACATTTCGGGCATGAGGTCGCGCTTTTCGATGCCGACGCCATGTTCACCGGTGAGCACGCCGCCCACCTTCACGCAGAGGCGCAGGATGTCGGCGCCAAAGGCTTCGGCGCGGTCGAACTCGTTGTCGGTGTTGGCATCGAAGAGAATGAGCGGGTGCAGGTTGCCGTCCCCGGCGTGGAAGACGTTGGCGACTCGAAGGCCATGCTTGCGGGACAATTCCTCCATGCCGCGCAGCACCTGCGGCAGGGCCTTGCGGGGAATGGTGCCATCCATGCAGATGTAGTCGGGCGAAATGCGGCCCACCGCCGGGAAGGCGGATTTTCGCCCGGCCCAGAAGGCGAGGCGTTCGGCCTCGCTGGTCGAGACCTTCACGGTCTGCGCCTTGTTTTTCTCGGCAATGGCCTTCACCCGGTCCATCAGATGGTCAACCTCAACCTGCGGCCCGTCCAGCTCAATGATGAGCAGCGCTTCGGCATCGCGGGGGTAGCCGCAATGGGCAAAGTCTTCTGCCGCGTGAATGGCCGGACGGTCCATCATTTCCATGCCGCCGGGAATGATCCCCGCCGCAATCACGTCCGCCACGCATTGCCCGCCGTCTTCGCTGGAGGCAAAGCCCACAAGCAAGGCGCGCGCCGTCTCCGGCTTCTGCAGGATGCGGACTGTCACTTCGGTGACAACGCCGAGCAGGCCCTCCGAGCCTGTCATCAGACCCAGCAAATCGTAGCCTTCGCTGTCGAGATGCTTGCCGCCCAGCCGGATCACTTCACCCGTGACCAGCACCATTTCGAGGCCGAGGATGTTGTTGGTGGTGAGGCCGTACTTCAGGCAATGCACGCCACCGGAATTTTCCGCCACATTGCCGCCGATGGTGCAGGCGATCTGCGAGGAGGGATCGGGGGCATAATAGAAGCCCTTGTGCTCGACGGCCTTGGTGATGGCGAGGTTGGTGACACCGGGCTGCACCACGGCAGAGCGGTTGGCGAAGTCCACCTCCAGCACGCGGTTGAATTTCGCCATGCCGAGCAGGATGCCGTCAGCGAGGGGCAGCGCGCCGCCCGAGAGCGATGTGCCGGCACCGCGCGGCACCACCTTGACGCCGTTGTCGTGGGCGTAGCGCAGCACCTGCGAGACCTGTTCGGTCGTCTCCGGCAAGGCCACGACGAGCGGCGGCTGGCGGTAGGCGGCAAGGCCATCGGATTCATAGGCGCGGAGGGCCGGGGCGGCGTCAATCACATGCGATGCCAGCAGAATGCGGCGCAAGGCGGTGACGATCTCGCCACGGCGCGCCATCACTTCCGCATCCGGGATCGGCATCGCCACCATGGTTCAGCCGTTCACTGCCAGATAAACCGAATAAAGCGAGGTGCAGCCGCAGATGAACAGGCGGTTGCGCTTCAGGCCGCCGAAGCAGACGTTGGCCACAAGTTCGGGGATGTGGATTTTGCCGATCAGCGTTCCGTCCGGCAGGTAGCAGTGCACGCCATCCCCGGCGCTGGTCCAGATGCGGCCGTCCGTATCCACGCGAAAACCATCGAACAGGCCCGCCGTGCAGTCGGCAAACACCCGGGAAGCGCCCAGCGTCTTGCCATCCGGTTTCACCGTGAGGGCGCGGATGTGTTTGGGGCCATTTTCCTTATGGGAAATGCCGGTGTCCGCCACATAGAGAATGCTCTCGTCGCGGGAGAAGGCGAGGCCGTTGGGCTTCTCGAAGTCGTCGGCCACCAGCGCGACGTCGCCCGAGGGATCGATGCGATAGACATGACATGCGCCGATTTCGCTTTCGGCCCTGCCGCCCTCATAGTCGGCGAGAATGCCGTAGCTGGGATCGGTGAACCAGATGGAGCCATCTGATTTCACCACGACGTCATTTGGCGAGTTGAAGCGCTTGCCCTTGTAGCGGTCAGCCAGCACGTTGACGGTGCCGTCATGCTCGGTGCGGGTGACACGGCGCGCACCGTGTTCGCAGGTGACGAGGCGGCCTTCGCGGTCAGTGGTGTTGCCGTTGGAATAGTTGGAGGGCGTGCGGAACACGGCCATGTGGCCGTCACATTCGTCGTAACGCAGCATGCAGTTGTTGGGGATGTCGGAGAAGACGAGATAGCGCCCGCCGCCGAACCAGGCGGGGCCTTCCGCCCAGCGCGCGCCCGTCCACAGCCGTTCGACGCGGGCATGGCCGATCAGCGTCTGGCTGAAGCGCTTGTCCAGCACCTCGAAGCCCGTGCCTTCCGGCTCGCCGTAATACGTCGTCTGGTACATGGTTGATCCTCCGGTGCCGATTTAAGCGCAAGCTGCCGTGCGCGTCATGTGGAAATCGCGGAAAAGAGCGAAACGGAATGGGGCGGGCAGTCTCCACCGCTGCCCGTGGTGAAGATCCGCCGCCACTGCCCGGTGCCGCCGGACAGTGGCAGGGCAAGGCTTTTGCCGCCACCATTGCAGGCGATGGCCAGGCGCTCCGTCTCGCCCGACAGGACGATGCCGAGGAAACGCAGGTCCGGGCTGTCCCAGTCCGGTGTTTCGCCATCCGAGCCGAACCATGCCGCGTCACCGTCGCCATTGAGGAAGCGGTCCTCCGTGAGCAGGGGATGTGACGCGCGGATGGCGACGAGGCGCGCGGCGCAGTCGATGAGAGCCTGGTCGGCATCTTCCCAGTCCAGCCAGGTGGTGCCGTTGTCCTGGGCATAGGCGTTGTTGTTGCCGCCCTGGCTGCGGCCGAACTCGTCACCCGCCGTCAACATGGGGGTGCCGCGGGCGAAGAACAGGGTGGCGAGAAGGGCCCGCACATTGCCGCCGGGCCATGTCACCTCGTGGGACTTGCCGTCGCGGTTGCCTTCGCCATTGGCGAGGTTGTCCTTGTGGGAAAAGCGTGTCAGGTCGGCCAGCGTGAAGCCATCGTGGGCCGCCACGAAATTGATGCTGTTGGATGGCTGCTTGCGGGGCTTGAACACGTCAGACGATCCGGCAAGCCTTGTGGCCAGCGCATTGACCGAAAAGCTGTCACCGCGCCAGAAACGGCGGACGTCATCGCGGAACTTGTCGTTCCATTCCAGCCAGCGGGGCGGGAAGTTGCCGAGCTGATAACCGCCGGGCCCCACGTCCCAGGGTTCGGCAATGAGCAGGCAGCGGGACAGCACGGGATCGGCCGAGATGGCGCGGATCAGCGGGGCGTCGTGGTGAAAGCCGTCGCTGCCGCGCCCCATCACCGTTGCGAGATCGAAGCGGAAACCGTCGAGGCCCGTCACATCGATCCAGTGGCGCAAAGCGGCCACGGTGTAATCCACAACGGCCGGATGATCGAGCGCCACGGTGTTGCCGCAGCCCGTGTCATTGACGGGATGGCCATGGATGTGGCGGTACCACACGGTGTTGTCGAGGCCGCGAAACGAAAGCGTTGGACCCGCCGCATCGCTTTCGCCCGTGTGGTTCAGCACCACGTCCAGCACCACCTGAAAGCCGTGGGCGTGCAGTTTGGCCACTGTATCGGCGATCTCCGCAAAGCCGCCAGGGGCAAGGCGCGGGTCGGGGGCGAAGAAGGTGACGGGGTTGTAGCCCCAGGCATTGGCGAGGCCGAGGGCGTGCAGGTGGCGTTCGTCGATCCAGGCCATGAGCGGCATCAGTTCGATGGTGTCCACGCCCAGCCGCCTGAAATGCTCCAGTGCGGCCGGTTCCGCGAGGGCCGCCATGGTTCCGCGCTTCGATGCGGGTATGCCGGGGTGGCGCATGGAGAAGGCCTTGACCGGGACTTCGTAGATCCAGCACGGCACATGCGGCGTTGCGCGCGTCACCTTGTGCAAGGGCGGCGTGACCACGCCCTTGGGCACCAGGTCCTTGGTTTCGCGGGCGTGCTCGCACAATCCGGGATGGAAGGAGTAAGGGCGGTCCAGCGCCGTGGCATGCGGGTCCACCAGCAGCTTGTGGACATCGAAGCGCAGGCCGTCATGGGGGTTCCACGGGCCTTCGGCGCGAAGCCCGTAGTGGGCACCTGCCTTGACGTTTGCCGCAAATCCATAGTGCACGTCGCCGTCGCGCTGGCCGAGTTCCAGCCTGTGCAACTCGCGCTTTCCATGGCTGTCGAACAGGCAGAAGAACACCCGCTTGGCATGGGCCGAGCGCACGGCCACGTTCACTCCGCCGTCCATCAACGTGACGCCAAGCGGGACAGGCGATCCGCGGTGTTCGAGACGGACGGGTGTCAGGTGATCACCGTCGGTTCAGTGCGGGCCGTGTGGCCGGGAATGTCGGCGATGGAGCGGGACAGGGCGATGAGGTCCTGCAATGCGGCTTGCGTCTCCATGCCGTGAAGGGCCGGGTCAGCGATGTAGCGTTCGAGGTAGACACGCAGTGTCGCGCCCGCCGTGCCGGTGCCGGAGAGGCGGTAGATGATGCGCGCGCCATCGGCAAAGACAAGCCGGATGCCCTGGCTGGAGGTGTGCGACTTGTCCACGGGGTCGTCGTAGGCAAAGTCGTCTGCCGTGGTGAGGCCGTGGGCGGCCTTGATGGCAGGGAGGTTGGCGCGCAAGCCGTCCATCAGCCGGTTGGCGCTCTCGGACTCAACTTCCTCGTAGTCATGGCGGGAGTAGAAGTTGCGGCCATATTCCGCCCAATGGGCCGTCACGATGTCGGCAACACTCTTGCGTGTGCTGGCGAGAATGTTGAGCCACATGAGCACCGCCCAGAGGCCATCTTTCTCGCGCACATGGTTGGAGCCGGTGCCGAAGCTTTCCTCGCCGCAGACCGTGGCAAGTCCTGCGTCCAGCAGGTTGCCGAAGAACTTCCAGCCCGTCGGCGTTTCATAGCAGGCAATGCCGAGCTTCTTTGCCACGCGGTCTGGCGCGCAGCTGGTGGGCATGGAGCGGGCGATGCCGGCAATTCCGGTTCTGTAGCCGGAGGCGCAGGCGGCATTGGCGGCGATGATGGCGAGTGAATCCGAAGGCGTCACATAGATGCCGCGCCCGACGATGAGGTTGCGGTCGCCATCGCCATCGGAGGCGGCGCCGAAATCGAAGTCCGAACCCAGCATCACGGTGTCGCAGAGTTCCTTGGCATGCACGAGGTTGGGGTCCGGGTGATGGCCGCCAAAATCCGGCAGGGGCGTACCGTTGATGACGGTGCCTTGCGGGGCGCCAAGCATGCCTTCAAGGATGACCTTGGCATAGGGTCCGGTGATGGCACCCATGCCGTCAAATTTCATCCGGAAACCGGATTTGAAGAGGGCGCGTATGGCGTCGAAATCGAAGAGCTGCTGCATCAGCTGGGCATAGTCGGCGACGGGATCGATCACCTCGGCGGTCATGCCTTCGATCATGGTCTTGCCGGTCCGGGTCAGGTCGATGTCCGGCGTGGTGGTGGTCTTGTAGGCGGTGATCACCTTGCTGCGCGCGAAGACCGCATCGGTCACCTTTTCCGGGGCAGGGCCGCCATTGCCCATGTTGTACTTGATACCGAAGTCGCCATCCGGTCCGCCGGGATTGTGGCTGGCGGAAAGGATGAGGCCGCCATAGGCCTTGTGGTGGCGGATGACGTGGGATGCGGCGGGTGTGGAGAGCAGGCCGTTCTGCCCCACGATGACACGGCCAAAGCCGTTGGCGGCGGCCATGCGGATGGCGGTCTGGATCACATCGGTGTTGTAGAAGCGGCCATCGCCGCCCACCACCAGCGTCTTGCCGGCAAAGCCCTCAAGGCTGTCGAAAATCGATTGGATGTAGTTTTCGGCGTAGTGTGGCTGCTGATAGACCTTCACCTTCTTGCGCAGGCCGGATGTTCCGGGCTTCTGGCCGTCGAATGGCCGTGTGGCGACAGTCACGCTCATGCGTCAGCCCTTCAGTTGCTTGTAGAGGTCGGCGTAATGCTTGGCGCTGCGATCCCATGATACGTCTGCCGCCATGCCGTTCACCTGCATCTTCGTCCATTGCGGGGCGTCGGCAAACATGTTGCCTGCCCGCTGCAGGGCATTCTGCAGTGAGGGTTCATCGACGGGCGAGAACTGGAAACCCGTGGCGACGCCCGCGGCAAGTGCCGCTTCGTTGGCGTCAATCACCGTGTCGGCAAGTCCGCCGGTGCGCGCCACCACCGGCACGCAGCCATAGCGCAGGCCATAGAGCTGGGTGAGGCCGCAGGGCTCGAAGCGTGATGGCACCAGCATGGTGTCGGCGCCGCCCTGCACCAGATGGGAAAGCGCCTCATCATATTTCATGACGATGGCCACGCGGCCCTTGTGGCGCTGGGCGGCGGTGGCGAAGGCACCTTCGATACCGGGTTCGCCGGTGCCGACGATGGCCAGCCGCGCGCCGGAAGCCACCAGCCAATCCAGCTGGCTGGCCAGAATGTCGAGGCCCTTCTGCCAGGTCAGGCGGCTGACCACGCCGTGGAGAATGCCGTCATCCTTCTCAAGGCCGAAACGCTTCTCCATCTCGCGCTTGTTGTCGCGGCGTTTGGCGAGTGTCCTGGCGGTGAAGGATGAAACAAGCGCCTTGTCATCAGCGGGATTCCAGATCGCCGTATCAATGCCGTTGACGATGCCGTGGGTGTTGTGGCGGCGGGCGCGCAGCAGCCCGTCCAGCCCCATGCCGAATTCCGGCGTGCAGATTTCGCGGGCATAGGTGGGCGAAACCGTGGTGATGGCATCGGCGGCGGCAAGGCCGCCCTTGAGGAAACCGACATTGCCGTAGTACTCCAGCCCTTCGATGGAATAGGCAGCGGCGGGAAGCCCGAGACGCGGGAATACCGAAGCCGGGAACTGGCCCTGAAAGGCAATGTTGTGCACGGTCACCACGGTTCGTGGGCCGCCACGGTGGCGCACATCCACGGCAGCCAATGCCGCCTGCCAGTCATGAAGGTGCAGGATGTCCGGCGTCCAGGTTTTCAAGGCGCCGCGGCCGATGTCGGCGGCGACTGTGGAAAGCGCGGCAAAACGGATGGCGTTGTCCGGCCAGTCCCTCCCGTCTGGCCCCACATAGGGGTTGCCGGGCCGGTCATAGAGATGGGCCGCCTCCAGCGCCATGATCTCCATGCCATGCACCACGCCCAGCAGGATGCGGGCGGCACCTCCAAAGAGGTCCGCATAGCCGTGCACCTGCCTGCCCTTGGCAAGTGCCGCCATCACGGCAGGATAACCCGGCACCAGCACCCGCATGGCAATGCCATGGGGCTTCAGGGCAGCCGGGAGCGCGCCCACGACATCGGCGAGACCGCCGGTCTTGACCAGCGGAAACACCTCAGAAGCAACAGACAGGACGTTCATCTGGCCTGGCATCATCCCAGCCGGTCAATCATCGGTTTGGTGATGAGGCACACGCCGTTGTCGGTGCGGCGGAAGCGCTTGCCGTCCAGTTCGGGGTCTTCGCCCACCACGAGGCCTTCGGGGATCACCACGTCGCTGTCGATCACCACGCGCTTCAGCGAGGCGTTGCGTCCGATCATGGCGCGCGGCAGCACCACGGCCTCCTCCAGCGTTGTGAAGGAATTGACGCGCACGTTGGTGAAGAGCAGCGAGCGGCGGATGGCGGCGCCCGAGACGACGCAGCCACCGGAAACCAGCGAAGCGACGGCGAGGCCGCGGCGCCCTTCGAGATCATGCACGAACTTTGCGGGCGGTGTCACCTCGCCATAGGTCCAGATCGGCCAGTTGTGGTCATAGAGATCGAGTTCCGGCACCGTGTCGGTGAGATCGACATTGGCGGCCCAATAGGCGTCGACCGTACCGACGTCGCGCCAGTAGGAGCCCGCCTCCAGGTCAGAGCGCACGCAGGAACGGGCAAAACGGTGGGCCACGGCCTTTCCGTTCTTCACCACGTAGGGGATGATGTCCTTGCCGAAATCGCGGCTGGACTTCTTGTCGGCGGCGTCGCGGCGCAGGAGGCCGGCGAGGAAGTCCGTCTCGAAGACATAGATGCCCATGGAGGCCAGCGCCATGTCGGGGTTGTCGGGAATGCCGGGCGGGTCTTTCGGCTTTTCAACAAAGGCGGTGATGCGGTCCTTGGTATCCACATGCATGACGCCGAAGCCTGACGCTTCCTCGCGCGGCACTTCGAGGCAGCCGATGGTGACGTCGGCGTTGGTGTCCACATGCTGCTGCAGCATCAGCTCGTAGTCCATCTTGTAGATGTGGTCGCCCGCAAGGATGACGATGTATTTGGGCCGATAGGAGAGAATGATGTCGAGGTTCTGGTACACGGCGTCGGCCGTGCCGGCATACCACTGGTCTTCCGAGACGCGCTGCGAGGCGGGCAGGATGTCAAAGCCTTCGTTGCGTTCCGGCCTGAGGAAGTTCCAGCCGCGCTGTAGATGGCGGATCAGGCTGTGGGCCTTGTACTGGGTGGCGACGCCGATGCGGCGGATGCCGGAGTTGACGGCGTTGGACAGCGCGAAATCGATGATGCGTGACTTGCCGCCAAAGGGCACGGCGGGTTTGGCGCGCTTGTCGGTCAGCTCCATCAGGCGGCTGCCGCGCCCCCCGGCGAGGACATAAGCCATTGCGTCGCGCGCAAGCGGTGCGCTTTTGTGCCTGACTCCCACTGGTCTCTCCCACGTCGTTTCTGTCGTTACCCGTCAGCGACGAAGTACACCGTGGCAAGCGGCGGAAGGGTGACCTTCGCCGACGCTGGCTTCCCGTGGGAGGGGGTGGTCTGCGCCACGAAACCTCCCAGGTTGCCGCGCCCCGTGCCCCAGTAGGCTTCGGCATCTGTATTCAGGACTTCACGCCACTTCCCTGATTTTGGCAAGGGCAGAGTGTAGTTCTCGCGCGCGATGGGGGTGAAATTGCTCACACACACAACCATGGGGCTCATGCCGTCCCCGGCGTGGCGTGCCCAGGCAAAAACCGAATTCTCGCTGTCGTCGGCGAGCAGCCATTCAAAGCCTTCCGGCTCGCAGTCCCGGGCGTGCAGTGCGGGCTCGTTCGCATAGGCGTGGTTGAGGTCACGCACGAGGGCCTGCATGCCCTGGTGCGGGGCACCGGACAGCAGGTGCCAGTCCAGCCCGCGTGCCTCGCTCCACTCCAGCCAGGGGGCCCATTCCTGCCCCATGAACAGCAGCTTCTTGCCGGGATAGGCCCACATGAAGGCGTAGTAGGCGCGCAGTGTCGCAAATTTCTGCCAGTCGTCGCCGGACATCTTGGCCAGCAGCGAGCCTTTGCCGTGCACCACTTCATCGTGGGACAGTGGCAGCACGAAGTTTTCCGAGAAGGCGTAGAGCAGGCCGAAGGTGAGATCGTTGTGGTGGTACTTCCGGTGCGCCGGGTCACGCTTCAGGTAGGCCAGCGTGTCGTGCATGAAACCCATGTTCCACTTGAAGCCGAAGCCGAGGCCGCCGGTGCTGGTGGGCTTGGAGACACCGGGGAAGGCGGTTGATTCCTCCGCGATGGTCATTACACCGGGGTGCTGGCCGTAAACCTCGTGGTTCATGCGCTGCAGGAAGGCGATGGCCTCGAGGTTCTCGCGTCCGCCATGGCGGTTGGGAATCCACTCGCCTTCCTTGCGGGAGTAGTCGAGGTAGAGCATGGAGGCGACGGCGTCCACGCGCAGGCCATCGATGTGGTACTTGCCGCACCAGAAGAGCGCGTTGTTGAGCAGGAAGCTTGCCACCTCGCGGCGGCCGAAATTGTAGATCGCGGTGTTCCAGTCGGGATGATAACCTTGGCGCGGGTCCTCATGCTCGTAGAGTGCCGTGCCATCGAAACGGGCAAGGCCGAATTCGTCGGTGGGGAAGTGGGCGGGCACCCAGTCGAGGATGATGCCGATGCCTTCGGCGTGGGCGCGGTTCACAAAGCGGGCAAAACCATCGGGCGAACCAAAGCGCGAGGTGGGGGCGAACAGCCCGGTCGGCTGGTATCCCCATGACGGATCGAAGGGGTGCTCCGAGACAGGCAGCAACTCGATGTGGGTGAAGCCCATGTCCTTGACATAGGAAATGAGCTGTTCGGCCAGTTCATCATAGGTGAGGAAGCGGTTGTCGGGCCCGCGCCGCCATGAACCGGCATGCACTTCATAGATGGACATGGGGACGCGGCGCTGGTCGCGCTGGCGGCGGGCGAGATAGTCGCCGTCACTCCAGGCGAAACCATCGATGCGGGCGACCTTGGAGGCGGTGTTGGGGCGCAGTTCGGCGGCAAAGCCGAAGGGATCGGCCTTCAGCGGCAGACGGTTGCCGGACGAGTCGAGCAGTTCGAACTTGTAACCCTGTCCCTCGCAGGCACCGGGCACGAAGGTTTCCCAGATGCCGGTGTCGAGGCGCTTGCGCATCACATGCAGGCGGCCATCCCAGGCGTTGAAGTCGCCGATCACCGAGACGCGCTGCGCATTGGGTGCCCAGACGGCGAAGTGCACGCCATCGGCCCCTTCATGGTGCATGGGGTGCGCACCGAGTTTGTCATGCAGGCGGAGATGGTTTCCCTCTCCGATGTAGTAGTCGTCCATGGGCCCCAGCACCGGACCAAACGAATAGGCATCGGTCACGGACCAGACGCCGCCTTCGTTGGAGCAGCTGAAACGCAGGGGCTGGCGGCCCGCGAGCTTGACGGTGCTTTCGAAGAAACCGGCGGAGTGGCGCTGTTCCAGCGCGCCGATGCGGGTGCCATCAAGGGCGTGAACCTCAACGCCCAGCGCACCCGGCACGAAGCAGCGGACCACCCAGTTCTTGCCGTGCTGATGCAGGCCCAGGACGTCGAAGGGATTGCCGTGGCGGCCCTGGACGATTGCCTCGACTGCCGTGGCAGACAATCTCCATTTTGGCTCGGCCATGCACGCCCTCCCGGCACTTCTGGTGCCTTATTTGACTGGCACCTTCCAGATGTCTCGGGCGTATTCGCTGATCGTCCTGTCGGAGGAGAACCAGCCCATGCGCACCGTATTCAGGATTGCAGAGTGCGTCCAATCATCCGGCTTTGTCCAGAGGGATGAGACTTTTTCCTGAGACGCGGCGTAGGCCGCGAAATCGCTGCCGACCATGAACCAGTCGCCGTTGAGGATGGAATCGACAATCGGGCGGTAGCGCATGGTGTCGCCGTCGGAATAATGGCCGGAGAGCAGGGCCTCGCAGACGCGCCTGAGGGCGGGTGTTTCCCCGATCAGCCTGCGGCCATCAACGCCTGCTCGGCGGCGGGCCTCCACTTCGTGGGCTTCGAGGCCGAACAGGAAGAAGTGGTCTTCGCCCACCTGTTCGCGGATTTCCACATTGGCGCCATCGAGCGTGCCGATGGTCAGCGCGCCATTGAGGGCGAATTTCATGTTGCCCGTGCCCGAGGCTTCCATGCCGGCTGTTGAAATCTGCTCGGAAAGATCGGTGGCCGGCACGATCACTTCCGCAAGGCTGACATTGTAGTTGGGGATGAAGGCCACCTTCAGGCGGCCCTTCAGGCTGTGGTCAGCGTTCACCACGGCGGCGACGTCGTTGACGAGCTTGATGATCAGCTTGGCCTGGGCATAGCTGGCGGCAGCCTTGCCCGCGAAAATCCGGACGCGCGGCGTCCAGTCCTTGGACGGCTCGTCGCGCATGGCTTCATAGAGGGCAACCGTCTCCAGGATATTCAGGAGCTGGCGCTTGTATTCATGGATGCGCTTGATCTGCACGTCAAACAGCGCCGAGGGATCGGTTGCAATGCCCATGCGCGCGGCGATGAGATTGGACAGTTCCGCCTTGTTGGCGCGTTTCACCGCGGCAAATTTCTGGCGGAAGGCCTTGTCCCCGGCGAAGGGTTCGGCCTTTTTCAGTTCGCTGGCATCGCTCAGGAAGCCGTCGCCGATCACGGATTTCAGCAGGTCGGCCAGGCCGTTGTTGGCGCCCTTGAGCCAGCGCCGCGGCGTGATGCCGTTGGTCTTGTTGTTGATGCGGTCGGGAAACAGCGTGTGCAGGTTCTTGAACACCGTCTCCTTCATCAGGCCGGTGTGCAGTGCCGAGACGCCGTTGATGCTGTGCGAGCCGACGAAAGCGAGTTGCCCCATGCGCACGCGGCGGCCGGCATGTTCGTCGATCAGCGAGATGGAGGAGATGAACTCCGCCGTCACGCCGGGGCGGGCGCGGGCCACCTTCAACAGGTCTTCGTTGATGGCGTAGATGATCTGCATGTGGCGCGGCAGCATGCGTTCCATCAGGCCGACAGGCCAGCTTTCCAGCGCTTCGGGCAGCAGGGTGTGGTTGGTATAGGAGGTGACCGCCTGGGTGATCTTCCAGGCCTCAGTCCAGATGACACCGTGCATGTCAACGAGCAGGCGCATGAGTTCAGCGACGGCGATGGCCGGGTGGGTGTCGTTGAGCTGGATCGCCACCTTGTCGGGGAGCGAGGTGAGATCAGGGTTGCTTTGCAGGTGGCGGCGCAGGATGTCCTGCAGCGAGGCGGACGTGAAGAAGAACTCCTGGCGCAGGCGCAGTTCCTGTCCCTGCGGGGTGGAATCCGCCGGGTAAAGGACGCGGGTGATGATTTCCGCGCGGTTGTGGTCGGCGAGCGCCCCGGCGTAGTCGCCGACATTGAAGGCATCGAGGTGGATGGGATCGAGGGCGCGCGCCGACCAGAGACGCAGCGTGTTCACGCGCCGTCCGCGCCAGCCCACCATGGGCGTGTCGTAGGCAGTGGCGAGCAGGGCTTCGCCGTGGTGCCAGTAGTGGCGCTGGCGCACATCGGCCAGCGCTTCGCCCGCCACATGGCCGAAGAAGCCGACACGGTAGGCGGCTTCGCGGCGCGGGAATTCCCAGGGGTTGCCGCCTTCCAGCCAGTCTTCCGGGCGCTCGGTCTGCCAGCCGTCGGTGATCATCTGGCGGAACAGGCCATGGGAATAGCGGATGCCGTAGCCGTAGGCGGGGATGTCGAGGCTGGCGAGGCTCTCCATGAAGCAGGCAGCAAGACGGCCGAGACCGCCATTGCCCAGCGCTGCGTCCGGTTCCATTTCCTCCACCAGCGAGAGGTCCACCTCCAGCGAGCGCAGTGCCGCCTCGAAGGGCTCGGTCAATTCGAGATTGGAGAGCGCGTCGCGCAGCAGGCGGCCAATGAGGAATTCCAGCGAGAGATAATAGACGCGCTTGGCTCCCGCCTTGTAGGCGCGGCGGGTGGACTCCATCCAGCGGTCGATGATGCGGTCACGCAGCGCCAGGATCGTCGCATGCAGCCAGTCGTGGCGCTTGGCCACCACGGGGTCCTTGCCGATGGCATAGGTCAGCTTGGCGAGAATCTCAGATCTCGCCTTCTCGGCATGGGCGTTCATCACCGCTGGCTTCATTCCGTGTGCGCTCCTCAAAATCGGGCGCTCCGTTTACGGGGCAGGCGCGGGAAGGGCAAGCGGAAAGGGCCTTGCTGTGAATGAAGAACGTGCCCAGGAATGGGGCAGTTCTGGCGCTCACGTGCCACAAAAGGTCACGTGCCGCAGAAGGTTTGGCGCACTTCTTCTTCGTCGGTGGGGGGCTGTTCGAGGTCGTCACAGCCATCCTGTGCGCTGAAGGGAGTGGCGAGCGCGGCGAGCAGACGGTGGGTGGGTGCCAGATCACCTGCGTTCGCGGCGGCAAGGGCTTCCTCGACGCGGTGGTTGCGCGCGATATAGACGGGGTTGGCCCGGCGCATGGCGTTGACATCCGGAGCCGGTCCAGCACGCTCGCGCCAGTGGGCGAGGAAGGCTGCGGCCTCTTCCTGTGTCGCAAAGAGTGGTGTCAGCATGGCTTCATCGGCGCCGCCCGCCACTTGCGTGAGCCTGCGGAAGATCAGGGTGAAGTCGGCGTTGCCCCGCATCATGTGCGTGAAGACCGTGGCGATGCGCTCGCCGTCATCCGCGTTTGCGCCCCGCCAGCCCAACTTGGCCCGCATGCCCTCCTCGAAATGCTGCTCGAAGGCCGGCATGAAGAGGGCAAGTTCCTCCCTGGCGATGGTGATGGCCTTGTCCTGTTCGTCATCCAGCAGTGTCAGCAGGCTCTCGGCGAGACGGGTCAGATTCCACAATGCGATTGCGGGCTGCTTATCCCAGGCATAGCGGCCGTACTGGTCGATCGAGGAAAAGACCTTCTGGGGGTGGAAGCGGTCCATGAAGGCGCAGGGGCCGAAGTCGATGGTTTCGCCCGCCACCTGCATGTTGTCGGTGTTCATCACGCCATGGATGAAACCGACGCACATCCATTGGGCGATGAGGCTGGCCTGGCGGGCGATGACGCTGCGCAGGAAATGGCGCGGAGGTGCAAGGCCTGCAGGCGGGGACACGAAGTTGCGCGCCAGTTCGCGCTGCAGCAGTGCTTCAAGGGCGTCGCGGTCGCGGTTGGCGGCGGCCAGCTGGAAGGTGCCGACGCGCACATGGGTCCGGGCGATGCGAGTGAGAACGGCACCCGGCTCCTTCTTCTGGCGGTAGACAGGGTCGCCCGTCGCCACGACGGCAAGTGAACGGGTCGAAGGGATGCCCAGTCCGGCAAAGGCTTCGCTCACGATGTATTCCCGCAGCATGGCGGAGAGCGTGGCGCGGCCATCGCCATTGCGGGCGAAGACGGTGGCGCCAGATCCTTTGAGGTGGAGATCGTGGAGCGTGCCATCGGGGGCGCGCCATTCACCCGCAAGCTGGGCGCGGCCATCGCCCAAGAGAGGCGAGAAGCCTCCGAACTGGTGGCCGCTGTAGGCCATGGCGAGCGGCGTGGCACCGGGCAGCGGCGTATTCCCCGCCAGCGCCTGCAGCGCCGCAGGCGAGCGCAGCCAGTCCACATCAAGGCCGAGTTGCGACGCCAGCGCCTCATTGCGCAAGACCCAGGACGGATTGGACGCGGCATCCTGCGTCACAGTGTGATGCAGCAGGGCAGGCAGTTGCGCGTAGGTGGTGGTGAAAGCGGGAGCCGCTGCCATCACTTCTCGCCGGATGGCCTGAGCCAGCCGAGATCCGGATAGGCCAGCGGCTCCTTGGCCTTGAAGAAGTAGCGGCGGAAAATCTCGCTGTAGCCCTTCATGGTGTAGCCGTTGTTGCGGGTGATCATCTCGTCCCGGTCGGCGGCGTAGTAATCCGGAATCCTGTACCAGGGCAGGGCAGGCTTGCTGTGGTGCGCCACATGCAGGTTGTTGAAGAGGAAGAGCAGCGACCAGAAGGGATGGGCTTCCACGATGATGGTGCGGTGCTGGGCATCGGCGGCGGCCTGATGCTCGCAATAGGATCGGACCAGCGCCAGAGACAGGCCGGGATAGGCGATCAGCAGGTAATATTTCCAGAAGGGCATTCCGGCCACCACCGTGACCAGCGTGAAGGAGACGGCACAGGCGACGGCAAAGAGCGCCCATTCCTTGCGGCGGTAGGCGTCGCCCTTGAGGATCAGCGCCCATTCGGATGACCAGAAGCGCACGATGCTGACGGCGGGCCCGATCAGCATGCGGCCTGCGAGCGTGTGGTTGATGGAAAAGAAGAAGCGTTTCACGGCACCTGCCGTGGCCCATTCATCGGGCAGCAGATAGTAGGATTCGGGGTCACGCACCGGATCGGTGAGGTCGATGTCGTGGTGGTGCTGCAGGTGGGTGTCGCGGTAGCGGCCATAGGGCAGCCAGAAGGTGGGTGTCACGAACACCAGCGCCTCGTTGAACCAGCGCTTGCGCGTGGGATGTCCGTGCAGCGCCTCGTGCTGCAGCGAGGCGTGCAGCGCCGCGAAATAGGCACCGATGGGCAAGACCCACCAGGGCAGCACGGCATGGTTCCAGACCAGGGTGCCGAGAACGGCATAGACGAGCGCGATGAGGCCGATGGTCGGCCATTCGATGCGGGCGGTGCGGGTTTCAACGTAAGCCATGGCGGCATGTTAGCGGGCTCCGGCACAGTGCAGCAACGCAACAAAAATTCACCTGTTGTCGCAGGGGCGGAAATCGGGCCAAGTCGCGGGCATGTTGATGACGCTGCCCATGTATGATTTTCCGGAGGTGCGGGACGCGACCGGTGCCTGGGCCTCCGCCATTGCCCGCGCGGCGGGGGTGGATGTGCCGCTGTCCCGGTCTGAGGACTATGCGGGGGCCTGGCGGCGGGACGATCTGGCCTTCAGCCAGACCTGTGGCTATCCCTTCACGCATGATTTCCGCGGCCAACTTTCGCTTGTCGGCACGCCACATTATGCCGTGCCGGGCTGCGAAGGTTTGCGCTATTGCAGCTTCGTCTTCGCCCGGGAGAAGCGTGACGTGGCGGACTATGCAGGCGTGACAGCGGCAGTGAACACGCCCGACTCCATGTCCGGCATGTTGGCGCTCAAGGCCTTCTTTGTGGATCATGCTCGTGACGGACTCTTCTTTGGCAAGGCTGTGCTGTCGGGCGGCCATTTGAAGTCGCTGGCGCTGCTGCAAGGGGGCGCGGCGGATGTCTGTGCCATCGACGCCATCTGTGTGGAATATGCCCGGCGTCACCAGCCGCAGCTCCTGGCTGACCTGCATGAAGTGGGCCGCACGCCGCTGGTGCCGGGGCTTCCCTATGTCACGCGCGACGCGCATGTGAAGCGCTGGCAGGAGGCGGTTGCGGCCTGCTGCGCTGATGCCCGGCTGGCGGATGTGCGCGCTGCCCTGATGATCGGCGGCTTTACGGCAACGCTGCCGTCTGACTACGATGCCATTCTGGCGCTGGAGGCGGATGTGCAGCGGCGCGGCGGCCTTGCCCTTCTCTGATCATGGCCTCACCACAATTTTCGTGTTAGGCGGGGGCATGCGTCCGGGGCGTCTCATCTTCTTTCTCGTGGGCCTGCTGTTTGGTGCCGCCATGGCACAGGCCACCGATCCGCTGTCGGCAACCGAGACGGCGCGTCTCATCCGCCGCGCCGAAAAGAACGTGCAGGACAGCGAGGGCTGGGCGCTGGACCTTCTGGATGTATTGCAGGCCCACCAGCTTGAACAATCCCGCGAGAATGTCTGCGCCGCCATCGCCGTCGTCGACCAGGAATCCGGCTTCGTGGCCGATCCCGCCGTGCCGGGTCTGGGCAAGCTGTCGGAACAGGCCTTGCGGGACAAGCTGGGGAAAATCCCGGTCGCGGGTGGCGTGGCCCTGCGCTGGCTGGAGCGCAATCCCAGCCCGCAGGCGAGTTTCATGGCGCGCATCCGGGCGGCGCGGACGGAGCGGGACCTTGACCTCGCCTACCGGGCGCTGGTGGATCATGCCGGCGAGAAATCCGGCTTCTCTGAGGTGGTGCAGCTTGGCCTCCTCAACCGCATCATCGAGGAGCGCAATGAAATCGACACAGCCGGTTCCATGCAGGTCTCGGTCAAGTTCGCACTCGAGATGGCGAAGCGGCGACGCTGGCTGCCGATGATGCTGGACGACGTCTATGCGGTGCGCGACCAGCTCTACACCCGCCATGGCGGCATGTACTACGGTGTACCACAGTTGCTCGGCTACGAGACCGGCTATGCCCGCAAGGTGTTCCGCTTTGCCGACTTCAACGCCGGGCGCTTTGCCAGCCGCAACGCCGCGTTCCAGCAGGCGGTGGCCGCGCTCACGGGTGAAAAGCTGGCGCTGGATGGCGATCTCCTGAGCTATGCCAAGTCCGGCAAGGCCAACGCAACTGTCACGTCAACCGAGCGCGCGGTGCGGAAAGCCAACGGGTCGTTGGCGCTGGGCCTCACGGAGCCGCTGATCCGCGCCGACCTGCTGAAGGAGAAGTCGGCAGAATTTGTCAGTACACGGACGTTCATGGCGCTCCGTGACGCCTATGCCCGCAAGACCGGCAAGCAGCCTGCTTTCGCCATTGTCCCGGAGATCCGTCTCGCAAGCCCCAAGATCCGGCGGATGATGACGACGCGCATCTTCGCCGAAACGGTGGACAAGCGCTATCAGGCCTGCATGGCGGTGAAGTGATATCAGCCAAATCCCGGTGAGCAGCGTCTCTGCAGATTTCCCTCCCCACAAGGGGGAGGGAGAAGATTGTGCCGGGAGATGACCTTATCCCTTGATGCGGGCGTTCTCCGGATCAACCAGGGGCGCCAGATGCGGCACGGCTTTCACGGTTTCCTTGGCGACCACCAGTTCATAGCTGCCGGACATGATGTAGTCTGCCGTCACACCTTCAGTGTTCCGCACATAGCCATAGCCCACCGGGCGGCCGATGCTGTAGCCATAGCCGCCGCTGGTGAGGTACCCCGCAAACCTGCCATCACGCAGGATGGTCTCGCGGCCCACCAGCACAATGTCCTCGCGCTCCGTGGTGAAGCCTGCAAGCAGCTTCTTCAGGGGCTGCCCCGCCTTTGCCCCCAGCGCCTTGCGGCCGAGGAAGTCCGTGTTGCCTTTCAGCTTCACGGCCCAACCCAGACCCGCTTCGAATGGCGTGTCATTGGGCGTGATATCCGACGACCAGGCGCGGTAGCCTTTTTCGAGGCGCAGGGATTCGAGCGCGCGGTAGCCCGCCAGCGCCAAGCCAAGCGGCTCGCCTGCCGCCATCAGCGCATCGTAGACCTCGCCAATGCCCCTGATCGGGACATGCAATTCCCAGCCCAGTTCACCGACATAGGTGACGCGCAAGGCCCGCACGCGCTGCCCGGCAATGGCAATCTCCCGCGCCTGTGCGAAGGGGAAGGCGGTGTTGCCCACATCATCCTTTGTCAGGCGCGCAAGAATGGCGCGGGCCTGCGGACCCATCAGCACAAGTGTACCCCACTCTTCCGTCACATCCGTTAGCGTGCAGGCCGCGCCGTGCGGGAGGTGGTCCCTGATCCAGTGGAAGTCATGGGTGCGGAAGCCCGTGCCGGTGACGATGTAGTAGTGGTCCTCGGCAAGGCGTGTCACCGTGAGATCGCACTCGATGCCGCCGCGGCTGTTCAGCATCTGGGTGTAGACGACGCTGCCCACAGGTTTTGCAATGCGGTTGGCACAGATCCATTCCAGGGCAGCCGTGGCATCCTTGCCCGTCATTTCATATTTGGCGAAGGAGGACTGGTCGAACAGTCCGGCGCGTTCGCGCACCGCCGTGTGCTCCTCGCCTGCATTGGCGAACCAGTTCTGCCGACCCATGGCGTATTGGTCGCGCGGTTCCTGTCCGGGCCTTGCAAACCAGTTGGGGCGTTCCCATCCGAGTTTGGACCCGAAGCAGCCGCCCTTGGCCTTGAGGCGCTCATAGAGCGGCGAGACGAGGCGGGGGCGTCCGCTTTCGTATTCCTCATGGGGATAGCCGATGGTGTAGTGCTTGCCATAGGCTTCGAGCGTGCGGTCGCAGACGAAGCGGCGGTCGGCGTGCATGGTGGCGAAGCGGCGAATGTCCACCGTCCACAGGTCCATGGGGGCTTCGCCGCGTGCCACCCAGTCGGCCAGCACCCAGCCCGCACCACCGCCAGAGGCGATGCCAAAGGCGTTGAAGCCCGCGCCCACGAACATGTTGGCGCATTCGGGCGCCTGTCCAAGGATGAAGTTGCCGTCGGGCGTGAAGCTTTCCGGCCCGTTGATCATCTGCTTGATGCCAACCTGGGCCAGCGCGGGCACGCGCCTGAGGGCCGCCTCCATGTGCTGTTCAAAGTGCTCGAAATCATCCTCGAACAGCTGGAACTCGAAGGTGGAAGGCACGTCGCCCTCGGTCCAGGCAATGGGGTCCGGCTCATAGCCGCCAAAAACGAGGCCTCCCACTTCCTCCTTGAAATAGGTGAGGAGGTCGGGATCGCGGATGGTGGCGGCATCGGCGGCAAGGCCGGGGATTTTCTCCGTCACCACATACTGGTGCTTCACCGGCTGCAGCGGCACGTTGACGCCCGCCATCATGCCGATCTGGCGGGCCCACATGCCGCCGCAGTTGACGACCTTTTCCGTCGCAATGGTGCCAATGCCGGTGCGCACGGCGGTGATGCGGTTCCCTGCCATCTCGAAGCCTTCGACGCGCGCCCCTTCCACGATGGTGGCGCCATGCATGCGCGCGCCCCTGGCCAGGGCCTGGGTGATGTCGGAGGGCGAGGCCTGTCCGTCGGTGGGCAGGAAGCTTGCGCCGACAAGGTCATCCACCTGCATCAGCGGCCACATCTTTTTCACTTCGGCGGGCGAGAGCAGGTGCATCTCCATGCCGAAGCTCTGGGCCGTGGTGGCAAGGCGCTTGAACTCGGTCCAGCGGTCGGCATTGGTGGCAAGCCGGAGGCAGCCGGTCATCTTCCAACCGGTCTGCAATCCCGTCTCGGCTTCCAGCTTCTTGTAGAGATCGACGGAGTATTTCAGCACCTGGGTGATCGAGGCAGACGAACGCAGTTGGCCCACCAGGCCTGCGGCATGCCAGGTGGAACCTGAGGTCAGGCGGTTCTGTTCCAGCAGCACCACTTTCAGCTTGTGATCGCGGGCAAGATGATAGGCCGTCGAACAGCCGATAATGCCGCCGCCGATCACAACGACGTCGGCGTGGGTGGGAAGCTGTGCCGTCATGTCAGGAGAAGTCCCTCAGGTAAGCGGTGTGGATGGCTTCGAAGCGGCCGATGTATTCGGCGGCATAGGCGACATAGTCGACACCCGGAGCCGCAAGGAAAAGTTCGGAGATCATGCCCCACATGGCTTCGCGCAATGCTGCCGCCACCTTCATGGCGTAGTAGGCGCGGGTGAGTGCGGCGTCCGGTGCCTTGCCAAAATAGGCCCGCAGCATCTGGTCTTCGAGCTTTTCGTCAAAACTGTTGGCGGCGGCGATATTGGCAAGATCGAACATGGCTGTGCCGAAGGCACCATATTCCCAGTCTATGAGCCAAAGGCGCTTGCCGTCGTCCATGAAGTTGGTGGGCAGGAGGTCATGGTGGCCGAAGATCACCGGCAGTGGCACCTGTGTCTTTTCCAGTTCCGCGGTGATCGCCATCCACTGCGCCAGTTGCGGTGTCGCGCGGTGATTGGCGATGCGCAGCGTTTCGGCGTAGTCGCGCAGGATCTGGAAGACCCAGAAGATGGCGCCCTGACCGCGGATGCGGTGGCCGACGTCGCGGTGGGTGCGCATCACAAGGTCGAGGCAGCGTTGCCAATCCTGGCGCACGTCCGGCTCGCCGAAGGTCCTGGCATCAATGTAACGCACGACCATCACGCCATCGCGGGCGAAGATCAGTTCGGGCGACAGGCCCGCCTCGAAGGCGGCGCGGTGGGCGTGGGCCTCGCGGGCGCGGGAGACCTGGTGGAAATCGTAGTCGGCCCCGACACGGGCAACGAAGCGCCCCGACGCATCATCCACCACGAAAGCGGCATTGCTGACGCCACCCTTGAGCGGGGCCATGGCGCGGATGCCCTGCCAAAGCGGCAGGGCGCGCACGGCCTCCGCGACATCGGCCATGTCACGGGAAGGCAATTCAGACATGCCGGGAAACCGGAGTCACAGGAGATGACAGCATGGGAGGAAAGGTGCCCCCTTCTTTGCAGGTTGACGCGTTCGGGAGGTGGGCGGGACACCACCGCTGGATTTCTCCAGCCACCTCAACCATCCAACCGGGGGCGTGCTCGGATGTGTGAGGTGCCCCCGGAGGAGGGTGGCGCCCAGAATGCCCAAACTCACAAGGAGCCCGGGCACAGATGCGACGCTACTCTTTTCGTTTGCGGCGTCAATTCCAATGTTGATAGTATGAATTTTTTTGTTGATTTTCGGCCAATATGCGTGTTCATCTGTTGCAATGACTGGCAATAATCAACAATTTCGGTCAAAAATGCGATGAAAAACCACAAGATATCGGTACGACTCGGGCAAATCATGGGGCTGATCGCCCAGCAGGGCACCATGACGGTGGCCGAACTGGCGCGTGCGATGGCGGTCTCGGAGGAAACCATCCGCCGGGACGCGCGCCTGCTGGAGGAGCGTGGCGATGTCCTGAAGCTGCACGGCTCGCTGGCCTTGCCGCATCACGTGGGGGAGGCGCCCTATGAGCGGCGCATGCGCGAGAACGCCGAAGCCAAGCGCGCCATCGCGCGGGCTGCCGTTGGCCTGGTCGAGGACGGTGACAGCCTGATCATCGACACCGGAACGACCACCAGCATTTTTGCCCAGGAGCTGCGCAGCCGCCGCGGCCTGACCGTTGTCACCAACTCGTCAGACATCGCGCGCACCCTCGCCACGGTGAACGGCAACCGGGTCTACATGGCAGGTGGCGAACTCAAGGCCGACAATGGCGCCGCCTTCGGGCCGCCGGCGGTGGAATTCATCTCGCGTTTCCGGGTGCGGCACTCATTCATTTCCATCGCGGCGCTGCATGCTGTTGATGGCCCCATGGACATGGCCTTCGAGGAGGCGGAACTGGCGCGCATGGCATTGTCCCGTTCCGACAGCCGGATCATTCTCTCTGACGCCGGCAAGTTCGGCAGGACAGCGCTGGTCAAGCTCTGCGCTTTTTCCGAGATCAACCAGCTCTTCACCGACGAGATGCCGCCTGCGGATCTTGCGGTTGCCCTCGGCAAGGCGGGTGTCAGGCTGCATGTGGCGCGCCCGCCGGTCCAGGGCTGAGACCGATCCGGGTGGTGAAATGCGTTGACGTGCCATGTGTCGCAGGAGGTTGACCAAACCCCTCCGCATGGACCAAGGTGGCGGCCCCAATCCAAACAGGTGAATGATGCGATACGAATCTCCGGCAACGACCAAAGAGGCCTGTGCCCTTTTGGCCAAGGAAAAAGGCAGTGCCTTTGTCCTTGCAGGCGGAACCGACCTTCTGGTCAAAATGAAAGCGGGCATGCTTGAGCCCGACCTTGTGGTCGATATCAAGCGCATCAAGGGCATGCGCGAGATCAGGAAGTCGGCAAGCGGCTTTGTGATCGGAGCCGCGACACCGAATGCCGCGCTCTCGGAAAACGCCGCGCTGCTGAAAGCCTGGCCGGGCGTTGTCGAAGCCGCCCAGCTGATCGGCTCGAAGCAGGTGCAGGGCCGCTGCACCATGGCGGGCAACCTGTGCAACGCGTCTCCCGCCGCTGATTCGGTCCCGGCGCTGGTCGCCGCGGGTGCCAAGGTCGTGGTGGCCGGCACGAAGGGCAAGCGCAAGCTTGCTGTTGAAGACGTGCCCGCCGGCGTGGGCCGCACCGTCCTCAAGAGGGGCGAAATCATTGAAGCAATCGAACTTCCGGCCAAGAAGGCCAAGTCCGGCGATGCTTACCTGCGCTTTATTCCGCGCACCGAGATGGACATCGCGGTCGTCTCCTGCGCCGTCAATCTCAGCATTGATGGCAAGGGCGTGATCACGGCGGCGCGTGTGGCGCTGGGTGCCGTCGCTCCCACCGTGCTGCTGGTCAAGGAAGCCGCCAAGGCGCTCATCGGCTCGAAGCTCGATGATGCCGCCAAGGCCAAGCTTGCGGCAGCAGCCTCTGCCGCTTGCCGTCCGATCGATGACAAGCGTGGCACCGTGGAATTCAGAACTGATGTGGCGGGCGTGCTGGCGCGCCGTGCCGCGGAAATTGCCTACGCCCGCGCAGGAGGGAAATGATGTCCGCCGTTCTCGTCAAAACAACCATCAACGGCGACACAGTCGAATATGCCTGCCAGCCGGATGAACCGCTGCTCGATGTGCTGCGCAACCGGCTTGGCCTCACGGGTGCCAAGGAAGGCTGCGGCACTGGCGACTGCGGCGCCTGCTCGGTCATCGTCGATGGCCGCCTCGTTTGCTCCTGCCTCGTGCTCGGGGCTGAAATGGACGGCAAGACGCTCGAGACCATCGAGGGCATGGCCGATGGCGACAAGCTGCATCCGCTGCAGCAGCAGTTCATCGACCACGCGGCCCTGCAATGTGGCATCTGCACGCCCGGCTTCCTGATTGCCGCCAAGGCGCTGCTGGCCAAGAACCCGGACCCTTCGGAAGAAGAGATCCGCTTCGGCCTCGCCGGAAACCTGTGCCGCTGCACGGGCTATGACAAGATCGTGCGCGCCGTGCAGGCCGCCGCCAAGGAAATGAGGGGAGCATAAGAGATGCCACTCGATACATCACTCGTCCGCAAGCCCTTCAAGGTCATCGGCACGCGCGTGCGCCGTCCCGATGGCATCGACAAGGTCACGGGCCGCGCCAAGTACGGTGCTGACGCGTTTGCGCCGGGGCAACTCGTCGGCCTCGTGCTGCGCAGCCCCCATGCCCATGCCAAGATCAGGAAGATCGACACCTCCAAGGCTGAAAAGCTGCCGGGCGTGAAGGCCATCATCACCTCGGCCGACCTGCCCGATCTCACGGGCGGCGACCGCTCCATGCGGGACATCCTCGAGAACTGCATGGCACGCTCCAAGGCGCTCTATGATGGCCATGCGGTTGCCGCGGTTGCCGCTGTTGACATGCACACGGCCAAGCAGGCACTCAAGCTCATCAAGGTGGACTACCAGGTCCTGCCGCACGTCACCGACGTGGATGAAGCGCTGAAGCCCAATGCGCCGCTGCTGCATGATGACATCTTCACCGAAGGCATCGAGCCCAAGCCCACCAAGCCGTCCAACTTCATCAAGATTGCCGAATACGGCCATGGCGATGTGGAGGCAGGCTTCAAGGAGGCCGATGTCATCATCGAGAAGTCCTACAAGACCGAGCAGACGCACCAGGGCTACATCGAGCCGCATGCCTGTCTCGCCAATGTCTCGCCTGATGGCACGGGTGAACTCTGGGTGACGACGCAGGGTCCGTTCGTGTACCGCAACCAGTGCGCCGCGCTGCTGGGCATGGACATCAACAAGCTGCGCGTCACCTCGTCGGAAATCGGCGGCGGCTTCGGTGGCAAGACCCACGTCTGGGGCGAGCCGGTGGCGCTGGCCCTGTCGCGCAAGGCCAACCGCCCGGTGAAGCTGGTCATGACGCGCGACGAAGTGTTCCGCGCCACAGGCCCCACCTCATCGTCGTCGATCGACATCAAGATCGGCGTCAGGAAGGACGGCACCATCACCGCCGCTTTCGCGGAACTGCGCTACCAGAACGGGGCCTTCCCCTTCACCTGGGCGGAATTCGGCGCCATGACCTGCTGGGCCTGCTACGACTTCAAGAACGTGAAGTCGGTGTCCAAGGACGTGGTCCTCAACCGTCCGAAGTGCGCGGCCTACCGCGCGCCGTCGGCTCCGATCGCGGCCTTCGCGGTGGAAAGCACCATGGACCTGGTGGCAGCCGCCATCGGCATGGACCCGGTTGATCTCCGCATCAAGAACGCCGCCAAGGAAGGCACCAAGTCGTCCTACGGTCCGGTCTATGGTCCGATCGGCATCGGCCCGACGCTGGAAGCCGCCAAGAACCATCCGCACATGAAGGCGAAGCTGGGCAAGAACCAGGGTCGCGGCATGGCCTGCGGCTTCTGGTTCAACTTCGGCGGCCAGACCTGCGTTGACGTCAACGTCACGCCGGATGGCTCGGTCACGGTTGCCGTCGGCACGGTTGACGTCGGCGGTTCACGCGCCTCGCTGGCGCTGGCCGTAGCGGAAGAACTGGGCGTTCCCTACGAACAGGTCCGTGTCATCGTCGCCGACACCTCGTCGCTCGGCCACAATGACATGACCGACGGCTCGCGCGGCACCTTCTCGTCGTCCATGGCGGCGGTTGATGCCACCCGCAAGGCGATCCAGACGCTGCGTGAACGCGCCGCCAAGATCTGGGAAATCCCCGTGGACGAAGTGGAATGGATGGACGGCACGGCGCGCGCCGTGGGCGAGAAGCATGGCAACAAGGCCCCGCTCTCGGTCAAGGACATCTCCGCCCAGGCCGCCAACACCGGAGGCCCCATCGCGGGGCACTCGGAGATCGTGGCGGATGGCGCGGGCGTGTCCTTCGCCACCCACATCTGCGATGCCGAGGTCGATCCGGAAACGGGCCGCACCTCGATCAAGCGCTACACGGTCATCCAGGATGCGGGCAAGGCCATGCATCCCTCCTACGTGGAAGGCCAGTACCAGGGCGGTGCCGCACAGGGCATCGGCTGGGCGCTGAATGAAGAGTACATCTACGGCAAGGATGGCCGCCTGCAGAACGCGGGCTTCCTCGACTACCGCATCCCGGTGTGCTCCGACCTGCCGATGATCGACACGCAGATCCTGGAAATCCCCACCCCGAACCACCCCTCTGGTGTGCGCGGTGTGGGCGAAACCTCGATCGTGCCGCCGCTTGGAGCGATTGCCAACGCGATTTCGAATGCGGCAGGCGTGCGCCTCAACCACATCCCGATGTCGCCGCCGCGCGTGCTGAAGGCGATCAAGGCCGCGAAGAAGAAGTAAGCTTCTCACCAGATTGCGCTGAAGCGCCGGAAGGGAAACCTTCCGGCGTTTTTTGTTTTTCTCAGTTGTCGTGCTAAGCGATGGCAGAACGAACTCCCCGCTCCGTCATCCCGGCGCAGGCCGGGAGAGGGCTCCTGTGGCGGACAAAGCCCCGCCCCGGCCTGCGCCGGGGTGACGGGTCACTTGGTGAGCCACGCCAACCTGATCATGTGGACCTGCACTCATGACACAGTTTCCAGCGACCGAAGGTGACCACATCCACACCGTCCATCTCTGGGGAGCGCTGCGGCCTTTGGTCGGGGGCCGGGAGACGGTGGAGTCCTCCGCCCGCACCATCCGCGAGCTGTTCCGGCTCCTGAGCGAGGCCTATCCCGGCGTCGAAGCGCACATCAAGCGCGGTGTGGCTGTGTCCATCGACGGCAAGATCTATCGCGACCAGTGGGACACCGAACTGCCGCCGGGTGCCGAAATCTACCTGATGCCGCGCATTCCCGGCGGCTGAGGCTGCGGTTCACTGCTTCACGCCCCGCAAATAAACGGAGATGATGGTTTCATCTCCCGGCCAATGCGGTTCGGCAACGGGTGAAATCTGCGCCTGAAGGCACGTCCATGCGCCGTGGCGGTATTGATAGATGTCGGTGTAGGTCCACATGGCAGCGTGCTCGCGGCCATTCAGCAGGCTCACCTCCTTGTTGGTGGCGCGCACCAGGGCCAGGTCTCCTGCCTGCGTGATCAATTCGTCGCGCACGTCCCAGTAGACAATGACGGCTGGATCAAAGCCCGTGGCCCAGTTCTTCAGGTAGCTGGCCCGGTCCACCCGCTGCCCGCTGGCGCCGACATAGAGGAAGTCCGGGTGCAGCAGGGCATCGTGGGCGGCAACGTCGTTGCGGACATAGTTTTCAATGAAGGCGGCATTCAGCTGCCGCAGGTCATCGACTGCTTGCGGGGATGCGAGATAGCGGGGGGTGTCCCTGTTGCACATGCTCTGCCGCCTCCTGTGCGGCGTGGCCAGACTCGCATGTGCGGCGTTTCCCCTGCTTGGGAGAAATTGCTATTGTCGCCGCCATGCCAGCACCTGAAGCCGCCCCGCTCGCACCCGTCGCCACGCCGCTTGCCTCCGGCGAAGGCTGGCGCCTGTCCGATATCCGCTGCCAGGCCGGTCCCGGAGACCGTGCCTTTGAGGAACGCCATGAGGGCTTTTCCATCGCTGCCGTGGCCGAGGGATCGTTTGTCTATCATGGCGAGGCCGGGCGCGCGGTGCTGCTGCCGGGCTCCCTGCTGCTGGGCAATCTAGGGGCCTGCTACCAATGCGGCCATGACCACAGCCGGGGCGACCGCTGCGTGTCCCTCAACGTCAGCGCAGACCTGTTTGGCGAGGTCGCGGCCAGCCAGTCGGGCTCGGGCCGGTACCGCTTTCCGACTTCGGCCGCCGTTGCGACGGGTACACTGCTGCCCGCCTTCCTGCGCCTGCAAAGCTTTGCATCCATGGCACAGGCTGGCTGCGATGACGGCACAGTTCTGGCGCTGCTGGAGGGTGTGCTGGCGCCTCTTTCCGCTGTTACTCCCCGGCGGCAATTGCTTTCGGCGCGGGATGTCAACAGGGCCCGCGATGCTGCCGCCCTTATTGAAGCGCAGTGCGCGACGCCGCTGGACCTTGCCTCACTCGCCAGCGCGGCAGGCATGAGCCGCTATCACTTCCTGCGCGTCTTCCGCGCCGTTATGGGTGTGACACCGCATCAATACATCCTCACCGCGCGGCTGCGGCGGGCGGCAGAGGCACTTGCGGCAACCGACGCTCCGGTGACGCAGATTGCCTATGCTTCCGGTTTTGGTGATCTCTCCACCTTCAACGGACGCTTCCGCGCGGCCTTCGGCACCACGCCCAGCGGCTGGCGTGCGCGCCACTGACAGGCGTCACTCCTCCAGCACGGCCTCGCCCTCGATTTCACACAGTAACTCCGGTGCAGCGAGGCCTGCGATTTCGAGGTAGGTGGAGGCGCTGAGGTGGCCCTCCATGGCCTCGTCGCGCAGGCGGCGGGAGAGGGCGATCTGGCCCGGTTTCGTCACATAGATCACCGACTTCACCAGATGGCGTTTATCGAAGCCCGCCGCCTTCATCACGGCAAAGAGGTTGATCCAGCACTGGCGCAGCTGCGCCTCCATGCCGTCGAGCAGCTTGCCCTCCGCCGTGATGCCGACCTGGCCTGAGATCACCAGCCGCCTGGCTCCGGCGGAATGCAGCACGGCCTGCACATAGGCGGAAGCCGGTTTGGGAACAGTGTCGGGGTTCAGGCGCTCAATCATGGGGAACGTCCTCAGGAATTGCTTTGTCGTGCCTCATAGCATTTCCCTCCCCCCTGTGGGGAGGGATCAAGGGTGGGGGTCGCTCCGAACTTCAGCCACGACCCGAAGCTCCATTCTGCAATATCACCCGACCCCCACCCCAACCCTCCCCACAAGGGGGAGGGAGAACCCGGGCCGGGAAAGGTGGTCAATTTTTCTGACCTGCGCCACATCGCGTATCCTCTATAAGGTGCACGGAGATTCCCATGAGCCACGTCCTCGCCTCACTCACGACCGAACTCGACGCCATCCGGGCGGCTTCCCTCTGGAAGGCCGAACGGGAGATCGTCTCGCCCCAGTCGGCGCACATCCGTGTCGGCGGCGGACGCGAGGTTCTGAACTTCTGCGCCAACAACTACCTGGGCCTCGCCGACAATCTCGCCATCATCGCCGCCGCCAAAGCGGCACTGGACAGTCACGGCTTCGGCATGGCGAGCGTGCGCTTCATCTGCGGCACGACCGACCTGCACCGGGCGCTGGAGCGGCGCATCGCGGATTATGTCGGCATGGATGATGCCATTCTCTTTGCCGCCTGCTTTGATGCCAATGGTGCCGTGTTCGAGCCGCTGTTCGGCGAGCAGGATGCAATCATCTCGGATTCCCTCAATCACGCCTCGATCATTGATGGCGTGCGACTGTCCAAGGCAAAGCGCTACCGTTTCGCCAATGGCGACATGAACGATCTTGAGGCGCAGTTGAAGGCCGCAAAATCTGGCAATGCGCGGCGCATCATCATCGTCACCGATGGGGTGTTCTCCATGGATGGCTATTTCGCCGATCTCGCGGCCATCCGGACACTGGCCGACCGGCATGACGCGCTGGTGATGGTGGATGATTGCCACGCCACGGGCTTCGTCGGGCCGCAGGGTCGCGGCACCCCGGCGCGGGCGGGTGTGAGGGTGGACATTCTCACCGGCACCTTCGGCAAGGCGCTGGGTGGTTCGGCGGGGGGCTACATCGCGGCATCGCAGCCCATTGTTGACCTGATGCGGCAGCGGGCCAGACCCTATCTGTTTTCCAACGCGCTGCCGCCAGCCATCGTCGCGGGCAGCCATGTGGCTGTTGATCTTGCCGAGAAGGGCGATGACCTGCGGGACCGGCTTGCCGCCAACGCCAAACGTTTCCGTGCCGGTCTTGCGGCGGCGGGCTTCAATCTCCTGCCCGGTGAGCATCCGATCATTCCCGTCATGCTGGGTGAAGCGAAGGCAGCACAGGAGATGGCGGCGGCCCTCTACGATGAGGGTGTCTATGTCACGGGCTTCTTCTACCCCGTGGTGCCGCAGGGGCGGGCGCGCATCCGCACGCAAATGTCGGCGGCCCACGCCACACAGGATATTGACGCCGCCATCGCCGCGTTCACGCGCGTCGGCAAAACGCTGAAGGTGATTTCATGAGGGCACTTGTAAAGGCCAAGCCGGAAGAAGGCCTCGTGTTGCGGGACGAGCCCGTGCCGCAGATCGGGCCTGATGACATCCTGATCAAGGTTGCAAAAACAGGGATTTGCGGCACGGACCTGCACATCTGGAAATGGGACGAATGGGCCCGCAAGACCATCCCAGTGCCGATGGTGGTGGGGCATGAGTTCGCGGGCACCGTGGTCGAGGTCGGCAGCCATGTGCGCACCGTCAAGGTGGGCGAGCGTGTCTCGGGCGAGGGCCATCTCATCGGCATGAAGAGTCGCATGGCGCGGGCAGGCCACTTCCATCTCGATCCGGAGACCAGGGGCATTGGCGTCAATGTACCGGGTGCCTTTGCGGAATACCTGAAACTTCCCGCCTTCAACGCCATCCACCTGCCGCCGGAGGTGGACGACGAGATCGGCGCCATTCTCGATCCGCTCGGCAATGCTGTTCATACCGCGCTGTCGTTTGATCTGATCGGCGAGGACGTCCTGATCACGGGGGCCGGGCCCATCGGCATCATGGCGGCGAGTGTCTGCCGTCATGTCGGCGCGCGCCATGTGGTGATCACCGACGTCAATGACTACCGGCTGGAGCTGTGCAACCAGGTCAATGATGCCGTCACCGTCAATGTCTCCAAGCAGGACCTGCGTGACGTCATGCACAAGCTCGGCATGCAGGAGGGCTTCGACATCGGCCTTGAAATGTCAGGGGCGCCCAATGCCTTCGACCAGATGGTCGATCACATGATCATGGGCGGCAAGATCGCCATCCTTGGCATTCCTTCCGTGCCCACACCGGTGGACTGGAACCGCATCATCTTCAAGTCGCTCACCCTCAAGGGCATCTATGGCCGCGAGATGTTCGAGACCTGGTACAAGATGATCGCCATGCTGCAATCCGGCCTCGACGTGCGCAAGGTCATCACCCACCGCTTCAAGGCAGCAGACTATGCGCAGGGCTTCGCACTGATGAAACAGGGCGCCAGCGGCAAGGTGGTGCTGGACTGGGGGTGAGGGTTACCCCTCAATACCCCTGACCATCATTTAGGCGCATCATGCCTTTCACCAGCCGGTAGCCGAGCCAGAGCAGGAAGAGCACGTAGAGCGGCCAGGTGATGAGGATGCCGATGCCCAGCGTCACGATGGTGAAGGCGAGCAGCAGCACGGCCACCACGAGGGCAATGGTCATCACCGAACTGATGTTGGCGAGATGGCTGCCATAGATCGTGGAGGCGGCGTCGTCCTTGCGGGTACGGGCGAGGAGGATGACAACGATGCAGCCCACCAGCAGCAGGGTGCCGGAAATCTCGCCCAGCGTCGCCAGCGCAATGGCGCCGGAACAGATGTAAAGCACCCAGGTGAGCGCCTGATAGCCTTCCGGGTTGCGTTCGAAGGTCTTGGAGATGTCAAAGGACGCCATGCTGTTAGCCTCGCGAAATGTTGTTGATAACCCTATCAGAACGGTTGGCCAGGAACCAGCTTGCAGAGATGCGGAAACGCCGGGGAAATTGCATGTCCTCACGGGCCGTTCGTCCAATTCTGTCAGCACGGTGATTCCAGGTCGTTTGCGTGAGGGGTGGATTGTACTTATCTGCTCATAAAATTGAGTAGATTCGGAATCAGAAAACCATTACCGGGAATTGCATGCCAAGGGATCGCATACCGCACAAAGAGAACAAGGGAATCACCATTGTCGCCAAACCCGCGACAAAGGTGCTGGTGTTCCTGCTGGCCGTTCTGGCGGTGGTTGTCATCATGCTTGCGGTCAACGTCGTGGTGGCTGCAGGTTAGACTCCGGCGTCGGCTGTTCAATTTTTAGTTGCAATTGTTTATCATTGCTCGTTAGGCTATTCTCAATCAGGTGATTCGGGAGTGGCAGATTTTGCCTCTCCCGCCGCTGAAAGATCGGTTCAGTTGTGTGGGAGAAGATGCCTCGTGCAGCACCGTCTCATCTGAATCTTAATTGTAGCCAGATCGGGGGATCTATGCCTGGCAGGCGTGTGCATGAAGAAAACAAGGGCCTCACCATTGTGGCGAAGCCCGGGTTTCAGTTGCTGGTGTTCACGGTGGCGGTGACCACCGTCGCCTTGCTGCTCATCGGCATCAACATGGTGATCGCCTCTACCGGCTGACCCGCCGCCTTTCAGCGTCCGTCGATCTGCTTGCCCATGATGGCGATCGCCTGCTGATAGACGCTGGCCGCGTTCCAGCCCTGGATGGCACCGAAGTTCGCCTGCCCCCGCTGGTAGCCTTCGCCGCGCTGCCAGCCATGGCCGACGAGGAAGTTTGCGGTGGAGGCGAGCGCCCCTTCCTTGCCGTTCAGATTGCCCACGCCAAAGCGCAGCACGTTCTTGGGCATGAATTGCGTCTGCCCCAGTTCGCCATGCATGGCCCCCTTGGCCGAGGGCGAGACCTTGCCCGAGCCCACAAGCTTCAGCATGGCGTAGAGCTGTTCGGTGAAGAACTCGGTGCGGCGGCAGTCATAGGCCAGCGTGGCTGTGGCCGAGAGCACGTTCTGGCTGCCGGTGAAGTTGCCGAACGCCGTTTCCATGCCCCAGATGGCGATGAGGGGGCCGGCGGGCACGCCGTATTTCGCTTCAATGCGGTCAAAAAGGGCCTTGTTGGCAGCCTTCAGGCGGCGGCCCTGGGAGACGATGGCCGGTGCGCCGCGCTTGGCCATGAACTGCTTGAGCGAGAGCTTGAAGGAATGCTGGTTGCGGTCGGCCCGGATGGTGGCGGTGGCATAGCTTGAGCCCATCAGGGCCTTGATCGCCTTACCGTTCACGCCGTTGGCCTTCGCTTCCTCGGCGAAGGACTTCTTCCAGGACTCGAAGCCCGCGCCCGTATTGCCGCATTTGGCGGCCAGCGCCGGGGCTGCCAGAACGGCCAGCGACAGCAGTGAACCAAGAAGTGCCTTCCGCATCATCATCTCCAAAGAAAAACCGCCCGGCGGCAAGTGTTGCCACCGGACGGTGCAGTTGTCACCAGTTTGGTTAACGGGACCTTACTTCATCGTCGGCATGACGAATTCGGCGCCGGCGCGGATGCCGGTGGGCCAGCGGGCGGTCACGGTCTTGAGCTTGGTGTAGAAGCGGATGCCTTCGGGACCATGCATGTGGTGGTCGCCGAAAAGCGAGGCCTTCCAGCCGCCGAAGGAGTGGAACGCCATCGGCACGGGGATCGGAACGTTGATGCCGACCATGCCGACCTGGATCGACTGCGCGAACTCGCGGGCCGCGTCACCGTCGCGGGTGAAGATCGCGGTGCCGTTGCCGTATTCGTGCTTGTTGATCATGTCGGCGGCCTCGTCATAGGACTTGGCGCGCACGAAGGAGAGCACGGGGCCGAAGATCTCTTCCTTGTAGATGGTCATGTCAGTCGTCACATGATCGAAGATCGAGCCGCCAAGGAAGTAGCCGTTCTCGTAGCCCTGCATCTTGAAGCCGCGGCCATCCACCAACAGCTTGGCGCCTTCCTTGACGCCGGTGTCGATGTAGCCCTTCACCTTCTCGTAGTGCTGCTTGGTGACGAGCGGGCCCATTTCAGCGTCGGCGTCGGTGCCGGGGCCGATCTTCAGGGCGCGGACCTTAGGCTCCAGCTTGGCCAGAACCTTTTCCGCGGTGCCTTCACCCACCGCAACGGCAACCGAGATCGCCATGCAGCGTTCGCCGGCCGAGCCGTAGCCGGCGCCCATCAGC
>ERZ1645187.74-NODE-74-length-96064-cov-37.005333_pt1 | contig 96064 bp, 91 predicted proteins | sample MGYA00575352_ERZ1645187 | MGnify/ENA primary metagenome ERZ1645187 (study PRJEB40837, sample SAMN11349314) | freshwater sediment metagenome | isolation source: river sediment | host: Sediment | place: India: Wazaribad , New Delhi | collected 2017-02-21 ...
CGGTTCCGAGCGGCGTACGGGTCTGGATTGCGACGGGCCACACCGACATGCGGCGTGGCATGCAGGGTCTGGCGCTGCAAGTTCAGGAGAGCCTGAAGCGCGATCCGTTCGCCGGCGATCTCTACATCTTTCGGGGGCACTGTCACGTTGACGAAGGTTCGACGATCATGGGCTATTTCGGGCGGAATGAGAAATACGTCGAAGTCACTTTATCGCGGCTACCGGTTCCCGGCCGAGGTCATCCAGCACGCGGTGTGGCTCTATTTCCGGTTTCCGCTCAGCCTGCGCATGGTCGAAGATCTGCTGGCTGCGCGAGGGATCATTGTCAGCCACGAAACGGTCCGCCGTTGGGCCGAGAAATTCGGGCGCATCTTCGCCAACAAGATCCGACGCCGCGCACCAAGGCTCGGCGATAAATGGCATCTCGACGAAGTCGTGATCTCCATCAACGGTGAGAAGCATTGGCTATGGCGCGCCGTTGATGCGGATGGCTTCGTGCTCGACGCCCTCGTTCAAAGCCGGAGGGACAGGCGCGCCGCCGAAAGGCTCTTGCGAAAACTAATCCGCAAGCAAGCTCGCGCCCCGCGCGTTATGATCACCGACAAACTTGGATCGTACCAGGCCGCCAGTTCCGATCTCGGCATGAGCTTCGAACATCGTCAGCACAAGGGGCTGAACAATCGGGCGGAGAATTCGCATTTGCCGCTACGACGGCGAGAGAAGATCATGAAGCGGTTCAAATCCGCGCGACATCTTCAGCGCTTCGTCTCGATCCACGATCCGATCGCCAACCTGCACAACTTTCCGCGCAACGCCTTCTCATCATCCGACTATCGCGACCTTCGCTCCGAGGCGATGAACGCATGGCGCGAGATCGCCGAACTTGTCGCCGCCGCATAGTCGAAAAGCGCGACCGCAGCCTCATCGTGGCCGGCCGCCAACAAGTTGACGGTGCCGCGCGGGCCAGAAGGTCTGGGAGCAGCGGACCACGGCGGAAGGCTTCACGACCGAGACCGACTATGCGAACGGGAGCGCAACAGGCGCGACCGTGACGGACGCCAATGGCGTCGTCATTCAGGACATTACCTACCATACGGATGGCAGCGCGACCGTCGATCTCATCGACGAGAACGGACAACTCAACGGCACGCAGACGCTGAACGCAGCCGGCGCCGTGACCTCGCTCAGGCTGTACGACGACGCGGGCGCAGAAGTCTATTTCCAGACCTATGCCGCCAATGGCGACGCCGGCAGCATCTTTCTGCCGGGCGGCCACGAGCTGACGCTGACGGAGGCTGCGGGTTCGCTCGGATCGACGATCGGCAATCTGCTCGGCGGCAATTCGATTCTGGCGCGGGTTGGCGCGTCGACGGCGATTTCGACGATCGCCAAGCTGTTCGCGTCTGGGGTCGAATCCGGCGCGCTCTCGGGACTGGCGACGGCAATCGGTACGGATGGTCTGACGGGTCTGGACAAGTTCGTCACCGGCGGCTTCGGAGCGGCCAATGGCGGCAACTTCAGCATCGGCGGAACGATCGTCGACGGCATCGGCTCCGGCCTGTCGTCGATATTGGTGGCCGAAGCCGCACACGCCCTGCACCTCAAGGGGATCGGCGCGGTCGCGTTCAATTCCGTGGCGGGAACCGTCACAGGCACGCTGACGACAGCCTTCGTGAAGAATGCGTTCAATGCCCTGACGTCGGGCGGTTCGCAGACGGTCACGCTCAGTGCGGAGAGTCTGTTCGCCGGGGTCGATCCAACAAAGATGATCGCCAATATCGAGACAGGGCTTGCTGGCGCACTCGGCAGCTGGGTCGCCTCGACGATTATGCCCGCCCGCACACAGGGCGCGCAGATCGGCGACCAGCTCGGCTCGACGATCGGAACGCTGGCGGCGACGGCGATCACGGCAGGCGCAGAGATCGGTTCCGTCGTGCCGATCATCGGCACGTTCGTCGGCGCTTTGGTTGGCGCGCTCGCGGGCACGGCGATCGGCCAGCTGATCGATCCGTTCAAGCCGCTTCAGGTCTCTGTGGTCATGGGCGCGAGCGGCGGCGGGTTTGCGCCGCTGGCGTCCGGGGCGTGGGGATCGGGTACGCAAAACGCCAATGCCGCTCTTCAGGCCCAATGGCTCTACGCCAATGCTGTCGGCGCGATTGCCGATGTCAGCAACCAGATGGTCGCTCTGACGGGCGCGACCGTGACCGGGCTCAGTGGATCAGGTCAGGTCACCTTCCAGCAAGTCGGCAAGAACATCATCACGACCACTGCCGACGTGACCAACCCGAATCAGGGGTGGGACTGGATCTCTGCCGACGGGGGCAAGCAAGGCACGATCGACTGGGCGCGCGCGATCAACGAAGACGCGATGTCGTTGCTGAAGTTCGGCGATCTCGTCAACGGCGACCCGATCATGGTCGCTGCGCTTGCTGCTGCGTCGCGTCTCGACAATGACGTGACCGCAGTCGCCGCCGACATGACTGTCGCCCAGGATTACAAGAAGTATTTGGAGAAAGCGGACCTAATCAACGAGATGATTGCGGCGAACCCGGATACCGCGTACGCGGCTGGTTGGATCGCGACGCTCGCGCGTGCAGAAGAGCTGGGTCTCAACAAGATCGCCGATCAGACCGGGTGGAAGGCGCGGTTCGATGTCGACGCGCTCGGGGTTGGGCGAGAGACGATCACCGACGCCGCCGGAACGATCAAGGAAGTCGCGGTCTTCAAGACCGACGGTTCGCAACGCATTTATCAGTACTTCAACCAGCAGACCATCACCGCCAACTTCCAGGAAATCCGCGTAGCGGATGGCGCGTCGGTGATCGTCAACGGCATCGGCAACCGGATTATCGGCGCCAATGGCGTGAACATCGTCGCAAACGGGGCGTTCAATTCGATCGTCGTCGATGGCGACGATTCCACACTGTCGGCCTACGGTTTCGGTAGCACGATCACTGCGCACGGAAATGGCGACGTGATTGCCGGCCTTGGCGGCGGAGCATCCGCGAGCCTGAACGGCGGCGCCAATGTCGTCAGTCAGACTGGCGCAGTGGCGATGTTGCCGACGCCGTGGGGCTTCTATTTGCCTATCCCACTCGTATCGGCGACGACAGCGCAACAATTCAACGCCATCATGGCGAGCAACATTGCTGTCACGATCGGCGACAACAGCATGGTGAACCTGAACGGATCGGGCGACAACATCACCGCCGGATCTAACGTTCTATTGGCGATCAACGGCAACGCGAACCATAGCATCCTCGGTCCCGCCTCGTATGCGATCGTCAATGGTTCCGGCAACTGGACCAGCCTGGGGAACAACGCGAGCGCAAACATCAATGGCGATGCCAACACCACATTCATGGGGTCAGGGTCTGGCGCCACGATCAGCGGCTCGGGAAATGGCACGTTGTTGGGCGACTGGTCGTGGGCCAATATCGGCGGCAATAACGACTGGACGAGCCTCGGCGCGCACTCCTATGTGCAGATCGACGGGTCTGGAAACTGGACGCAGCTCGGCGACGGTTCGACCGCGCTCATCAACGGCAACTATGACACCACTTATCTCGGAGCCGGATCGGGCGCGACCGTCAATGGCGTGTCCGACGGCACGCAGCTTGGCGATTGGTCGTGGGCGCATATCAATGGGGTCGGAGATTGGACGAGCCTTGGGTCTCATTCCAACGCCATCATCAATGGCACGGGCGATTGGACCCAACTCGGCGACGACTCCGGCGCCAATATCAATGGCACGAATGATACGACTTACCTGGGCTCAGGTTCCGGGGCGGTCGTTGGGGGATCGTTAAACGGGACGACGCTCGGCAATTGGTCTTGGGCCAATATCATCGGCACCGGGGACGCCACTCGTTTGGGCTCGGATTCTTACGCCAACATCACGGGCGCATCGAACCAGACGACGCTCGGCAGCGGATCGCACGCAGACCTGCTCAGTTGGTACAACAATCTGATCATGGGCCTTAACAGCAGCGCGTCGGTCACGGGCTTCTACAACAACGTGACGACAGGCGCGAGTTCGAGCGTCACGATTGCCGGCGGCATATGGAATACGGTCGACGTTGGAGCAGGATCGAGTGTGAATCTCGGTCCGTGGGGCACTCTGTTCAACAACCTTACGCAGCACTGAGCGCAACCGCTTCCGGCTTCACAAATCCCGTGTGAAGTCGGAGGCAAGCGCCTGACGTTGTACGGCGTGCGATTGTCGAAGCGGACGCCGTACCAGCACCGCTGCAAGGGGTGCATCCGTGCAGCGGTGTTTTCGCTGGCGCAAATATATGATAAGCGGCGTTTATCAGACATCGCCCTGCCCCGCCGATCAGACGCTGAATTAAGCGCAATCTCTGCCTCCGCGCCATCTGCGTGAAACGACGCCTTCCCGCCCGACGACCGCCTACGGCGTGAGAATCATCGTCCAAGTATGGATCGCGACATCCTTGCGAACGCAATTCATGCGGGCAAGTGCGCACCGCTCAGAGCCGCTTACGGCCGCCGCGCCTCAGATGGCTGACTATGTGATCGAGCGTTTCTTGCGAGCGGACATACTCGATTGGGGTAATCGTCGCCGGGCAGGCGATGGCCATGGGTCGATCCGAATAGCTTGGCCTGCTCCTCGGATCCCAGCTCCCTTTCCAACGTGTCCAACAGCTTCTTCTCCCAATCGGACTTTTCTCGAGCCGCTTGCGCGGCTGCAAGCAGCAACTTCAGGACGCGATGGAGGCCGTCTTCCGAAGCCGCCGCGGCGTTCCGGGGAGTATCTCCGTTCAGTCTTGCGTTGCTGCTATCCAGCCAATTTGGGGACGTTGATCCGTAGGAATCGATTTCGAGCTGAACGACCCGCAGTCTGTGTTCGCGCGCCTCTTCGGCGAGGGTCGCCGCGCGATCCTGATCCTCGCGCAATCGAGCCTCATGCGCCTCGCGAAGCTCAGCGAGGCGTGCAGCGACGGGCAAGCGCAATGGATCTGCGGGCGGTGGCTTTCTTCCCTCAAGGACCTGCACAAGGTGCTCGAGGCTGTTCGAAAGCTTGAACCACCCAGTGCGGCCTTCCTCGGCGAGAGCCAATGGCGAACCGAACTCGGTCGATGCTCCCTTCCAGGCATCGCGGTCGAAACCGTTGCTCGCCTTGGCCAGCTCAATGATAATTGTTGTCAGCTGGTCCAGTTTGGCAATGCGCTTGGCGCACTCGATACGAGCATGCTTCTCGGCAAGCACCTGACGTTCTCGAGCAAGGATCTTGTTCAAGTATCCGGGAGCAAATTTCCAGAACACGCCGTCGTTTTGCGCGATCCCTTTTGCTCTTAGACTTCTTAGAAACATCTCGGCAGCATCGGCCGGTCCTGTCGGTAGGCCTGCGGCCGCATTCAGACGATCGCTCGATTTCGACGCAGTCCATTGCTGTCTGATCCACCCCCTCTCGATTAGGTGCTTTGTAGCGAGGCTGGGATGAAGTCCTTGCTCAAGGAGGTCCACCAGCACGTATTTCCAACAGGTGGGATGAACTGAGAAGAAGCCCTCGCCGCCTGTTGAAACCGAAATCGCGGCCTCCAGTTCGACGCTGTGCCATCGCTTGGTCGTCAATTCCGACGGAAGCGCTGCAAGGGCAGACTGCAAATCGCGGGCATAATTCTCGCGCCGACGCGCTGTTGCTTGCAATTTGCGACGTTCGTCTTCGAGACGCTCGTTTTCGAGCTCCTTCTCGAGGACAGCCTTCAGACCAGAATGGTGACGGTTGAACAGCCAAACTCGTGGGGCCGCATGCAAAATCGCTTCGGCGAATTCACCGAGCGTCCCGCGACGTGGAAACTCCGACAGATCGATTTCGATTGCCGAGAGGCCGATACTTTCGATCCGAGACAGCTTGGTCGCATCGCATCGATGCGTGACGACGAATTCGACGAGGAGTTCTCTGCCATCCTTTGCCAAGACGACGTCCGGAACAATGTCGTCTGTCTTCATTTCGAGCCTTGCGCTATCGAACTCGAACGTGCGACTGGCTGACTTGCGACGTTTGCGACCGCCGACCTCGGCTTCTACGGGAGGTATCGTTAGAGACTTGCGTTCGTTCAGAAGGGTCTGGGCATAGGCGTGCAGTGCAGTCATTGCAGCGCCTTTGCATGTTGGCGCAACGCCAATTGCTTTTTCTTCATTTGACAAGGGCGCGTGTTGGAAGTGGTGTCCGAGCACGCTTCCCTTTTTTGCGACAAGCGGTCGCCCGCACGCGGGATTAGGGCATAAGCAGCGATCGAAGGCTCCTCTGGTCGCCTGCGATATGTGAATCACCACGCCGTCTCGTCGCCGTCCGAAAGCGAGCTGCACCCCTTGGCCGGCGAATATCGCATGACCATCCTGAGCGAAAACCTCATCGATTGTGCTGGTCAAAGCGAGGGGCCTCGTCCTTGGAAGTAACTCCGTGCAATCAATACGGCTCTTCGGGGCGCGGTCGTAGGACGCCGGTTGCGTCTTGTAACCCAAGAGCGACCTCGTGGCCCAGTTGGGTCAATGTGACCACGAGGACGGCCGCCGGCCTTTCGCACCGTACAAACCCTCGGCTTTCGAAATCATCGAACATGTGGCGGATCTGTTCTCGCGAAGACGGCATCCCGAGTTGCTCGAGCCAGGCAGCGACGATCCCTTCGTTCGAGCAGTAGCGTGCTGCGCGTTCGAGCATACGGAGGGTCGCGAGGGCCCGATGTTCCGAAATAATGCCGTCGAGAACTGGTAGAGAGTTCTTACATCCGCTCATGCCTTCAGTTTCCCCCGGTAGCCTGCGACACATCCACTCTATGGACTCGCAGACGAAAACTAGAAGAAGCAGCCTAGATGGTCTGCAAGACCGATTCGCGGGCTTCTTCCGTGCGCAACGTTTTGCGCCCTGCCGACCGTTGCGAATCTGCGTTAGTCTTTGCGTTAGCAACAGCAATATAAATGTGATTCGAACGTGAGGATGCATGATGGCTGAGCGTCAGTTGGGAATTGTTGTCACGGGCGACACTGCCACTGTGGTCGAGGCAATGGTGCCTGCTGATGTCGCGCAGCCCATTGAAATCGTCGCCGACACGAGCTGGAAGCTTCAGGCTGGCGACAGGCCGACGGCCTACGATGTTATTTTTCGTCGATGCGTGAACTACGTGCAGGAGAACGAGGTCTGCCGCATTGTCGTGAAAGCAAGCGCGGCGACCCGTAACCCGGCGTCGATCGCCCACCTTGAGAGCGCTGAGCTACGCGGTGTTGTGATCGCGGCCGCGGCGTCTGTCGCGCCGGTGAAAACAGTGCCGAAAAGCCACATCAGTCGCAACTATGGCGACCGCAAGGTCGACGAATATCTGCAGGACGATGCATTTTGGGCGTCGCACACCGTCGGAGGAAAATTGCGTAAGACCAGCCGTGAAGCGGCGATGATGATCATTGCCGCGCGAGGTTGATAATGGCCAATCTTCTTGCTGGTCTGACTTATAGCAAAAAGCTTGGCTCTGGCGCTTTCGGCGAAGTGTTCCTCGGCGAGGATCAAACGCACGGGCAAGTGGCCGTTAAGGTACTCACTCGTAAAGCAGAGTGGGACGACGCGGAATGGGACAGCTGGAAGAAGGGCTTTTTGGCCGAGGCGCAGCACCTTTCGCGTGCGGCCCACTCCCATGTCGTCAAGGTGCATTACATAGCCGAGGCCGATGATGGTCAGAGCGTCGTCATTTGCATGAGCTTCTGCGCTGGCGGATCGCTCCATCAACGGTATGAAAAGGGTCCGATGGTGATCGACAAGGTCCGCAAGTTCGCGACCGATGTACTGCTTGGATTGCAGTGCCTTCACCTGCGCAAGATGCTTCACCGCGACGTAAAGCCCGCAAATATCCTGGTCGATTCGCGCGGCAACGCTCTCATTGGCGATTTCGGGCTGGTGTCCGACGATATCGTTCTCGGCTACGCGTCGCAGGCCGGCTATAGCGATCACATCGCCTACGAAGTCTGGATGGGTCATGGAACGAGTGTAAAGAGCGACATCTGGGCGCTCGGCGCGACGCTGTACCGTCTCCTGCACGGGAAGCAATGGTATGACGAGCTTCCGCCGCCCCGCGATCTCATCGCCCATGGCGGGTTCGCGGACCAATTGCCGTGGCTGCCTCACGTCCCCAAGCGTTGGCAGCGAGTCATTCGGCAGATGATGGAAGACTCGACGGCGAAGCGCTATCAGTCCGCAGAGGCTGCCCTGAGCGCTATCGCCAGCTTGCCGATCACACCGGCATGGGAGGCGGATGTCACGCCTAACAAGGTCCGTTGGCGACGGGAGAAGGGGACCCGGCGACACATCGTTGAGTGGGTTCGATCGCCACGGCAGCATGAGTGGTCGGCCTGGACCGAGCCGAAGCCCGGTACGAAGGGGCAGAAGAAATCGCTTGGCGGCTCGATCGGAGTCGTTCCCAAAAAGAAAGCGCTAGCCGACCTTGAGGCGTTCTTCTCTTAGGAACTACGGAGCGCCCGCGGCAAGAGATAGGCGCCCACCAGCCGACTTGGTGTGAGCCGCTCTAGGTCCAGGACCGGGGCGGCGAGCGCGCGTCGATTCGGCGCGCATCGGGAGCAGTAGGTCTTACTTGCCGAGACACCCACCGGCGGCCGCCAAAAGCGGTCGCAGTGCCGGCAACGCGGCATACATAATCCCAGGTTGAGCCTCGAGCTCATCGCTTCCTTGCCTGCGAACTCAATGAGTGTCTTTAGAACATACCATGAACATGATGGTGCGACGTGTCAAGACCGGGGGGCGTTTTCGACCCAGTATTGCTGGTTCACGGCAGAGATTCAGCGATCGCCGCCTACTCGCACCAGACGACCTTGCCGTTTCGGAGCCAGAAGTGTGAACGGCAGCCGTTCGTGGCCCAGACGGACGGCGAGAGTGTCGGCTTGCCGCTTTGGCCGACGTGGAGGTCCCAACGCGGTTTGACGTCCGCAAGGAGCATTAGCTCGATCTTTCGGCTGCAGCCGCACGGGCAGCGCATGCCCGCGGACCATAATTCCGCGCCCTCGCGCGCGACGACGAGCGTGCGCCGGGGCAGGATCTCGGGCAATTCGTCGCCCTCCACATAGAGCAGCGAGTACGAAGGCTGTCGTCGGACCCGATCGACAAGCCACTGCCAAGCGCGTTGAAGGACGGCTTTCAGCATTGGGCGACCTCCAGCACGGGGAGACCGAGCAAGGGATCGATCGCCCCGAATCCGACAATCGGGCTCATGGCATTGTCGAATTCCGCCTCCGCAAAATTCTCTTCTTCCATCTCGCCGACGCTGAACATCACGCGCGCGAACTTTCCGTTTGGCTCGTGCCGGAATGGAAATGTCCGAGCGATGTATTCGAGCATGGCAGCCGACGCCGCACGCATGTTGAGCGCAATAACACCGGGCGCCTCGGCGTGCGCGCCCTTGATATATCCTTCGGCAACCTCCGCTGCGTGGACGTCGGGCGCGACCCGCGCGAGATATTCGGCGCGCAAGGACTCGGGCGTATAGACGCCTCGGCTTCCGAGGCTTGATGCCCCTGGCTGAACGTAATCGATCCGGCCGATGACGTCGGCCACCGCAAGCTTCTGTGCAGATGCGCGGCGTGTGGGAATTGTCACGCCCATGTCGATGAGCGGGATGAGGTAGGCTTGTGCGATTAGATCGGCGATTTGGCGACCTTCGGACGAATCCACGCAGCAGAAAATTACGTCGGCAGATGATGCCGCGGTGACTGCCACACGAGAAAGGATCGATTCCCCGATCGGCAAGATCGAAGCGTCGTCGCGGTATTGCCGAATTGCTGCGGCGAACATTTCGACTTTCGCTCGCTTGGCGACAGCATCTGCGAGGGTCGAATTCACGATCCGATTGAGGTTTTTCCGTTCTACGTGGTCGAAATCGATCAGAATGATACGACCGAAGCCGAGGCGAGCCGCTTGTTCGGCAGTCAGCGAACCCGTGCCGGAGACGCCTATGATGCAAGCTGTGCGGCGCATGAGTTCGGTCCTCATGCCGTCGCTAAAAGCCATTGCGGCTGCGGCTGAGGGCGCTCCTGCACGATAATGGATGATGTCATCGCCGGCGATTCGGACGGTCATGTCTTGCCGTTCGCCCGTCGGAGAATAGCTTCGGGCGCGAATGGCGCCGCCGGGCACCATGACTGCGGAGGCGATCGCCGCTGGCGTAGGGCCGCACCAACCTTCGAAGAGGTGTTGCATCACGATCCTGTCGCTCGCGTCGTCGGCTTTGGAAAAGTCGAACATGCCACCTGGATGCGAGTGCATCAGCACGAGCGTCAGGCCGGCGTCCTCGGCGGCGTCTTGCGCTGCGGCCAAGCGCTCACCGGGCCATGTGATCAAGTCGGGTTTGCGGAGGTGACACTCAGCATACGGAACCCCGATCAGGTCGCGCGCAATCAGGTTGGCGTTTGGACCGTGTCCGAACGAGCAGAGCAGGATCGCGGCCGCTTCGCGACCGTCCTTCGGCAAGAGATGCGAAACGAGTTTGGCGTGAAGCACGCCCGAGATGGCGAGGGTGCGCTTGCTCAACGTTCCACCTCGCGGCTAAGCGCCTCGTCGACCAGGAGCAGGTGGGTGACGACACTGTCTTTACCAGGGCGCCACGGCGCCAGCACCCCACGGTGACGGGACCAACGCTGAAAGCCGCGACCTTCGATCGGCTGCACAACCTGGGTTTGCGGAATGCCCTGCCCGTCCAGGCGCGTGAGGTGCGGAAAGCAGTAGAACATGTCGATCTCCGCCATTGGATAGGCGGACGGTATCTCCATCGCGATGGTTACGACGGAAACATTGAACCCAGGCGGCAGCTCAAAATCTTTCAAGATGAGCCAGCGCCGCCCAGCTTCGTTGACGGTGCTCCACTCATAGCCATGCTCGGTGAGCCAGGCCTGATCGCTGGGCAGCAGGGTGAAATCGCGACGGGTCGCCGTCGCGACTTCACCGTTGTTGATCTCCCGCGGGGTAAGCCGCAGCTTTTCGATTCCGGGTTCGCGCAGGTCGATGATGTCATTCATTTCAACCTGTCTTTTGCCCGAGGCGGACTTCAGGACGATAATCCATTTGGCTTCTGTGTCGAAGCCAGCCTGCTCAATCGCGTCGCGCACCCGGATCTTCGACACGGAACTTTCGATGGTGACGCCCTGGACCTTCAGCTTCCATTCGGTCGATTTCGAATAGAGCGTCTCCACCCCTTCCGCGCGGAAGTTGACCGACTGCCCCGGGGACACGAGATGGTCGGCTTCGTTCTCGCGAGCCAGATAGATTTGATGGTCTGGGGGGATTGCGCCAAGCATACGAAGCGCTTCCTCGCTGATCTGGCCTGTGGGCCATTCCAGCGAATGATCATTGAGAACGAAGCGGAACGTGCGGTCAGCCTTCGCGATAATCAGCTTGGGGGTGGTCGCATCGCTCATGTCGATCAGTTTTTCGGGACGGACCTCTTCGATATCGCCGCCGGGCAGCCACTGCAGGACGACGTATTCATTGTGAGGGGCGACCCCCAGGGCGGCGAGCACCTGACGCGCGGTCGGCGTGCGGTCGGTCACGGGAACCGGACGGAAGGCCAGATCAAGCCCTGCTACGTTGACGATATTGGACTGAGCAACGGGCGCGGAAGGGACTATCTGATTCATGGCGGGCTCCTTTCAGAAGCGGTTTTCGATTGCATTCTTGCAACTGATCCCATATATGGATCAGAAGCAGGCTAATTGCAAGAGTGAAATTGCATGCCGATTATCGAATTTGACGCGGCCGGGTTTTACCAGGCGCTGGACGCGACCCGCGTAGCTAGACGGCTGAATTGGAAGCAAGTCGCTGAAAAGTCAGGGGTAAGCGCTTCAACGCTTACTCGTCTGGCGCAGGGCAAACGCCCCGATGTGGATAGTATGGCGGCTCTGATCGGCTGGTCGGGCCTGTCAGCCGATGAATTTGTCGGCGGCCAACGGGAACAACCTGAAGCCTTGTCTCAGATTACCCGCCTGCTCAATGCGGATTCTCGCCTCAGCTTGGAGAGCCGTGACGCGATGATCGGTATGGTGACAGCAGCATATCAACGAATGGCGAAGCCCACTTCCAGCAAATAGTACCTAGCGGCGACGAAGGCGGCGCGGGTCGGCAGCGTCACTTTGCTGTGGTGTTGGCCGCTGGCTTCGATCCTGGGCGCTGGCCATGATGCGTGCGACATCGTGCGCGAACGCCGTCGTGACTTCGCGCACGATATCTTCGGTCGAGCGGGTCGTGCGCAAGTAGCTCTGGATGCGCTCGTCCTGGGAGGTGAGCATGGTCGGAGACCGCTTATCGTCTTGAGACATCAGACTCTCCGCGTCTACCTAACGCGCTTGAAGAAACTCGGGTTCAGATCGGCGTCGAAATAGTGCTTCCGCCGCACCCAGATGAAGCCCTCGTTCTTGCTCAGAATAGCAACGTCTATAGGGCCACCGACGGTATCGGGGTCGCTGGAGTAGCGGCGCTTTCGCGACGTCAGCTCGACTAAGGAATAGGCGACGTCTGCCAATTCCTTCTTGGACAAGTGATCGACTACCCCCTTCAGATTTTGCTCGGACTGCGCCTTCAGCTGATCGAGAGCGGTCTGGAAGCGCGTTCGCGCAGCATCCCGAAGCTGTTCTCGCACGGTCGGCGAGAATGCCCTCGGCCGTGCGGAAAGCACGTCTCCGACCATGGACAGCATGATCTTTTCGAGCGCGTCCTCTGCATAACGGTCAATGCCAGAAATGAACCGCTCAGCCATGTCTGTCTGTGCGAACGGCACGACAGCCGCAGTGTCGCCTCGCCGATCGATATCAGTGATCTCCGACCGTATGACACGGAATGCGCCGAAATAGACGCCGTCAACCTCGACCGCGTGAAGGGTAGGAAACAGGTCTGACCTGCCAAAACCGGCCAAGACAAAACCCGTGAAGGCGTCGGTTCGCAGTCGCGAACGCACGATCGACCAGACTAGGCCGTAGATTTCCCGGCGCAGAGCGGGGCTCAGTTCCATCGACTTTAGGACGACATTGGCGACGCTGTCGATGGTCGGACCGTAACGGTCGATGAATTCGTCTTCGGTCCGCTCCTCCAGATACCCCCCGATACGGTTTTCTTCCGCTTCCGCGCGCCGCGCAGCGATAGCTGTTCGTACTCGATCTTCGGAGCGCTCGCCGCGTGGGCGGCGTTTCCTCACCACCGTCTCGAGCACAAAATTGAAATGGATCACCTGCAGCTTGTCGAGTTCGACAGCGACCATGCGGCTGAGATGATCGAGTTCATCCGCCTCGGCATGAGGGAAGTCGAGCAAATACCGACTGAAAGCTGGCCAGACGTCCTCCAGATGCTCAAACTCCGTTGTGACCAGCGTCGCACGATAGTTTCGCGCTACGACTTCAAGCGGCGCATTGAAATGTTGCGCATTGTTGTAAATCATCAGCCCAATGGGCTGTAATCGGGAAAGTTCGAATATTTTCTCGGCGGAATCGTACGTCTTGCGTCCACGCAGGCTCGAAAGTGTAACGACGCTGTCGGCGGCCAGCGCGACGGCCGTGCGATTGAGGATGGCGATCTCGGCGGTCAATTCTCCGAGCCTCCCCTGTGCTCACGTCTCGACGTCACGCGCGTACCCCCTTCGGCAATAAACCCCATTTTGATCGGAGCGTTACACATCTTCAAGCCGCAGCCGCGATGATCGCGCCGCCTGGCGATCGTGACAGGTCGACGGGGCGATCGGCGGGAACTTACAGATCGGCTATAAGACGCCCCACGCTCGATATCGTCGCTTTCCCGTCGCCTCCCGCAATCCGAGCTCAACGACGAGATCTTGCGCTGCCCGTGGTGTGACCGAGAGCTCTTTGGCAATCATGCCCGCCGAGACAATCGGTCGCGACATCACATAGTCGATCAAGGCGGGCAGCTTCGACGTCGACCGCCGGTCTACCAGCTTTCGTTCCAGCAGCCGGCGGGCGAGGATCCACCGGTCGTGATCCTCCAACCCTTTTACAACTGCCTTAGAAAACGCGTCGATGAACGCAACGAGGCGTGCATCGCGAGCGCGGGCGCGACGCTGCTCTCGCGGCAATGCACGCAGTCCGGTATTCACACACGGCAGGTGGCATCTGGTTTTGCCGCGGCTGCGCAGCAACGCGGATCCGAGGAGTCGACCCAGCCAAGGCGAATGCTGCAACGGTTCGATCGAGTCCCACGCTTCGAGCGCCATCGCTGCGGCAAGGACTGGTGGCAGATCGCTCGTGCGCCTCACAGCATCTCGCCACTCCTCCAGCTTTTCGTCCTCATCCCAGTCCGGATCGTAGACGATCGGATCGCGCGGTCGCGCGACTGATAGCAGATCCGTACTTCGCGCGACCGCGGCGTCGAGCGCAGCAAATTCGTCGGCCAGATCGAGGTCGTCTCGTTCATCCGCTTCGAGCAGAACGTCGTCGTCCTCGTTGGCAGCGTCAGGCCCCCTTCTCTGCCGCACCACAAAGCGCCCTCGCAACACGTCGAGCCCATCTCGCGAGAAGGCCCACCCAGGGTCAGCTTCCACAATTCGTCGCCGGGCGCGCAGGACAGCATGGGCGCGGGTGATCTCGTGGGTCGGGGTCCGAACGTCCATGCGCTCATTGTGGAGGACAAGGTCTTCGACATGGACGAGCTCGCCGGCGAGCCACAGACTGTCGCAGGCATCGGTGAAATGCGTGCGCGCGATCCAGCCCTCCCGGATTGGGCTGCGGGACAGCCGTTCGTCGAGCCTGGCGACAGCGTCCTCGGCCGCCGCAAGCGGCGCGGCGATCAGATTCCACGGAATCTCGGCCGGAGTCCAAACAGGCATGCTGGTTCTATCTGAATAAATAGATTTTTTTCTCTTTTAGTGAAGCTATCAGCTATTTCACTTCCGTACTAGCGTACTACGAAAATTTTGCGATTTTCGGTCAAGTTTGACCCACCTAGAGGCTCTGCGAGAGGAGATGCCGCGTTTCCAATGGCTTAGGGCGGCTTCGGCGGCCACCTGCCGTGCGGCTTTTGAGCGCGCGGAAGCTGGAAATTGGGCTCGGACCGGGCTGAAAGCCGCCAAAAGCATACCCTTCTGGGATATTAGCGGCGTGTACAAACGACCGTTTCGCGATATCCGTCGATTCTGTACAAATCGCTGTTTTCAGGGTCGATATGTCGACAAAATCGCGTTTCATCGACACGTTTTCGCGACATGTCGATGGCATCGACATATCCGAACGACATTCGGCTCTGGAGTTCCAACAGCTTCGAGGCTTTTCGCCGGAGATCGTTGGAACTCAACCCTGCAAATCCGGAGTAGCACTCCGGATTTGCAGGGTTGAAGAGATCCGGCCTCCTACTTTCAATCCGGTTTGTCGGCCGGACCGAAATGCGAGGTCAGACTCTGTCGGGCGGCACGCTTCTCATCAAAGCCGGTCCCGTTCGGCACAGCACTGACTCCAGTCGCCAAAACGGCTGAACGAAGTGCGTCGAGCGGGCTGTCTTCGAGCCCGATAGCACCCCGCGCGAGCGCACGACGCCAATTAGGGCCGCGCCCGAAGGCTTCGATCCAGGCCAGGCCGACGTCGGCCCCCCTACCCTGCTGGACGAGACCCTCGATCAAAGTCGCGGACTGCGACAGGTCTTTGCCGCTCTTGGCCCGGTTTTGACGTCGGATCGTCACGATCAGCTTGTGAATGGCGTATCTGGCCGGATCCGGCACGACGACACCGATACCTGCATCATGAAGCAGGACGGACCGGACGGGCTCGCGGATCAGAAAATCCAGGAAAGGCAGCGGCTGGGCGCCAACCCCACCGAGCGCCGGCATCTTCGCGACATGGTTTTGATATTCGATCTTGCCGCGGCTCGTCGTCAGAAACTCGACTTTGAAGCCGGCGGCGTTTCGGAACCCGGACGCGACATTCGGGGTGTTCCAATGTTCGGTGGTCGCGAACGTCGGATCGACTCCCTTCAGAACCGTGTCGAGCGGATCGACCCGGTCATCCAGCGCGACCGAAACGCCGTAATCCTGCGCGATATCCAGATCCCCGGTTCTATATTGCGCATCGGGAAATCTCACGCCGAGGACACCGGCATAGCTCTGGTAGGCTACCGAGCCGACGAGGACAGCACGAAGCCGGAAAAGCCCAGCCTCGGCTAGCGCCTGGACCACTTGGCCCTCTGTCGGCGTCGGAGCCGGCAAACCGGCTCGACGAAGCTTGGCCGCAAGATCGCGCCGCACGAGATAGTCGGACTTGATCGAACCAAATCGCGCGACGCGACGCTCGATCTCCGCATCGTCGACCGGCCCGACATATTTCAGGGTCGAGGCGCCGGGGCTGCCATCGAGCGTGCGGGCATATCCGCGATAGTACCAATATTGGCGCCCACTGCGCGTCTGCTTCAGGAAGCTGCCATTTGCCGGAAAATTCGCGTCGAACGCCGCGTCGTGGCTCTTGTCCACGAGGTCGGCGAAAGCGATCTGATCGATTTGTGACAGTTGCTTGAGCATGGCAGTATTTTGTTACAGTTTTGACAGGACAGTAACATGACAGAGGCCGATTGCAATGGCTGTTCCTGTTTCGGCAAGACTGTAACATCGATCGACTCGCGGCTCATGCGGGCAAATCGACGGCAATGTATACACTTGGCAAGATGATCCACCCGACAGCTAAAAGCCGTTCGATCGGCTACGCGCGCGTCTCCACCGAAGACCGAGCGAGCAGCGCTTCAAGCCGGCTGGCCGTCAATCTGCCACTTGATGTTCCATGTATTATACGTATAATACAATTTACCTCGATGAGGATCCCATCATGCCCACAGTCGGCGCCCTCGAATTCCAGCGCAAGTTCGGCGAGTTTCAGCATCAGGCCCAGCGCGAGCCGGTAGAAATCACCCGGCATGGCCGACGCGAATTCGTCCTGATGTCGGCCGACCACTACGACTGGTTGAAAGCCAGCGCTCAGAGAACGCACCACACGAACGACGCCACAGATGTCGTTATCGCCGCAGTCGAGCGCGCCGAAATGGCGCCCGAACACGCCGATCTCGATGCTTTGCTGAAGTAAAGCGCCGCCATGGCGCTTCCAGATCCCAAACCCGGCCTGGTCGTGCGGTACGATTACCTGTGGACGCACGAGGCCGCTGCCGGGCGCATCCAAGGAAAGGACCGCCCCGCCTGCCTGATTGCGGCTACCGACCGCGCGGTCCAGCCGCAATACGTCGTGCTCTTGCCAATCACCCACAGGCCGCCGACCGGCGATACGGTCGGAATCGAGATACCTGCCAAGGTGAAGCACGCCCTCGGCCTCGACGACGAACCGAGCTGGGTGATCGTCTCAGAACACAACGTCGACGAATGGCCTAACGCCGGCCTTTCGCCGGCGCTGGGCAAGGGAAACGATTTTACGCACGGGTTCATCCCGCCCGGACTGTTCGCGGCGATCAAGGCGGCCTTCCTGACGTTGGCCCGCGCCGACAGGAGCGCTCGTGTGCGTCGCTCTCCATGACTCGACAAGCTGCGCGCCTACTGGGCTACGCCCGCGTGTCGACCGAGGAGCAGGCGACCGACGCGCAGTTCGACGAGCTATCTCGGGCTGGCTGCACGACGATCTTCGAAGAACACGGATCCGGCGCTTCCCGCGCCCGTCCCGAGCTTGCCCGCCTTCTCAAGGAAATCCGTCCCGGCGACGTGCTCGTCGTGGTGCGTCTCGACCGCCTCGCCCGATCCGTCAGCCACCTGCTCGAGGTGATCGAGCGGCTGGAGGCCAGGGGCGCCCATTTCCGATCATTGCGCGATCCGATCGACACGTCGACCCCGCAGGGAATGTTTTCACTGCAGGTGCTGGGCGCCGTCGCGCAACTCGAGCGCGCGCTGATTTCCGAACGCACCAAGGCAGGAATCGCGGCGGCGAAAGCCCGCGGAAAATTGCCGGGAAATCCCGGGCTTCGCGCCCGTGATCCCGCCGCGATCCGAAAGGCGGTCGCCGCTCGCGACAAGGTTTTCACCGGCGACGTGCTGACAACGATGGATCGTTGGCTGCCGACCGTGCGCCGCATGCGGCCTTCCTCGCCGTGGGACGATGTCGTGCGCGTACTCAACCAGGACGGCGGCCAAAAATGGTCGGTCGAACGCCTGCGTCGGGCGGTTCGGCGCGCCGTGCGGGAGCGGGTGGCCGATCCAATCCTGATGGAACGTGCGCCGCGCAGTCCGCCGGAAGACCGGCTGATGATGCTGGTCGCCGGCATCGCAATGGCTAATCCGGACATGTCGCTGCGCGCAATCGGCGCCCAGCTCGAACAGATGCGCGAACGCACCCCGCGCGGCGCCCCGAAATGGTCGGCCTCCTCCGTCAAGCACCTGCTCGACCACGCCGCGAAGCTCGGCCTCGCGCCGAACCTCACTTCAGGCCGGTGATCGAACGCCATCACGCCGATTTCTTCTCACGTTTGCGGCTGCTGATCAGCGCCATCAGCATCGGGCCAATCGAGAACTCGCCAGCCTGCGCTTTCCGACTGAGTTCGCGGATATAGCCGCCTGCGGAATTGATCGTCGCGCCCTTCTGCAGGATGCACCCGAGCACGATCGCTGCGTAAACCTCGCCCATCGCGGTTTGCGCCTCCTCCCAGGCGCTCGGACTCACCCCGATCAGCGGTCGAACGACATTGGCAGTCGCCAGGAAATCACGCCAATTCGCGATCCCGCCCTTGGCGTAGTCGATCATGTCCGGGCAGGCGTCGAGCACCATCCGGAGCGGGAACGCACCTTCGGTTTTAGATCCCGGCTTCGGTTCTGGAGCCCGCGATGGTTCGAGATTGGGCTCGGGAGTTTCGCCCCGACCTTCTCGAAGGTCTGGTTCAAGATCAGGAAAGGAGTCTGGATTTGAATTCTGTTTGTGGCGCTCAGTATGGGACTCATTGGCGCTTAGATTCGAAGATTTTATGTGAGTTTCCAGAAGGCTGATGACTTCGTCGGCGAGCATCGACAGTTCGTCGGCGATCGGCTCCAGGGCCTGGCGGGTCGCCGTGCGCGGAATCCGTTCCACAATCGAGCGAAACAGTGCGTGGACCTCAACCCAGTCGGCAGGCCCCTGCCCTCCCTGGCGCGTCGGAACGCCCTCCTCCATGCCCGTGGCGATCATCTTGACGATATCGCGTCGGCAGATGGTGATGCGTTCGCGCACGAAGGCGAGTGCGCGCTGCTCGAGCCGGATCTCCTCCGCCCATTCCTCGAACTCTTCCGCGCGCACGACAAGCGGCGCCAGGTCGAAACCGAAGGCGAGCTCGATCTCCCCTGCCCTGTCCTTGCGGGCGTAGCGCTTCCCGTTCGGACTGTCTCGGCGAACAATCAGGCCGGCGTCGACCAATGCAGCCAGGTGCCTGCGGAGGGTCGAGGGAGCCATCCCGTGCGCGCGCAAGGCGAGCTGATGGTTCGACGGAAAGACCACCAGGTCTTCGCCGGTGAGAACTGTCTCAGGATAGAACGACAGCAACGCGTTCAGCACCGACAGCGCACGCTCGGACACGCCGATGCGCGGCTTGGCCGAGCAGATGGCTCGGAACACATTCCATTTGTGGACCGCTTTCTCGGGCGGCCGCGATTTTGCGATCTGCTGTGTCGCCACATGGGCGAGCGTCAGCGATCGCCGCCCAAAGGGCGTCGTTGACGTATGCGGTTGCATGACTTTGCCTTCATTCAGGCAAAAGAAATCCGCCCGCCAAAAAAGACGGCAATGTCTCGTCACCGAGACTCTTGACTGCGATTCGCGGAAGTGGGATTCTCAAGCTGCTTAATGAATGAGAAGGGGCTTCCGGAACTCTGTTTCGGGGGCCTTTTTCTTTGTGCCGGGGTCTCCGTTCAAGTTGTGTCGGTACGCATTCACGCTTCCGCGCGGCTCTCAAATGCCGCGTAGATCTCCGGCAGATGCTCGATCAGATACGTTCCGAAAGCCCCTGCCACTCTCTTGTCGACCATGACCGTCACCTGTCGGTCGTCGCTTCGAATTCTCGCCACCTTCTTGCCGTCGGGGGCCTTCCATACGGTGGGAGCTGGCGCCTTGCGGCTCCTGCGTTCGGATGCCGCGAAAACAAGGGCGAACCGCTCGTCCGAGCCCCTATTGGTAAAAGAGGCGTCGGAAATGCATTCGCGCGCGGATGTCATAGCGGCGGACTTTTCCAACCGAGTGGCTAGTTCCATCCAACGGTCACGGCCAGCCTTCGGCGCAGGCCCAATCGCTTCGAGGATGTCGGCGGGCACTTTGACCGCAGCCGAAATCAACCTGGACAGGCCTGTCTTATCGACAGACAACGCCGCCATGATGACCTCTCGACTGAAACCCGTGGTCTCAAGGGTAGCCGCGAAACGCGCTCTCTCAATGAATGAGAGATCGGTCCGAGCCGTATTTTCTTGGCCCTGAGCTACGACCAATTCTTCGTCGCTGAGAGGCTTTATGACCGCCCGAACGGGTCGCTTCAGTTCGATGGCCGCTCGCAAACGTCGATGCCCATAAGCGACCTGGAAACGTCCGTGCTGGCTGGGATGCGGCCGTACGAGGATGGGAACTTGCTGTCCGTGCTCTCGGATTGATTCGACAAGCTCAGCCAGACTCTCGGTCGCTATCTCCAACCGATCAGCGACGAACGATTGGTCAATCTGGCCCGTATCGAGATCGTGGACCGTGTTCGCCTTCATGTGTTCGAGCGAACGCGAGACGGCACCGATGGCTCCTCGCCCCCCCCCAAAGCTGGCAAAGATCGCTGGCGCTTCAGAAGGCGGCATCGCCGAGTTGCCGGCCGGCAACTCGGAACCGGAAAGGCCTGCAAGCAGGTTCTTTCGTGCCATTACGACCTCCCCCAAGCGGCTTTGATAAGGCCCTCAATTTCGCCGTTCACGCTATCGAGCGCTTCCATTGCGCGATCGTAAGTTGAGCGAGTGAACTGATCCCGCGTGACCTCGTACAGCGTTTGCTTCGTGATCCCAGCATCGGAAATCGCAGTGCTCTTGAGCATCGGATAGTTCAGGACATGCTCTCCAAACATCGAGCGCATGAACGAGACCATTTGGTTCTGAGGTCCGTCGCCAGGTTCGTACCGGGTCACCAAATATCTAAGCCAGTCGTACCCCATGTTGCCGCCTGCCCCGGCCACGATCTTCAGGAGATCTGAGGTCATGATGAGGAACTGGCACATCGACATAACGTCGAGCATCTGTGGATGTACGGTCACGAGGACTGCCGTAGCCGCGCACAACGCGGACATGGTCAAGAACCCGAGCTGAGGAGGGCAGTCGACTATGACGACATCGTAGTCGTCCGCGACGCTTGAGAGAGCTGCGTCCATTCGAGTGAAGAACATGTCTTGCTTGTTCTTCTCGAGCGCCTTCGGCGTTTCGTGCTCGAACTCGACAAGCTCCAAATTGGCGGGCACCAGGTCGAGATTCGGGAAATATGTCTTGCGGATAATGCGCCTTAAATCGCAGCGCCCGTCATCATATCTGATAGCCCCATAAAGGGTCTGGTTTTCATGGATGTCGAACTCGGGCTGCACTCCATGCAGCGAGGACAGACTCGCTTGCGGGTCGAGGTCGATTGCCAAAACACGGTACCCATGAAGCGCCAAATACTGCGCCAAATGCGCGGCGGTGGTCGTTTTTCCCGATCCACCCTTGAAGTTGACGACCGATATGACCTGCAGGTGTTCAGAGCCGACCCGGGACGGGCGATATCGGCGATCTGCTTTGCCACTTGCGTCTAGATACGCTCTAAGCCCCTGGATGTCTTCGAGGGTATAAAACCTCCGCCCGTGGGCGCCGATCTCGACGGACGGCCCCTTCCCTTCCAGAGAGAGCTTGCGCAAGTAACCATCATTCACGCCGATTAGCTTCGCTGCCTCACTCGAGGAAAACCTGCGAAGAGTCTTGGCCGCAGCTGGGGGATACAATTGCAGACGATGCGCCTGCAATTTCGACGACAGCTCGCGGGCATGCGCTCCAACGAGTTCATGGATGGCCTTTGCGGGCGAGGATAGAACAGAAGTCGCTTGCACGTCGGTCTCTCGTATGCACGGCAAAACGCAACAATGACGCCGTCTGCCGTAACTAGATCGCCCGATTCTGTGAGTCTGGCAAGCGATTAAGGGTTAACGAGAAGTTAACGCGCTGTCGACAAGACGGAGTTGCCGGCCGGCAACTCCGCACGCAATGCTATGTGTGAGCGGGCAACTCCCGTGCTTCAACGAAGGCACGGTGCCCCGGCTCAATATGAGGCCCCACGCCCGTAAGGATCATATTCGTGGATCGTCTCCAGACCATCGCTGTCCTCGATCTCCTCGCTCGGCAGAACGCCGTATTCACCGTCGACCTGAAAGAGCGTGACTGGAACCATCAAGGTGCGAGCGAGCTGGAAGGCATGGTTCTGGGCGAGAGACAGATCGTGTGACATTTCGAGGGCTCCATACGGAGCGGGCCATTTCCCGCTCGATGGCTCCTCAAAGGCGCGGCCCCGATTGCGATCACCGCGAAGTCGAAGACGCAGCGGCGGCATGCTCGCATAGCCGACCCTTCACGGGTTGATCGTGGAAGGTTCGGGGCCGCGCCAGAACGCCATCGGAGAAATGCGGGATTGGCGCGGTTCGTTTGACGCCCACTCGAAATGCACGTCGCCGTCACCGACGCGCCGAAAGCTCTCCGGCCGCGCCGCGCCAAGGACAGCAGGGCGCCGCCAATTCGACGCGCCCGAATTCGTCCGATCCAGACGACCAACGGCTCGTCCAACGACGCCGCGTTGGGAGCATCGTCACGCCGCCTGGCACTCTAAAGCAAGAGCCGGCTGGAGGTCGTGCAGGTAAGCGACTGCACGCTGCGCGTGCGCCGCCGCCTGAAAAATTGCGCGCTTGTCCTCGGTGAGAACGCGCAGCCAGCTGTCAAGGTAGCTCGCGTGATCAGGTCGCGGCTCCATCTCGGGGGCGATGCCGAGGTCTGCGCACAGAAAGCAGCTTCCCAGCTCGGCGATCAGCTCCTCGCGCGCACGCTCGGACTTGTCCTTCGCGTATCGAGTGAGGTCGCGATTGGCGCGGTTTGGCGCCGCGGTCCAATGCGTCGCCTCGTGGCTGAGCACGGCGACATAGGAAGTCGCATCCCGAAAGGTCCGGAACGGTGGCATCTGGATATGATCGCTCGCAGGCGAATAATACGCCTGGACGCCGCCATGACGGATGATTGCCCCGGTGTTCGCGAAGAAGCGATCGGCATGCTCGATGCGCTCGAACGAATCGGCGACAGGGGCGTCGACGCCATAGTAGCGATCCGGAAGGCCGTCGATCTGCGCGACGTTGAATACAGTGTAGGCCTTCAGGAACGGAATCTCCCGGTCGAATTCTTCGCCGGCGGGACCGACGTCCGTCTTGGTGAAGCGGCTGGCGAAGACGACCATCGAACCGGTCTCGCCCTTGCGCACGGCGCCGCCGAGCTCGAGCGCCTGCTTGAAGGTCATCCAGGTGGGCGAGGCAAAGCCGCGGGCCATCGCCTCGGACCACAGCAGCAGCACGTTCATACCGGAATACGGCAGGCCATTGTGACGAAGCGGCCGTGTCACCCGGTCGGCAACATTTGCGACGCTCCACGGCCGCATCCATGGGCGGACGCCCCGTTCGAGATCGGCGACGATCTTCTCGGTGATGCGCGCATAGATATCCACGCGCGCCTTCTCGTGTTTCCTGCTCATGTTCCAAACCTCCAGACCGAAGGTCGCGACCGTCGCGACCCCGTCACGGAGGTCCGTCAGCCGGCAGGGCAGGGCGGGTGCGCATCTGCGGCCCATTGCTTCGAGCAATGGGCGAGGACCGGAACGACAATGGAGGACGGCGCCGCCGTTGCGCGCTCGCCCGGCTCCGGCAGGACCTCGCTCCGGGACGGGACGCGAGGGGAGGCCTTCCCCTTCCTCTCATCGTTCTTCCGGCTCTCGGCTCCGACACGAAAAGGGCCGGTTCCCGAAGAGAGCCAGCCCTGTGTGAGCGATCAGCGAATGAAGAGGCGGGGCAAAGCCCCGCCGGAGGCGATCAGCCGAATGCGGCCATCTGGACTTGCGCCGCCTTGTGGTCGAGCGATGCGCCGGGATTTTCGAGCGGGCGTTCGAACGGCTTCCAGGCTTCGCCGACGATCTCTTCGTAGGCGGCGACGGCGCCTTCTGCGGCCATCCGCAGCGCGTGAGCCTGCAGTCCCATGTCGGCCGCGAATTCGCGTTTGCGTTGGGCCTTGGAGCCGAACCCGACGGGACCGTCGAGGTCTTCGTCCCGGCTGTCGTTGGAGGCCTTCGCGGTGGCGTCGCGCGCCTCGCTGACGGCTCGCGAGTAGAACTGGCCCGCGCCATGCGCGGAGGCGACGTAGGAGCCGACGATGCGCTGCAGATGGATCTGCATGGCCTTCTCACCAAGGCCGTCGCTCAGGCTGCCGGAAGTCTCGACGAGCAGGCGCTCGTGGATCTCGCGAATGCCGTCGCCGTCCAGAACGGGCAGTCCGAAGCTCTCGGAGATGCGCAACGCCTGTTCAGCGTCGGGGCAGGCGAGACGAACCATTTCGAGGGTCGTACCCTTGCGAAGCGGAATGACGCGGGCCGGACGGCGGGAGGTCTGAGCGGACTTGGCCATGAGTTGATCCTGTCTGTTGCCCGGGGTCTTCGGATCGGCCCTTGCCGTCCTTCCCTCGGGTGCGGTCACAGGAAACCGGCGTCCGGTGGTCGCTTCAGGGTCCGGCGTCGCCAAAGCGAGCGAGGCCGGCTTGCGGACAAGCGGGGCGCAGCCCTTGCGAAGGACGCGAGCCGGCTTTGCCGAGCGCGGCGACGCCGGCCGCCACGCGGCGCGCCAGCGGCCTTGAAGCGAACGCCAGCCGGTTTAGACCGCCCCAACTCCGAGGGAGGCGGACAAGGGCGTCACGGCCTGCGCATCATCGCAGGATCGGACCAAGGTCATGCCCGAGGCGTCACGCGGCCCGCGACCAGTCCAGGCAGTGGCGTTCTCGAAGTGCGGCGATCGCAGAATCCTGTCGCGCGAGCTTGCGCGAAAGCGCGCCGATTTCGGGCTGCCGTTCGGCGGAGATGGCCGCAAGATTGGTGCGATAGCGCTCGAGGAAAGGGGCAGGGTCGCAGGCCCTGCCGCGCCGATACTCGGATCGCCTCTGCTGAAACACCGGCATCAACGTCGAGATGCGCCTGGCGATCTGCCGGTCGATGATATCGAGCTGTCGCTGCGTTTGCCGACGCGCCTCCTCCATGCGGAACAACCGAACCCGAACATCGAGAGAAGCGTTCATGACGCCTCTCCACGGCGCCAGCCGATGAAGCTCGATGGACCGTCGTAGACAGAATGACGCGCGGGATCGATGACAAAGCCGAAGCGGCCGACGTGGTATTCGGAGGAGGGGACGAAGAAGCGCCGAACTTCTATATGTGGCCCATGTTCACCGCCACGCGTTGCGATGCATTCGACGACGCCGGGCTCCTGATCGGACATGATCGCGGAGGTCACGACCCAGTCTGACGCGTGCGCCTTCTGAAAAGCCTTGCGGTCCTTCGAATAGGACTCGCCGGGCCCGAGCGTCACGCAAAAAATCGTCTCGAACGCTTCGGGCCAATAGTCCTTGACCGATCGCTCGGCGCAGCGCCGCTCGAAGCTCGTGAACAGCTCCGGAAAGGTGATGGCGACGATCGCCCAGGCTGCATCCTCCTCGTACCACCCACCTCTTGCACGAAGCATCGGGTGAACGCGGCGGTTTCGGTCGGCCGAAAGTTTGAAGCCGCCGTGGCCGGCGGTGGAATGGCATGCCACGCCCTCGGCGTAGATGGTCGCGCCTTGCGAGACGCCCCACGGCGTCGAGACCCGACAGAAGGTTTCGACACGACCGAGCGCATCGCGCTCTCGCCGATGCTCGACGTGCTCTGCAACCTTCGCGCGAAACGCGTCCTCATCGGCGACCTGACCTGCGTGACCGTAGAAGTCGGATCGCCGCCATTCGCAGAGGGGTGCGCCGAGCTTCCAGCCGTTTGCGAGAAAGAACCGATTGTCGCTAGTGGGCAGCATTGCGAATGCAACGTCGCCGAACCGTGCGACGAGGAAGTTGTCGGCCGACCTGCCGAACTCGACTTCCAAAACTCCGGAATTTTGCGCGGACATTTATGCCTCCGTTGGCGCGCATAAAACGAAACCGCCGCCGGGAGCGCCGGCGGCGGGTCGATGGTCGAATGGGAGTAGGGGAGCGCAGTTATTCCGCGGCGACGCGATAGGGGATCTCGTCGACCGCCTCATCTGCGACATCGTCCGTAACCTGCGTCTCGTTCGCTGGTTCGACCGGATCGACATCCTCGCTGTCGAGATCGTCGGCTCTGCTCAGCCACGCGGAGAGCTTTGTGCGGTCCAGACCAAATTGAGCCGCAGCATGCACGAAGCGCCCTTCCTTGAAGTGCTCGACAAGCGCCGCACGCGTGTCCTTCAGTTTCTGCCTCGGCAGCACCGACGTATCGGCGCAGGATCGCTCCAGCGCGGAACGCGACAGGCACGACAGAAACTCCTCCGTCGCCATGTTCGGCAGGAACTCGTCCGCAGCAATTGCCGAGCCGGCGATGCGCGCGACCATGCCGCTGTCCGTCCGGTTTTCACGCGCCGAGAAAACGTCGATCAGCGCCCCGCGCGCTGCGGTGCGAAGTGTGTCCATCTCGAAGACGAGCTGACCTGCATCGCCAACAAGGCGCACGGCGTGCCGCTCCATCCGGGCCGCGCCATAGATCTCGCCGCCGGCCCCGGACTGGATCGATACGTTGCGGCCGGCCAACGCGAGAACCAGCAGCGCCATCAACGTGGCGTCCTCGATCGGCGCGCGAGCCAAGGCTTCGTGCAACGCGTCGGTGCGCAGGTCGCCGATCATCTCAACGCCTCTGCGCGTCACCTCCGGACGCGCCTTGGCGACGAGCGCGTCATCGACAACGGCGGTTCCTGCTGCATTCTTACCCTTCGCCTTCTTCGTTTCCGGCAAACGGTAGTGCACCGTTTGCACCTTGCCCTCGCGATCGAGATACATCGCCGTCGCATCGCCCTTGCCGGGCTTACCATGCACGCGCTCGGCCTTAGGCGGCAGAACCGGCTGGCCGTAATTGTTCGCCTCGGTAACGATGCCGCGTTTCGGCAGATGGCTCGTCATCCATTCGTGCTGCGCGCCAAGAAACCCCTCGACATTGGTCGTGTAGCGGCTGTCTTCGTCAGCCGGCGCAAACAGGTCTTCGACCCACTGGATGCCGTAGGCCCGCGCGAGATCATCGCCGAAGCTGGCGTCGCGCGCATACATGCGCTTCTTGGCAAGGCCATTTGCGACGCTCCACCAGGAGACCTGCGGATCGCCCTTCTTCGGCTTATGTGCTTTCCATACCTCTTTCTGCTCGTCGAGCGAAGCCGCCGCGATCGTGCGCAACTGCTGCTCGTTCGGCATGTCGCCCTTCGCCATGCTGTCGAGCATGGCCGGCAGAATGTTGGACAGAAGTCGGAGCTTTCGGATCTGACGCACAGGCAAGGCCAGCGCGACGCCGATCGCTTCCTCGGTCCAACCGAGCGCGACCAGGCGCTCGATCGCCCGCCACTGGTCGATCGGATTGAGCGCCTCTCGCGCAATGTTCTCGACGATCGAGCGCATGGCGCCATTGTCGTTGGCAGCATCGTCCACAAGGACGTGGATCTCTTCGAGGCCGGCGGCGATCGCTTGCCTGATGCGACGATGTCCGGCGTTGACGATGTAGCCGTTGCCGCCGTCGGTCTCCGACGAAACAACAGGGGGCTGCACAATGCCGACGGCCTTGATCGTCGCCAGCAGCAGCGCATCGGCCTGCGGCGTGGATTTCGTCTGACGCGTGCGGTCGGGGTTATCCTTCAGCGCGCGCGGATCGACTTTCACGAGATGCATGGAACGCTCCTTCAGGGGCTTGCGGACGCGGACTTTTCACGTCCTTTTTTCGTCTTCTTTCCGAAGACCCCTTCACGCCCGCGAAGCGGATGAGCCGGCGCAAGTGCGGTCGAGCGGCCCTGACCGGCAGGACGAGCGGGGCTCACAGCCCTGCGAAGGATGACGGGCCGGGATTGCGCAGCGCAGCGCTTGAGAGCAGCGTCGGCGGCTCACCCGTTTTGCGACGAGCGTTCTCCATTTCCCTATTCTCCTTTCGCAACGCTTCAGGACCGCAAGTAACCGCCCCCCAGTTTCGGACACGCGAGCCCCTCTGATCGATCCTCGCTGAGGCGTTCTCCCCGCCGGTAGCTGACAATATCGACGGCATTGCGTAGCAGCGCTACGAGAACCATCATTGCAACCCTTTCGCCCTCGACCGATCGGCATTGCGGGATATCACGTAGCTAGGCTCGCCTGGCCGGAGATGAGAATGAATAAGCGTATCATCTGCCTCGGCGCAGCGACGCTCGACACGATCTTCAAGGTAGGCCACATCCCGGCGGGCGGCGGCAAAGTGCTTCCTGACTGCGTAGTTCAGAACGGCTCGGGAATGGCAATCGCAGCCGCGGTCTCGATTGCGCGACTCGGAGGCGAGGTCTCACTTTGGACGCGTGTGGGCGATGACGTCGCCGGGCGCACGTTCATCGCCGACATGGAACGTGAGCAAATCTCGTCCGCGGGCATTCGCAGGCTTCCTGTCGGACGAACGGCGTTCTCGAGCATTCTTGTGAATGCTGAGGGAGAACGACTGGTTGTCCCGTTCTTCGATCCCGATTTGGATCCTGATCCAGGCTGGCTACCGCTCGACGAGGTCAAACATGCGGGCGCGATCCTGTGCGACGTGCGTTGGATTGAAGGCGCACGCGCTTTGCTCGAACAAGCGCGACGCGACAAGGTGCCTGCACTACTCGACGCCGACGTTGCGCCACCCGAGCATCTGCGCGCCTTGATCGGATTGGCGGATCACTTGCTGTTTTCGGAGCCGGCGCTTCGCTCCCTGGTGAGATTGGAGACAGCTGAAGAGGCTGTCTTGAGCATAGCTCGCGAGGTCAATGCGGAGGTCATTTGCATGACTTTCGGCGAGCGCGGCGCCTTGTTATGGCAGCGCTCTGCACCCGATGATGTTTTGCATGTTCCAACTATCAAAGTTCGTGCGATCGATACGCTGAATGCTGGAGACGTATGGCACGGAGCGTATGCCTATTGCCTCGCAAACGGTTGGTCGACAGTGCGTTCGGTTCGCGCCGCCAATGTCGCCGCCGCCATCAAATGTGAACATTTCGGAGGATGGGCGGGAGCGCCGCGGTTCCCGGAACTGGAGGAGCGTCTGCGTGCTATTGAGTTAGCCCGTGTGCAAGGCGCGGGGGCTCTACCTCGTGGCCAAGAACGGTTGATTCCTTAATCGTCTGGTTCGCGAAATCAAAAAGAGCTCCGGCCCTATGGAGGCCCAATGTCCGGTATCGGACACGGGGCCATCTTACGGGGAGAACTGACCCTTCTCGGTCAGCCAGAAGGTCCGCTTCCAGAACTTGTTGATCGGCGCGCCGGCTGATTGTGATGGGTCTAGTTGGTCGAGTGTGTCTTAAAAATCACAGCAGCCCTCATGCGGCTCCAGCCCAAGCCCGCGACAACATCCACCACGCCTGCAAGTGTCCATGGATCGCCCAGCCGAAAAGCAGCTTCGAAGACAGCGCGGCCGCGCCGATGAAAGCGACCGACATGAATTCAAGCGGAACGCCCGGCCAAAGATGCGACATCGAAATGACGGCATCTACCGAGATTATTGCTTAAAGATTCGAGCCTCGCGTCCACACTCCCCTATGTACGTAGTAGTGGGGGCAGCGCGTATAGCTTGCGGGCTAGGACAAGAAGCTTCATCCATTCAGGATGAAAATTACGAATCGGCTTGTCTTAAGGTCGGTGCTCGGGGTGGCGCTTTGCGTCGCGCTGCCCGGCCTGTCCGAGGCGCAGACCGGGTCGCCCCGCGCGGACGTGGACGTCACGCCCGACATCCAGGGTGACATCAATACGGCGGTGTCCAATGTGGGCAAGCAGACGCTCGCCGACGTACTGCCTGAACCGTGGAAGAGCTGGAATGGAGCTCGACGGTGGCTGGCCGAACGGGGCCTCACCTTTGCGGCGACTTACCAGAATGACTCCATGACCGCTCTGTCGGGGGGCGCTAAACGCGGTTCAACCTATTACGGCCGACTGCTTGGCTCGATCGAGTGGGACCCCGAATATGCGACGGGCTGGAAAGGCGCGACCTTCCATTTCTCGTTCTGGCAGATGCACGGCGTCGGCATCAGCAGCCATTTTGTGCGTTCCATGTCGGCGCTGTCCGATCTTGAGGGTGTCGCCACGACGCGCTTTTCTGATATTTGGCTGGAGCAAAAGTTCGGCGATCTCTTGGCGGTTCGCGCGGGAAAGATCAGCGCCGATACGGAGTTTTTTCAGACGCCCTTCTACGGATTGGGCATTGGCGGCGCTTTCGGGTGGGCAGCGATTTTGGGCGCCAATCTGCCGAACGGCGGCATTGCCTTTCCCTTCGCCTCGCCGGGCGTTCGCGTCAAACTGACCCCGCATCCGCAGTGGACCTTTCTTGCAGCCGTGTTCGATGGCGATCCGGTGGGACCCGGCGAAGGCAATCCACAGACGCGCAATCGCTACGGCGCGAATTTCCGCCTCAGGGATCCTGCTTTTGCGATGGCCGAGGCCCAGTGGAACTATTCGACCGCGTGGCCGGGGACACTTCGCATCGGCGCCTGGAAGCATTTCGGGCGGTTCGCCGACCAGCGTTTTGCGGCTGACGGTCGACTGCTCTCGGATCCGGCCGGCGTCGGTTCGCCGCTGATGCATCGCGGCGACGGCGGCGTCTATGGCGTGCTCGACCAACAGATCTATCAGATCGACGGAAAGCCTACAGCCGGCGCCTTTGTTTTCTCTCGCATCGCTGCTGCGCCGTCGGACCGCAACCTGATCGACTTCTTGGTCGATGGCGGAATAAGTTTTCAAGGCGTGGTGCCAGGGCGGCCTAACGATCAGTTCGGCTTTCTTGGCTCTTTCGCTCGGGTCAGTCGGCAGGCGCGGCTTGCCGACCTGGACGCCAATCGCTTCAACGGTGCGTACGCGCCTCTACGCAACTACGAGGCCATCCTTCAGGCGACTTACGCCTACAACGTCGCAGATGGCCTTGTACTCCAGCCCCACGTCCAGTACGTGTTGCACCCTGGCGCCGGCGTCGTCGATCCTATGGATCCGCTGGGAGTGCGTGCGATCCGCGACGCTTTCGTGGCCGGGTTGCGCATGACGTTCAATTACTAGTGCGCGAACATCCTCTAAGGTCACGTGTTGCGGACGGCGCGGAATTCCCGCGCGTTCAGCGCCTATCGGCAAAGCCATAGCTTCGTTTATTCGCCGCGCGCACGGTCTCGCGACGAGAATGAGCGGGGAGCAACGCAACGCCGTGCCCACGCCGCCGTCTTGCTTCGGACTCGGCACGAGACTATATAGACGCATGGCTCGTGGAACGAGATCAACGCGATTCAGGCTGATCGCCCGTCGGGCGAGCGCGATGCTTGTCGCGCTCGTTTTCGCTTTGGGCATTGCCGCCCATGGGTTGGGGGAACGGGCCGAAGATCATCTGTCCCCGACCGCCGATGTCGCACTGACTCTCGTGTCCGCGCAGGCGCATAATTCGCCGTCCGACGCGCTGTGCAACCACGTTCACAGCGAACATCACCAGATGGCGCCGTGCGCCGTCCAGCAGGACGGCGTGCATCGGCATGGGATGCGTATGGTTTATGCGTCTTTCGAGACGCGTGCTGCCAGTCGCGAAACCGCTCCCCCGCACGGTCCGCCTAAGGCCTGACGTCCTCGTCCTCCCGCCTGGGAGTTCGCGCGCCATTTGGCGCAGCCTTTTCCTATGAGCGCTGACATGCCGCGCCTCTCGTGAGCGCCGTCGCGCAGCTGTGGATTCTCGACCGTGCGCATATCCCTACTCGTCGGGGCCGCTCTGGCCTCCGCTTTGCTGTGCCTTTCTCCCGCCGTGTCCATCGCCGCGCCTGCGGCGTCGCATGATCACGCCGAAGCCAAACAGACTCCGAACGGGGATCACAGGCTCCAGTCCGCGAAGCCGACCGCGCCGCAGGAGCGCGTCGAGGATAGCGACCATAAGGATCATGGCGAGCCCGGCGATCTGGCGATGACGTCGAGCCAGATCGAGGCGGCGCAGATCGAGATCGGCGCGGCTGCGCATGGCACGGTTGCGCAGCAACTGGCGGCCCCTGGCGTCGTGATGATTGACCAGGACCGCGTCGCGCGCATTCCCGCCAAGGTCGTGGGCACGGTGGCGCAGTTGCGCAAGAAGCTCGGCGATCGGATCGAGAAGGGTGAGACCGTCGCCATCCTCGACAGCCGCGAGGTCGCCGATGCCAAGAGCGAATATCTCTCGGCGTCTGTCGCCTTCGATCTGCAGAAGACGCTGTTTGAGCGCACCGAGGCCTTGTGGAACAAGAAGATCGCCACAGAGCAGGCCTATCTGCAGGCGCGCGCAACGTACGTGGCGGCCGAACTGCGCACCGGCCTGGCGCGGCAAAAGCTCGTGGCGCTCGGTTTCGACGGGCCGACGATCGCCAGTTTGCAACCGGGCGCGACGCCTGATCTCAGGCAATACCCGGTTCAGTCGCCGATCGCTGGCCGCGTGATCGAGCGGAAGGTGGACGTCGGTGCGGCGGTCGGCGGCAACAACGATCCGTCCGAACTCTACACCGTAGCCGACCTGTCGAGCCTGTGGGTCGATCTCTCCGTGCCAATTGCCGACCTCGACCGCGTGCGCGAGGGGCAGGCGGTGACGATGGCAGCGCCCGGCGGGCGCGAGGCGCGCGGCAAGATCGTCTTTATCGGGCCGGTGCTCAACCAGGAAACGCGCGCCGCGCGTGTGCTGACGAGTTTGCCGAACCCCGATCTTGCGTGGCGGCCGGGCGCCTATGTCGCCGCCAAGATCGATCTGACGCAGGGATCGGTCGCCGTCCTCGTGCCGCGCGGCGCGATCCAGACGATCGAGGGCAAGGCCAGCGTGTTCGTGCGGACGGACAAGGGGTTCGAGCGCCGGTCCGTGACGCTCGGCAAGGCGGACGGCGACAGGATCGAGATCGCTGACGGCCTGAACGCGGGCGAGCGGATCGCTGCGACCAACACCTTCCTGCTCAAGGCGGAACTCGGCAAGTCCGAGGCCGCGCACGACCATTGAGGCCCAGATGATCGCACGCATCCTCGCCTTTTCCGTTCATCACCGCTGGGCGGTGGTGTTCTTGAGCCTGATGGCCGCGGCCTTCGGCATCTGGTCGCTTTCGCGGCTGCCGATCGACGCCGTGCCTGACGTCACCAACAATCAGGTGCAGATCAATACGACTGCGCCCTGGCTGTCGCCGCAGGACATCGAGAAGCAGGTCACCTTCCAGATCGAGACGGCGCTCGCCGGTACGACCGGGCTCGAATACACGCGCTCGCTGTCGCGTAACGGCTTCTCGCAAGTGACTGCCGTCTTCACCGACAAGACGGACATCTATTTTGCGCGCCAGCAGGTGAACGAGCGGCTGCGCGAGGCGCGCGCTGCTTTGCCGGCCGGCGTCGAGCCGCGCATGGGACCGGTCTCGACGGGGCTTGGCGAAATCTACATGTGGACGGTCGCCTTTGGCCCGAAGCCGGCGTCAGGCGCCGCCGAACGTCCGTTCGGCTGGCGCAATGACGGCAGCTACCTGACGCCAGAGGGCCAGAAGCTCACGACCGATATCGAGAAGGCCGCCTATCTGCGCACGGTCCAGAACTGGGTCATCCGGCCACAGGTGAAGACCGTACCGGGCGTTGCCGGCGTCGACGCCATCGGCGGTTTCGAAAAGCTGTATCAGGTGCAGCCTGACCCCGATCGCCTGGTCGGGCTCGGCCTTTCGTTTTCCGACGTGGCTGCGGCTCTGGAAGCCAACAACGCGAGCCGCGGCGCGGGCTACATCGAGCGCAATGGCGAGGGGTATGCCGTCCGCGCCAATGGCCGGCTGGAGACGATCGACGATGTTCGCGCTGTCGTAGTGGCAGCGCGCGGCGGCGTACCGATCCGGGTAAAGGACATCGGCGCCGTCGCGGTCGGCGCCGACCTGCGTACGGGCAGCGCCAGCGCCAACGGGCAAGAGGTCGTAGTCGGCACCGCATTGATGCTGATCGGCGGCAACAGCCGCACGGTCGCCGCCGCCGTCGGCGCCAAGATTAAGGAGATCGAGCGCACGCTGCCGCCGGATATCGCGCTGACGACGGTTCTCGACCGCACGCAACTGGTGGACGCCACCGTGCGCACGGTGTCCAAAAACCTGGCGGAAGGCGCGTTGCTGGTGATTGCGGTCTTGTTCCTGCTGCTCGGTAATTTTCGCGCAGCGGTGATCACGGCGCTAGTTATTCCGTTCGCCATGCTGATGACCTTCACGGGCATGGTCGAGACCCGTGTCAGCGCCAATCTCATGAGCCTCGGCGCGCTCGATTTCGGCCTGATCGTCGACGGCGCGGTCATCATCACCGAGAACACGTTGCGACGGCTCACTGAGCGGCGACACGAGCTGAAGCGCAATCTCAATCGAGCCGAACGCCTGAGCGCTGTGATCGGCTCGGCGCAGGAGATGATCAAGCCATCGGTCTTCGGCCAGGCGATCATCATGCTGGTCTACGTGCCGCTTCTCACCTTCACGGGCGTCGAGGGCAAGATGTTCCAGCCGATGGCGGTCACCGTCATTCTCGCGCTGCTCTCGGCCTTCGTCCTGTCGCTGACCTTCGTACCGGCGCTGATCGCGATCGCCATCACCGGCGCGGTCGAGGAGAAGGAGAACCGCGTGATGGCTGGGTTGCGCCGGCTTTATGAGCCTGCGCTAGCAAAGTCGATGGCCAAGCCGATCGCGGTTCTGACCGCAGCCGTCGTCCTGTTCGCCTCGGCCATGTTGCTGTTCAACCGGCTGGGGCAGGAATTCATCCCGACGCTCGACGAAAAGAATATCGCCATGAACGCACTGCGGATTCCCAGCGCTTCGATTTCGCAGTCGCAGGCGATGCAGCTGCAGATCGAGAAGGCGATAGCACGCTTTCCGCAGGTGGCGACGGTCTTTTCCAAAACCGGCACGGCCGAAGTCGCGTCCGATCCGATGCCAGTGAATTCGTCCGACGCCTTTATCATCCTGAAGCCGCGCGAGTTCTGGCCAGATCCGAGCCTGACCAAGGCGCAGTTGCAGGAGCAGATCGAGGCCGCTGTTTCGGCGTTGCCCGGCAACAATCTGGAATTCACGCAGCCGATCCAGATGCGCTTCAACGAACTACTTGCGGGGGTCCGCGGCGATATCGCTGTGAAGGTATTCGGCGACGAATTCGAGCCGATGGTGAAGGCCGCCAATCAGATCGCCGGCATTATTCGGGCGACGCCAGGCGCAGCCGACGTCAAGGTGGAGCAGACGAGCGGCTTGCCATTTCTCGACATTGCGATCGACAAGGCCGAGGCGGCGCGTCTCGGTCTGACGGTCACGGCCGTCCAGGATGTCATCGGCGCGGCGATCGGCGGTCGCGAGGCGGGCTTCGTGTTCGAAGGCGACCGACGTTATTCGATCGTCGTGCGCCTCAACGAGAACGTAAGGCGGGACGTCGACGCGCTCGAAAATCTCCCCGTCCCGCTGCTCGGCGCAACGACCAACGGCCGCACGCCGAACATCTTGCTCAAGCAGGTGGCGCGGTTCGAGGAGCGGGAGGGCCCGAACCAAATATCGCGTGAGGACGGCAAGCGCCGTGTCGTGGTGACCGCGAATGTCCGTGGGCGCGATGTCGCTTCAGTCGTCGAGGACGTACAGAAGAAGATGCAGGCCGAGGTGAACTTGCCGCCGGGCTACTGGGTCAAGTGGGGTGGCCAGTTCGAGAACCTCGCCGCCGCGCGGCAGCGGCTCTTGATCGTCGTCCCCGCGAGCTTCCTGGTGATCCTGTTCCTGCTCTATGGGGCGCTCGGCTCTGTGCGCGACGCGCTCCTCGTGTTCAGCGCGGTGCCGCTGGCCCTGACCGGCGGGATCGTCTCGCTGTGGCTAGCAGGCATGCCGTTTTCCGTTTCCGCAGCGGTCGGGTTCATTGCGCTGTCGGGCATCGCGGTCCTCAACGGTCTCGTGATGCTCAGCTACGTGAAGCAGTTGCGGCTCGAAGGCAGGTCGCTGGTGGACGCGACCCGCATTGGAGCGCTCACGCGGTTGCGCCCGGTCGCGATGACGGCGCTGGTGGCGGCGCTCGGCTTCGTGCCGATGGCGCTGGCGACAGGGACGGGCGCCGAGGTGCAAAAGCCGCTCGCCGTCGTCGTCATTGGTGGCCTCGTCAGCGCGACGTTGCTGACGCTTCTCGTTCTGCCGGCGCTGTACCTGCTGTTTGGCCAGCGCCGGGTCGAGAAACCTGAACATGCGGAAATCTCGTTGACGGGCGGAATCGAACCGCAAAGGAGACTGTCATGAACCCGTGCATTGCAGCATGCGTCGCTGGGACGCTCGTGTGGGCTGCCGGCGCTGCCGATGCGATAGCTCAGTGTCCAGCGTCACAAGGCGCCCAAATTAGTGTCGAAGTAACGGCCGCTCAGGTTGAAACTGCGTTCGATACGAACCTTCCGGAGCTGGAACGCTTGGCCCGAGCGGCCGGCCGGGAGGCGCATTTGCCGTTGATGGCTGTGTACAGCTCCAGTGTGCTTTTTGCGGCGGACATAGATTCCCGAGTCGAGCAGACGCAATCACGCCGGTCGTGCGCGGTTGCGAAGGCTGTCCGCATCCGAATTGCAGTCGGAAAGCGGATGATCCATGCGGCGCGTGAATTGCGCGACAAAGCCTGTTTGCGAGCGGCGGCGGTCGATCATGCCGCGACGCATGCGCGCCACCAGGAGGAGCGGCTGCTCGCGGCGCGCGAGACCATCGCGGCTAACTTGAAAGCGAGCCTACGCACGCCTGCGCCAGATGCCGATTCGCCTGCTGAAGCCGAGCGCGCGCTCGCCCGACTGGTCAGTGCGCGCATCGATGCCGACCTCGCCGAGATCGACGCTGACAAGACCGAAGCCAATCGTGTGCTCGACTCGGCGGAATCTCTGGCCCGCCTCAAGTTTGCTTGCCCGAGCGAGCAGGCTGAGGTCGACGGCGATCGAACCTGACAAGGTGGCTTAGGCCTTAGCGCCGCCGCCAGACTTGAAGAAAGGAGGGGCAAATGCCGACGAAATCTACTCTGATTTTCTCAACTACAGCGTGGTACGGCCAGTGCGCTTTCGTTACTGCGGTCTCGACTCGCCGACGCCTCGTCTCGAACGTTGCACGATGTCGGAGGGGCATGAAGCGAGCCTCGACGCCGCACTTCGGATGCACGGCCGCAGCGCCATTCGGACGCTTTCCGAGCGTCAATCGATCTGCAAGGACGGGCAATCGCCCGGCCGACGCAAAAATCCCGTGACCAGCAAATCGAACGATAGGAGGATTGCATGCTGATCGGTGCACAAATGCTTCTCGCCGCAACTTTGCTATCGGCGCAGGCGAGCGGCTTGCCGAATGTCCAGTTGGCAGGCCGCCCCACGACCTTCGATTACTACCGCCGGCCGTCGTCGGAAGCGGGCTGGATTGAGGCGGTGATCCACAGGATCGACGCGCACGGCGGGATACTGACGGTTGTCAATCGTTCGTCCGGCCGTCCGACGACCGTAGTTTTCCCGGTTGAGGATCAAACCGATGTCCTGGGGCATCGGGTCGGGGACAAGATCAAGATCCAGCTGCTTCAAGAATCTGGCGGCGTAAAAGTGCGTCATCGCGACGCCAATCAATAACCATGCCGGGACGACCCGCGAGCAACATCGAATGCAACTGAGGCGCGCTTTTCTTCGTCTCGCGATCTTCGTCTGTCTTGCCGTGCCGAACTTTGCGCAGGCGGAGACGTTGGGGGGCGCCCTCGCGCGCGCCTATGCCGGCAATCCGAACGTAGGGCAGCAACGAGCCGCGCTGCGTGCGCTCACCGAGGGTGCGTCGAAAGCGCGCGCCGGGTGGCGTCCGACCATCGGCGCGACGGCCTATGCTGGACGGTCGTATCTCTACCAGCGCGACCCCTCGGTGAGGAACCAGACGCCAACGCCCGGAGTCGATCCTGCAGAGGACGAAGCATTGAAACCGCCGGGCGGCCAGAAGTTCAATTCGTTTCCGCGTGGCTATGGATTGAGCGTGAGCCAGCCGATCTTCGATGGCTTCAAGACGCTCAACAGTGTGCGTCAGGCCGAAGCGCAAATTTTCGGTGGCCGCGAAGACGTACGCGCAGTCGAGCAGGATACGCTTATGGCGACGGCAACAGCCTATATGGATGTGCTGCGCGACACAGCGATCGTCGGCTTGCGCGCAGGTAATGTCGCCGTGTTGAAGGTTCAGGCGAGCCATACGCGCGAACGCATTTTGATGGGACAGGCTACCGAGGTCGACGCCGCGCAGGCCGATGCCGCGCTGGCGCAGGGTCGTAGCGACCATTCTGCGGCACGCGGCGCGCTGCAGGCGAGCAAGGCCACCTACCGGCGATTGGTTGGCGTCGAGCCGAATTCGCTTGCGCCCGCCAAGTCCGTCGAGGTTCTGTTGCCAAATGACGTCGAACTGGCGGTTGAGATCGCATTGCGTGAACATCCGGTGATCGCGTCCGCCGTTCATGTCGCCGACGCCGCTGGCTCGGGCGTGAAGATCGCCGAGAGCGCGCTCTATCCCACGGCGGGCATTGTCGGGTCAGTCAATCGCGACCTCGATGTCGACGGAACGACCGGAAAAAAGTCGTTCAGCGCCGCGATTTTCGGTCAGCTCAACGTACCGATCTATGGAGGCGGGGCGGACTACGCTTCGGTTCGGCAGGCCAAGGAGCGGTTCGGTCAGGCTCGTCTGGCGGCCGACATTCAGCGCGATCAGGTTCGCGCGACCGTCGTTACGACCTGGGCGCAATTGCAGGCGGCGAAGGCGCAAATTGTCTCGACCCGCGCGGCCGTCAAGGCGGCCGAATCTGCCTTGGTGGACATGCGGGGCGAAGCGGAAGCTGGCCAACGCACGACGTTTGACGTCCTGACGGCGCAGCAAACCCTGCTCAACGCTCGCGTCGCGCATGTGGCGGCGCAACGCGACCGCGTCGTTTTCTCATATTCCGTTCTCGCCGCCATAGGGCGTTTGACTGCGAGCGTTCTGAATATTCCGGAGCAATATCGCCCCGCGACGCCATGACCAGAGGAGGTCGATATGGGTTTTGACCAATATCACGAGCCGCCGAATGAGCTGTCTCAGGAAACGCGCACGCTCGCCCGGATGATTGCTTCGCTGATCGAGGAGGCCGAAGCGATCAACTGGTACGAACAACGAATGTCGATTGAAAACGACGTGCAGGCGAAGGCGATCATGGCCAACGCCCAGAAAGAAGAGTTCAAGCACTTCGGCATGAATCTCGAGTTTCTCCTGCGTCGCAGGCACGAGTGGCGCGCTGAACTGCAACGCATCCTGTTTCAGGAGGGCGACATCGTCGAACTCGCCGAGAAGGCTGAGAAGACGGCGGACTAGTCGTCGCCGCGCGACGACTAGTTCTCGAGCACGGAGGCGGATATGCATGGTGGCGGCGGTCCAGGAACGGCGACAGCGCAGCATACAAGTCGCTTGGCATGGGCCTTGGCGCTGACGGCGACCTACATGATTGCGGAGGTCGCCGGCGGCTTGATCACGGGCAGTCTCGCGCTCTTGGCGGACGCGGCGCACATGCTCACCGACGTCGCCGGTCTGGCTCTTGCCCTTCTGGCGATCCGTTTCGCGGCCCGCGAAGCGACGCCTCAGCGAACCTACGGTTATCTGCGCATGGAGGTTTTGGCCGCGTTGACCAACGCAGTCGTTCTTCTCCTACTGACCGTCTATATCCTGTACGAGGCCTATCAACGTTTTGTGTCGCCGCCGGAGGTCATGAGCGGGCCGATGCTCGTCGTTGCGGTCATTGGGCTGGCGGTCAATCTCGTCAGCATGCGGCTGCTGGCCGGCGGTTCGTCTGAGAGCCTCAATGTGAAGGGCGCCTATTTCGAGGTGCTGAGCGACATGCTCGGCTCGATCGGCGTGATCGTCGCTGCACTCCTGATGATGTGGAAGGGGTGGCGGCTCGCCGATCCGCTGATCGGGGCCGGCATCGGCCTGTTCATCGTGCCACGGACTTTCGGGCTGCTGAAGCAGGTCGTGCACATCCTGATGGAAGGTACGCCGCCGACGGTCGATCTGGCCGTCCTGGAACGCAAGCTGACGGAAATCGCAGGCGTAAAATCAGTTCATGATTTGCACGTGTGGACCGTGACTTCCGGTTTCGACGCCATGAGTTGCCATCTGGTCGTGACCGATCTCAGCGCCGCGCGGACGGTCTTGGCGCAAGCGCGTCGGGCCATGAGCGAAGAGTTTGGGATCGATCACGTCACCATTCAGGTCGACGACGACCCTCTGAGCCGCGAGGAGAAGACGTTGCATGTGTGAGGCAGTCTCAGTGGCCCGCGTGCTGGCACTGGCCGTGGTCGGCGAGCACTTCGATGACGCGGCAGGCCGCGACCTGGCCGTGACTGCACCCCTCGATCATCGCCTGCAATTCCACCTTGAGCGCCTTCAGGCTGCGGATCCGTTGCTCGACGTCGGCGAGACGGGCCTTGGCGATGCCGTCGGCCGTCGCGCAGGGCTGGTTCGGGTCGTCCTGAAGCAGCAACAAGGTTCGGATCGCGTCGATCTCGAACCCCAGCTCACGGGCGTGCCGGATGAACGTGAGGCGGTGCAGGTCGCTCGCGTCGTAGTGACGCCGGTTACCGTCGCTGCGTGCAGGCGCGGCGAGGAGACCGATCTGCTCGTAGTAGCGGATGGTGGGAACTTTGACGCCGCTGCGTTTGGCGGCTTCCCCGATCGGAACGCCCAGGATCATTTCGCTTGCTCCTCTAGTCACTAGAGGATGTAGCGTCCCGCTCGACAAAGCAAGGATCTGACGAATGACCGATTCCACGACGCAGAGCCGCTACCGGGTCGAGGGCATGGATTGCGCCAGCTGTGCGGCCAAGATCGACACTGCGGTTCGTCGCGTGCCGGGCGTGTCCGATGTCGCCGTTTCGGCGAATGCAGGCACGATGACGGTGCATCACGACGGCAAGAGCGACCTTGCTGCGATCGAACGGCAGGTCACTGGCCTCGGCTATGCGATCGCGCCGCTTACGACAGCCCCCGGCCCGCGCCCGTCGCAGCCCGACTGCGATCATAACCATGACGATCATGACCATGGCGGGCACGACCTCGGAGCGCATCGTCACGTCGGTGGTTCTGCAGAAGAGCTCGCCGGGCTGCATGGCCATGATCACGGCCCGACAAACGGTCCCTGGTGGCGCGGCAAGAAGGGCCAATTGACCATCGCCTGCGGCGTCGCCCTCGCGGTCGCCTATGGCGTCGGCAAATTGGTTCCCGCGATCGAGGCCTATGCCTTCACCGCAGCGATGCTGGTCGGCCTCGTTCCGATTGCGCGCCGCGCGCTCATGGCGGCGCGCGCGGGTACCCCGTTTTCGATCGAAATGCTGATGACGATTGCTGCGGTCGGGGCGGTCGTCATCCACGCCAGCGAAGAAGCGGCCGCCGTGGTGTTCCTCTTCCTGATCGGCGAGTTGCTGGAGGGCGTGGCAGCAGGCAAGGCCCGGGCGAGCATTCAGTCGCTCACAAAGCTCGTCCCGAAGACAGCTTTGGTCGAAGCAGACGGTCAGACGCGCGAAGTCGCCGCAGAAAACGTGGCGATCGGCGCCATTATTCTCGTGCGGCCGGGCGACCGCATTGCGGCGGACGGGGTCATCGTGTCGGGCGAAAGCGCCATCGATGAAGCGCCAGTGACTGGCGAAAGCGTTAGCGTACGCAAAGGCGTCGACGCCACGGTGTTTGCGGGCACGATCAACGGCGACGCGGCGCTGCGCGTGCGGGTCACGGCGGCGGCGGCCGACAACACGATCGCCCGCGTCGTACGGCTGGTCGAAGAAGCGCAGGAGAGTAAAGCACCGACCGAGCGTTTCATCGATCGATTTTCACGCTACTACACACCGGCCGTCGTCATGGTCGCGGCGCTTATCGCCGTCGTGCCGCCGTTGGTTTTCAGCGCATCTTGGTCGGCTTGGATCTACAAGGGCCTCGCCATCTTGCTGATCGGCTGCCCCTGCGCGCTGGTGATTTCGACGCCTGCGGCGATCGCCGCGTCGCTGTCGGCGGGTGCCCGGCGCGGCCTTCTGCTCAAGGGCGGCGCCGTGCTCGAAAATCTCGGAAAGATCACCGCGGCCGCCTTCGACAAGACCGGCACGCTTACCGCCGGCGCGCCGAAGGTGACGGACGTAATCGGGTTCGGGCTCGACGAGGCGGACGTGCTGAAATTAGCCGCGGCCCTCGAGGTCGGCTCGAACCATCCGCTCGCGGGCGCGATCCTCGCGAGGGCCGAGGAGGCGAAAATCAATCCGCCACAGTCGAGCGACGCCGCGGCCCTGGGCGGCAAGGGCGTCGCCGCCACGGTAGAGGGCAAGGCGGTGTTTCTCGGGTCGTTGCAGGCGGCGGCGGACCGCGTATCGCTCTCGGCCGACGAGACCGCCCGCATTACGGCGTTGCACGATGAGGGCAAGAGCGTGTCGGTGCTGGTCGTGGACGGCAAGGCGGCGGGAGCGATCGGTTTGCGCGACGAGCCGCGCCCGGATGCGCTCGCCGGCCTCAAGGCGCTGACCGACGTGGGGGTCAAGACGGTCATGTTGACCGGCGACAATCAACGCACGGCCACCGCGATCGGCGGCCAGCTCGGCATCGACGTGCGCGCCGGGCTGCTGCCGGAGGACAAGCAGCGCATCGTCACAGAGATGCAGGTCCAGGGCTTCAACGTCGCCAAGGTCGGCGACGGCATCAATGACGCGCCGGCGCTCGCGGCGGCCAATGTCGGGATCGCGATGGGTGGCGGCACAGACGTGGCGCTGGAAACTGCGGACGCAGCCGTACTGCACGGCCGTGTCGCCGACGTGGCGGCAATGGTGGACCTGTCGAAGCGCACCATGCGCAATATTCGTCAGAACATCACGATCGCGCTTGGGCTGAAGGCCGTGTTTCTCGTGACGACAATCGCCGGCGTGACGGGCCTGTGGCCGGCCATTCTCGCCGATACCGGCGCGACCGTGCTGGTGACGATCAACGCCTTGCGGCTGTTGCGATGAGCGCTGGACATCAAGGGCCCGGGTTGAGGCTGCAAACGGGAATGGGGGCATAGAACGTGCGCGGACTGACGGAACCGACACCGCTGCTGGACTTCACCGATCCGGCGATTCAGCGCCTGATCGCGGAACGGGGCTGGCGCGAACTTGATATCTACCAACGCATTGGCGCGATTTATGAGTTCGTTCGAGACGAAATCGAATTCGGTTACAATGTCCGCGACGACCTGCCTGCCTCACGCGTGCTCGCCGACGGCATTGGCCAATGCAATACCAAGGGAACGCTCCTGATGGCCCTATTGCGGGCTGTTGACATCCCCTGCCGATTCCATGGCTTCACGATCGATAAGTCGTTGCAAAAAGGCGCCATAACGGGCCTTGCCTATTATCTGGCGCCGCGGAGCATCATTCACAGCTGGATCGAGGTTTGGTTCAACGAACAATGGATCAATCTCGAGGGCTTCATCCTCGATCGAGCATATCTGTCGGCCTTGCAGACGAAATTTGCGACGAATACGGGCGCCTTCTGCGGTTACGGCGTGGCCACGCCGGACCTGCGCAATCCGCCCGTCGATTGGTGCGGCGCCAGCACCTACATTCAGAAAGAAGGGATCAACCGGGATTTCGGTGTCTTCGACAATCCTGACGAGTTCTACCAACGACACGGCGTCAATCTCTCGGGGATCAAGCGTTGGCTCTTTGAGAACGTGTTTCGGGACTCGATGAACAAGACCGTCGGGGCAATCCGTTCGCGTGCGTAGCCGCGGCAGCGCGGTCCGGGTAGGCGCAGCACTATCGGATGGGCTCAAGAAAGCCGCCTTCGAGATCGCCGGATCGGCCCATTACGAACGCCTTGGCATGTCGGCTCGAGGAGATATCGATCACGCAAATTCGAGCTATTATCCGAAAACTAGTGTCAGCTTTCGGTCCCGAAGCTCACGGCAGCTAGTGGCGCATCAGAGCCGTTAGCGCGCGTTGGCGTTGCTGTCGGAAGCGGACATTGAACGTAGGCTGCCGAAACTCAAATGCATCGCTTCTGGTCAGGCGCCCGCGACGATCGAATAGCTCGTGCTGCGACCGCCAGCCGCGTCTTTGACGAGAATGCCACGCCTTATGAGATCGTCGATGTCACGCGACGCCGTGTCCTGAGAGCACTTGGCAATCTTCGCCCACTTCGACGATGTGAGCTTCCCGTCGAACCCGTCCAACAGTCGATTGAGCATCAGGCGCTGGCGCGGATTGAAGCTCTCGCCGGAATGTCGTTCCCAGAAGCGCGCCTTGGCAAGAACGACAGCGAGAATAGCTTCGGCGCCGTCGAATGCGCGATCGAGACAGCCGAGGAACCACAAGAGCCATGCCGTGACGTCGAGGTCGCCCGTCTGGGTCGCCTCGAGCATGTCGTAATAGCGGCTGCGCTCGTGCCTGATCTGGGCCGACATGCTGTAGAAGCGCTGCGCGCAGTTCTCCGAGCGCGCAAGCGCCTGGTCTGCAATTGCGCGCGCAATACGACCGTTGCCGTCGTCGAACGGGTGGATTGTCACGAACCACAGGTGCGCGAGCGCTGCTTTCAGGACCGGGTCGATACCCTGTTCGCTGTTGTACCAGGCAAGAAAGCGCTTCATCTCGTCATCAAGGCGGCTGGCGGACGGCGCCTGATAGTGAACGCGCTCGCGCCCGATCGGCCCGGACACGACCTGCATCGGCCCGCTGGCGCCGTCGCGCCATGCGCCGACGGCGATCCTGGTCATGCCGCTTCGCCCCGTCGGGAACAGCGCGGCATGCCATCCAAACAGACGCGCGTCGGTGAGCGGTTGCGCGTACCTTTCGGTCGCGTCGAGCATCATCTCGACGACGCCTTCAACGTGACGGTCACTCGGCGCAAGTGCGCCCGCGTCGATACCCAGACGACGCGCGATCGACGAGCGCACCTGCTCGCGATCCAGCGTTTCGCCTTCGATCTCGCTCGACTTGACCACCTCCTCGGTGAGGGTCTGGAGTGCGGCTTCGTTGCGAAGCGCAAAGCCGAGGGCTTCCATGCGCCCTACGAGCCGCCCCTCTTTGTGGCGGACGGCCGCCAGCGGCACGGCGATCTTGGCCTCGCTCCACCGGAGCTTTGGCCAATCGACCAATTCGTGGATATATCCCCACATTAACCGCAACCTCTGCGGAGATTATGCCGTCCAATCTCCGCAGGGGCAAGGATATTCTCCGCTCAGTCTACGGATAATCAGGACCGAAATCTCCGCTTGTCCCCGTCCGCGCAAGAGCGCAAGCGCCCGAGCGCCTTAACAATTTGAAGGTCTTTTGCTCTGTTGCGCCGGGCAGCGCCGCGTCGATCTGATCTCGTGCTTCATCGACACCGCCCCGCCGTAAGCCGGCCATCCTTATCGACGTCGACGATTTGGCCGCTCTTGCGTCGAAAGGAGCCACGGCAAGATCTCCCGCCCCTGACGATCAGTTCGACTGCGAACGATCTCCTTCGACAACGCATCGTCGATACGCCGTCGGGCCGACTCTTCACGATCGAGAATCTCCCCGCGGCGAGCCACAGAGAACTCCCACAGCAGCCTTTCCTGACATTCGAGGACGCTGGCCCGCTCCATCAGCACCTTCGGGTGCGTGTAGAGCCAACGCACGAACGCTATGGCGCCCGGCGTGCGTTTCCACAGATCACCATAGCGACCCACATATTCTTGCGCCGTTTCAGGTTCGGAAAGATTCGAGCCGTGCCAGATCGCAAGAGGCGCCGGATCAGGATTGCCGGTCAGTATCTCTGCGACATAGCAATTTGCGACGAAGCCCAGCCGCAAGCTGGTCGCCGCGTCGACGAACTCTCGTGCGCGAAAGCGCAATAGCGCGTGCTCATAGTGATATGGCGGATAGTGAGGGGCCTCATCTGCAACGACGCGATCAGCTTTTCCCGTCTCACCAACTCGCAGATATTCCGAACCGATGAGATAGCGGATGCCCTGATTGTCGTCGGGGTTCCACGCCAGCATCCTTTCCATAAGCGCTATCGCCTCGCGGCGCTGGCCCAACCGAAGATGACCTAGCACCACGCCATGCGCCGCCCGCAGAAACGGACGATTTTCAAGGAAACCCCACTCGATTTGCCCCGTAAACCGTTCCGGAATTGCACGTTCGCCAACCTCGAAGCCGCGCAGGCAGGCCTGAAACGCGAGTTTCGGCTTGCCCTCCTCCAGGAGAGCGTAGCCGAGGTGCGCATGGCCATCGATGAAATGCGGATGACGCTCGACGAGTGTCTTTAGGACCGTGATGTATTTTGCGGGCGTAAGCTCGCCTGCACCGCGCCTGTCGAGAGCCTCGTCGAGCTCGTCGACGATTTCATCACAATCGCCGCCGTGATCGAATACGCCGCCGCCGTTCGAGACTACGAGCGCGATCGTCCTATCCATCTTGTCGCCCTCTCAATGCGGACAACCAGCCTGCAGGTGACGCTCCGCTCTCGAATCGAACCATTCGAGGCTGCGCTCTTGTCGCCAAATTCGTCAACAGCGAGACGGCCCCGGCACAGCTTCCGTCTCCAGCCCGGCCTCGCGACGCTCCCTTTCCGGAGGGCTTGATTTGACACCATAAAGGTGGCATATTTGGTCGTGGAGAAAAAGCGCCCGACCTACGATCTTGAAGCGATCAAGACTGCCTTTGGATCGGTCGGGACGCTGGCGATGACCTCATCAGCCCTGCGCGACGCAATAGGGTTGGGCTTCGATCGGGCGGGGGTCGTCGAAACGATCGCAGGGATCGACCGACGCATGTTCTACAAGTCGATGACGACATTCGCCGATCACCGCGTCTGGCAGGACGTCTACCATGTGCCGGCGCGGGGCCTGCTTCTCTACGTAAAATTCCAGGCGGACGTCATTACCGAATTCACGGTCATGTCGTTCAAGGAGAAATGACGATGGCGACGGCGGCAAAAGATCTGCCTGACACGATGGTCTCTCCGCAGACCGGTGAGCTGTTGCGCCGTGGCGTGCGACCGTTTGTCGTCACCTACAAGGGTAGAACGAAGACGGTCGATCTGCCGGGGTATTATCCCGAGAGCGGGGACGACGGTGTCCACGTCGGCGAAGACATGGCCGAGACCGATGCTGCGCTGCGCGCCTTGAAGGAAGAGGTCGAAGGCATTCCGACTCCGGCTACGATCCGGCGCGTGCGCAAGAAATTGAAGCTGTCACAACGCGAGGCCGGCGGCCTGCTCAAGGTCGGGGAAGCGGCCTTCGACAAGTATGAACGGGGACTGGTGGAGCCGAGCGGTCCGACCAGCCAATTGCTGCGACTGCTCGATCGGCATCCCGAGCTGGTCGAGGAGTTGCGCGGCGCGTCTCGTTAAGCGGCCTCCAATTCTGACGAAGCGACCTCGCAGGCGAGCGCCCTTTCGATCTCGGCCAGCTGCCGGCGCTTATCGGCGAGTTCCCCGGAGAACGCGAATTCCCCACCCTGGCGCGATCGGTAGGAGGCAAGGCGCCGATGCGCGTCCTCGAGCCGCTGGCGATACCTCTCCCGTTCGGCGTCGAAGCCATCTAGGGCGTGTTCCAGACGCGCCACGGAGCCAAGCGGGGTGACGGTCATCGGCAAGTCGACCTCGTAGTCCGCCTCGGTGCGTCTCAGCACGGTCGCATAGCGGAAGCCATAGCGCCCGACGCGTTCGCCTTCGTATGCGAGATCGAACCCGCCGATCCCTGCGATTGCAATCTTGCCCTCCTGACGCAGCTGAACGAGGGTCAGAATTTCCTTGAGAAGCGCCCGGCCCGCGAGCTTGCGCTCGGCGTAGGCCCTTTCCTTCACGCGCATCGTGAAGGCCTCGCCAGCGGTCGGGACGAGGCGCTCGATATCCCTCTCGACCTCACCAATGCGACGGCTCGAAACTTCGATATCGCGCTCGGCGTCCCTGATCTGCCGGCGGATCGCGAACTGGTCGTCTTGATGTGCGGCGCGCTGCCTCTCCAGACGTGCGATCTCCGCCTCCAACCCAGCCTTCTGCATCAGGCGTTGGTCGCCGCTCGCAATCGCCTTGGCCATCGCGAACTGATTGGCCTGACCTTCGCCGAGATCCTCCAATCGGCGGATCGAGGCGTCGCCCGAAAGTGCGGCTGCGATAAACCGGGCCTTGCGCTCGTTGTTCTGCCACATCGTGGCGTCGAGCGAACCTTCGGTCGCGTAGGCGAAGATATCGACTTCGTCGTGCTGGTTGCCTTGCCGGATAATGCGGCCCTCGCGTTGTTCGATCTGGGAGGGGAGCCAGGGCACGTCGAGGTGGTGCAGGGCCTTGAGGCGGAGCTGGGCGTTGACGCCGGTCCCCATCGTGTCGGACGAGCCGATCAGAAACCGGACTTTTCCGGTGCGAACGTCGGCGAACAGCCGCTGCTTTGCCTCCGTCTTCTTGAAGTCCTGCATGAACGCGATTTCGGATGCGGGGACGCCGCACCGGATCAGTTCGTCGCGGATCCAGCGATAGGCGGAGAAGCCGCGCGTCTTCTCGACCGAGATCGTGCCGAGGTCGGAGAAGATCATCTGCGCTGCGCCCGGCAACTCGTAGGGCCTGCCGTCGGGCTGGACATAGGCCCTCGCCCCCGTCTCGTTCCAGATGCGGAAGGCCGTCTCGATCAGTAGGTTCAGCTTGTTAGTGGGTTCGTTGTCATTGTCGGGATCGACGAGACGCAAGTCGATGGCAGCGTGGCGGCCGTCCGTGATGACCGACAGCAGAATGTCGTCGCCGGGCGCGGCCGGCCGATCGCGCATTTCGATCGCCTTGATGCGCTGGTCGAGGGACTGCTGGTAACCCTTGAACGCCGCCGTCGGCTTCGCGGTGAGGATCTGGCGCCGGCCGGTCGAGACCGCGGGGACCTTCACATACTGCCGAAGGTCAGCGGGCAGGACGACGTCGGCGAAGCTACGGAACATCGCGATCAGTTCCGGCACGTTCACAAAGCTCGCAAAGCGCGAGACGGGCTTGTACCTGCCCGACGGCTGCAACTCGAGTTCGGTCGTCGTATCGCCGAAGGTCGAGGCCCAGGCGTCGAACTCGTGCAAGCCACGCTGCATGAGCGCCGAATGATCCATCAGGCGCTGCACCGAGAACATTTCGCCGAGGGTGTTGGTGATGGGGGTGCCGGACGCCAGCACGAGCGCGCGGCCCGGATTCTTCGTCTCGACGAACCGGGATTTCACATAGAGGTCCCAGGCGCGCTGCGAGCCGTTGGGATCGACGCCCTTCAGAGTCGACATGTTGGTCGCAAAGGAGAGCTTCCGGAATTCCTGCGCCTCGTCGACGATGATCTGGTCGACGCCGATTTCGGAGATTGTCAGCAGATCGTCCTTGCGGGTCGCAAGCGTCAGCAGGCGCTCCCGCAATCCCTCCTTCCACCGCTCGAGCCGCTTGCGGGACACGCGGTCGTCGCGCTCGACCTTGGCCAACAGATCTTCATAGAGATCGAGTTCGTCCTGGATCATCTGCTCCTCGAACGCGCCGGGCACGTCGATGAAGCGGAAGGCCGAATGTGTGATGATGATCGCATCCCAGGTCGCGGTCGCTGCGCGCGACAGGAACCGATGCCGCTTGTCTTTCGCGAAGTTCGTTTCGTCGGCGACGAGGATGCGGGCGCTCGGATAGAGCGCCAGGAACTCGCGGGCGGCCTGCGCGAGGCAATGTCCGGGCACAACCATCATCGCCTTGGCGATCAGGCCGAGGCGGCGCTGCTCCATGATGGCGGCGGCCATCGTCATGGTCTTTCCGGCGCCGACGGCATGGGCGAGGTAGGTCGAGCCGGCGGCAATGATCCGCCAGATGCCGCGCTTCTGGTGAGGATAGAGGGTGAAGGCGCTGCTGGCGCCCGGCAGCTTGAGATGACCGCCGTCGAACGCGCGCGGCGCGATATTGTTGAACCGGTCGTTGTAGACGCGCGCCAGCCTGTCCGTGCGATCGGCGTCCGACCAGACCCACGTCTGGAAGGCGGTCTTGATCTTCTGCAGCTTCTCCTTCGCCGCCTCGGTGTCGACGACATTGAGGACGCGCCGTTCGCTGTCGCCGTCCCTGATCGTGTCGAAGATCTGGGGGATGCGGCTGTTGAGGGCGTCGGCCAGCAATTCGCCGGCGTGCCGGCGATCGGTGCCCCAATCCGATGTTCCGGCCGCCAGCCATCCGAGTTGACGCGCCTCGACGGTCCAGGACGCGAGTTCAGGCATGTGATTGATGCGGATGTCCGCCTCCATCGTCTCCTTGACGAAGGCGACGACGTCGGACGCCGGAATCCAGGGTGAGCCCAGACGCGCGGTAATGTCGGAGGGGCCGAGATCGGCCGGTTGCACGGCGACGAGCGCGCGCACGTTTCGGTCGAAGGCGGGATCGAGCGCGCTGGCCGCTTCGGCGATCTTGAGCTTGTCGCGCACGGCTCCCGACAGATAGGCGTCGGCCGTTCGCCAGGCGCCGTCGGCCGGGTCCTGAAAGATGGCGTCGCCGAGTTCTGCAATCACTTGCTGAGCATCCCGGTGCAAGAGCTCGGCGATATGGTCGAGGTCGACGCAGCCGCGCTCGTTCAGCACAACGGCAAGCGCATCCGCCGCACTGGCGATCACGGGCGCCGCCGGTGGAGAAATCACGCGCTCGGTGAAGATCGGACCGGGGCGGGCTGTATCGGTGTCGAGGTCGTAGTCCTCGATCGAGGCGACGAGCCAGCAATCGGGATCGTCGAGAAAGGGCGCGAGGTTCGGACGGCGGTGCGTCTCGCGAACCTCGCCGGTCGCCTCGTCTTCGGCGATCGACACCTTGGTGTGATTGATCGGCCCGAAATCGCGAACGAATGCGCTCCACGCGATGCGCAAGCGGACCTGCGCCTCCTTCCACGGCAGATCGAGTTCCTGCGCCTTCAGCACGTCACGGACGGCGTCGCGGATCGGAATGAGCTTCTTGATGATGCGGACGTGTTTTTCAGGGACGCCATCGGCGCCGCGCCCATCGCGGGTCTTCACGGATGCCGGCAAGCCTTCGACGATCTGCATCAGGCCTTTCTTCGGATCGAAGACAAAACTGCCTTCGCGCACTCGCGCATGGGCGGGATCATCGGGGGCGGGCGACGCAGCGCCCTCATCCTCGTCAAAATCGATCGTTTCGGGCTCGCCGTCGTAGAGCCCTTCCGGAAGACGGCCGACAACCTCGTTCAACGCCTGCTCGAGGCCTATATTCGGATGGGGCAGGCACGTGTAGGTCTCGCCGAAGGCACCGCTGCCAAGCGCGTGTTCGCCGAGGACAAAGTCTGGATGGCGAGCAAACCAGCGGTTGATGCGGATCGCGCCCACGTCGGCGGTGGCGGCGCGGATTTCTTCAAGATCGAGCCATGTGAGATCGCCCTCGGCTTCGCCAGCCTTGCGCTTGCGGAAGAACAGGATGTCGACGACCACATCCGTGCCGGCGTCGGCGCGAAAGCTTCCCTCCGGCAAACGAATGGCTGCGACGAGATCGGTCGACTTCGCGATGTGCTCTCGCGCAGAGCTGTCGGCCTTGTCGAGCGTGCCGTGCGAGGTCACGAATGCGGCGAGCGCACCGGGCTTCAGAAGGTCGATTGAACGCGCGATAAAATAGTCGTGCAGGCGAAGGCCGAGCGACCGATAGGCGCGATCCGACCGAACGCTGCGATCGGAGAAGGGCGGATTGCCGATGGCGAGGTCGAAATTCGCGGGCAGGTCCGTGCGCGCAAAATCGCTCGCAAGGATTCGCGCGCGCGGCTGGAGCAACCGGACAATGCGCGCCGTGACGGGATCGAGCTCGACGCCGGTGACATACACGCAGTCGCGCAAGGACGACGGCATGAGGGCCGGAAATAGCCCTGTCCCGATGCCAGGTTCGAGGACGCGACCGCCGCGCCAGCCGAGGCGAACCAGCCCCGCCCAGATCGCGCGGATGATGAACTCTGGCGTAAAGTGGGCATATTGCGTCGAGCGCGCGAGCGAGACGTAGTCCGCATCGCAGACGACGTCCTGCAGCTCGGCGCCGAGCGATTCAAAGCCTCTCCGGAATTCTGTCTCGCCTGGCGCGGGGAATATTCCATTGGCGAGTTCGCCAGCGCCGAAGCCAGTGAAGCGAATGAGCCGGGCCTGCTCGTCGACCGACGCCGGCCGTTGCTGTCCCTCGATCTCCGCGGCAAGCCGGATCGCCGCAATGTTGTCGCGCGCGCGATCTTTCCAGGAAGCCGCGAGGCCGCGATTGCCGGCCAGCACGAAATTGCATCCCCGCTCCGGATTGAAGGCAGGGTCGGCGGAAGTCAGCGATGCGGGCTTCGCCGCAACGCGCGCAGGCGGATCCGGATCGTCGTCGGGTTCACCGGAGAGATCGCAAAAGGCGGTGACGCCGAGACCGAGGCCGGCCGACAGCGCAGTCGAGCCAAAGAGATCGAGGGTGAAGGGATCATGCGACATCGGGTTTGTCCTGAAGGCGCGCGCCATCGCGCCCGCGCGCAGGCGGGTCGAGGTCGCTGGATGTGGAAGGGGGCGCGGCGTCCGATTAGGGATCGTCAGCGCGAGATTTTGTGGGAGGTTTGCTTGCTCAGGCCGCCAAAGCGGCCGGCAGGTGGCGAAGCTGCACCGGCAGTTTCGAGGAGATTTCCTCGTCGGTGAGCTGGTCGAGGATCTTCAGCGTCGTCCCGAGACGTCCGCCGTAGCAGGTGATCGTTCGACGTCCGCGCAGCCGCTCCGGCCAGCGCTCGCCGGCGTAGCCGCGATAGTCGTCGTGGGTGATCGACCAGACGTGTTCAAGGCGCTCTTCGCGCGACATCGCGCGAACCGGCCGCGATTCCCGCTCGACGATCACAGCCTTGGTTCGTTCGGGCGAAGTGCGATCGGCAAGATCGCAATAGGCGTGAAAGAAGCGTTTGCGGCCGTCGATCGAAATCGAGCAGAACACGCTCGTCACATGTCCGATCATGAACTCGCGCATCGCGAACATGCCCGCGCGCATCCAGAGCGGCGGCAGGACATCGAGCATGTAGTCGTGCTCGGCTTCGGCGATCTCGAACCATTCGCCGCGGTACAGCGCGCTGTCGTCGGCTTCCCAGCGATTGGGCCGCTGCGCATGCCGGTCGAACATGCGGAACATCTGGCTGCGGTCGGCGACGCCTTGGAAGACCTTGCGGATAGGGGAGAGGTTCACGAGCTTGCTCCTTTTCGGTTCAGCGGGCCGGAGCGGATCGCATTCTCGCTCGTTCTGTTCAGCCCTTCCTGACCCCTCCCATGCGACCGCCTCTCCGTCCGGCCGGGTCAAGGGCCGGCGCAGCCGGGCGCAGCTTCACCCTTGATGCGGACGGCGGGCATGCGGCAGCCGCCGTTCCTGCCTTCTCCTTCTGCTTCCCTTGCTTTGACCTTCAGCTGCTCGTTCCAGTCGTCCGCCGAGGGCGCCAGACGTCGCCACGCGCAACCCGCCGTCCCCGCGAGCTCACGCAGCCGGCGCGCGAAACTCTCGCCCTGGGCGTTGTTGTCGGTCGCAGCCACGAGTTCCGCGCCCTGCCGCGCGGCGAGTGCGGCCAGCGCCGCTTGCGTGACAGGGGACCAGCCGCCGCCGGTGCTGACGTAGAGCGTATCGCGCCGCATCTGCTCGATCGCTGCGAGGCTCATGGCGTCGATTGCAGCCTCCGTGACCGCGAACCGCCGCACGTCCGGCCGGCCGAGCCGAAATAGGGTCTTCGCGCCACCCGTCGCAAATCCGCGCCATTCGGGGCCACGTTCCTCCCAGCCGACGGTGACGCCAGCGTCGTCGGTATGGCGCGCCCACATGCTGGCCTGCGGTCCCTCGCGCAGGAGATCGGCAGCGATCGCATATCGGAGGACGCCGGCCGGCAGCGCGCGCGCTTGGCAGAGATAGCGCCAGCAAGGCGATCCGCGCGTAAGACGTCGGCGCGAACGCCATCTCTTGTCGAGCGGCGCCAGCGCCACGGCGCGCGCCGGACGTATCCATTCCGGTTGAGAGAACACGAAGCCGACGTGATCGGCGACATGGGCCGCCGCCGCGACAAAACCGTCGGCGCCGAGATGTTCGGCCAGGCCGAACACATCACCCTTGGCGTCGGACAGCGGATCGAACCAGCCACGCCCGCCGTGGATGACGATGACGATCCGGCCTTCGTCGCGGCGATATTTCAGGGCGCGGCGCGTGCTTTCCTTGCGGTCGAACTTCCACCCGTCCCTTTCCAGCAGCGCTGCGCAGGACACCTTGTCCCGCAGCTCTTCGATTTCTCGCTTTTCCATCATGCTATCCGGCGCGCAGCAGCGCCGCCTCCTTGTTGCGTTTGTCTTGTCTCTCGACACTCTTGGAGAATGACGCCCAGCAAGCGCGAAGCCTGCCGGATGCAAGGGCGCGCTGAGGGACGATCCAGCGTGCTGGCCTTAGGCGCGGCGAAGCCTCCCTTGCATGCGGCCGGGCGCAAGCGGCAGTCGCTCATGTCCGCGTCAGGGATCGACGCCCGCATGGGGGAAGACCCGGAGGGGTATTCGCGAAGCCGAGAGCCCGGCCCGACAGGGGGGGCGCCCACCCGCCCTCTCACGCTCCTTCCGTCAGCCCGCAAAATGCGCGATCGCCGCGAACACGAGCAGGCCGAACAGGAGCACCGCTCCGAGGACGTTCGAAGATCCTGCCGGACGCTGGCGCCGATCGAACATCGCGCGTTCGAGACTGTTCTCGGCATAGAGGTCTCGCTGCCAACGCATCATTGCGGCGTCTCGTTCTTGAGAAGTTTCGGAATGGGATGCGTGAAGGACGCGGACCACAACCCCGCTTTCTTCTCGCTCGCGGCGAGTTCCGCGACGAGGTAGGGCGCATGCACTGGGGAGCCATCGGGTCTCACGGCCGCAAAGGCGTATCCGGAAACAATCATCGCCGCCCCGAGGTCGAGCAGCTTGTCGCCCTGTGACAGCGCGCAAACGACCGGCAATGGCGAAACCCCACTGACGACGGGCTGACAGGCGATCGACGGCGACGAAGCCATGAGACCCGCGAGCATGTCGATCGATGCGCGACCGCAATCGCCGGAACCGGAACCTTTGCGAACCGACGTGCCGCGGATGCAGGCCTGGACGCCATAGAGGCGAACCCGGACGCCTGCGGATGTGAAGGTATCGCCGGTTTCGAACTGGATGGGTTGGCGGATGTTCAGCGGCGCTTGTTGAGCTTGAGCGCCGGACACGCCGAGGGCAAGGAGCAGCGCAAGGGAATTTCGCATATCAGGCCTCAAATTGATTGATCGTTTTATCGATAACATAAATTTTCACTGAGGGAACGCCCGGCCCGGCGACAAGGCCAGACGCACCGGAGTATCGATCCCACATACTTAGCGGCAGTCCACGCGAATGCGACATTTCCGCCACAGTTGTAAGCAAAGTCGGAAATTTCGGAATTTCCCGGCGTTGACCGTCAAAGTTGTTATCGGTAGAGCGATAACAGAGGTTAACGAAATATGAACCGCGTCCAACTCGCCTTCGCCATGATCGTTCTACCGATTTCGCTCGCTTATGCAGGGCCAGCGGAACTGCGCGACAGAAATCCGGCTTCCTGTGCGCCGTCGGCCATCCCGCCGGTCCAGATCGCGCAGCTCGCGCGAGAGATCGCGGGCGAAGAGGGCGTCAGGCCGGACCTGGTCGTCAGCGTCGTGAATATGGAAAGCGGGGCAGGGCGCAACCAGACCTCGCCCAGGGGCGCGCTCGGCCCGATGCAGCTGATGCCGGATACCGCGCGCGCCTATGGCGTCGCCGACATCTGCGACCCCGCCCAGAACATTCGCGGCGGCGTTCGATACCTCAAGGATCTGCTCGCAGAGTTTCACGGCGACGAGATGAATGCGCTCGCCGCCTACAACGCCGGACCGAAGGCCGTCTATCGGCACAAGGGCGTGCCGCCGTTCAGGGAAACGGCGCTCTACGTCGTCTCCATCATGAACCAGACCAAGGGGTTTCGCGGCAAGGCCGCAACGGCGGCGCACGTCGAGCCGAGAGACCCTGACATCGCTGCTTCCTCCGGATGGGTCGGAGGGCAGGTGCTCAATCTCGCGGACCAGCGAGAGAGCGCGAACGAACGATAGGAGTATCGAACATGAAATGGGTGTTCCTGGCTGCAGCGGCGTTGGCGTCGTCAGCCGCCGTCGCAGCCGATATTCCGGCGCGCAAATCGCCGCCCCCGCCTGCGCCGATCGCTGCGTCCTGGGCTGGATGGGCCGGCGCCTACGCCGGCGCCTCGCTCGGAGCCGGATGGGTGCGCGCGCCGCAGGGCGTCTGGGCGGCGGCGCCATTCGGAGCGATCAACGCGTTCGACACGGATGAAGGGTCGGCGCGCCCGCAAGCGAGGCTCTTTGCCGGCTACAACTGGCGACTGGCGCAGGCGTTCTTTGCCGGCCTCGAAGCCGGCGGAACCATCGGGGGCGGCAACGCCCAACTGATCGACGCTCCCGGTCTCACGGGACATGTCCGGGAAGCATGGTCGGGCGATGCGCGCATCCGCCTCGGCGTCACGCCGGTCGATAGCGTCATGTTCTACGGGTTCGGCGGCGCGCGCCTGACGTCGTTCCGCCAATCGGCGTTTGGCCCGATCGGTTTCGCATCGAGCGCCAGCATCAATCCCGGCTGGACCGCCGGCGGCGGCGCGGAAGCGCAGATCATGCAGCACGTGCGCCTGCGCGCGGAATACAGCCGCAGCGAATCGAAACTGCCTTCGATCGTCGGAACCGGCATTGGGCTCAATGCGACGAATGCAGTGAGCCAGTCCGGCAGCCTCGGCGTGATCGTCAACTACTGACCATTCCGGATCCCCGCCGCCTCTTGGCTCCGAGCGGCGGGTTGGACGACGGCGCCGTTGCACCGGCGCCGTCGTCTTCCTGGAGCGCACTCCAAGCCCTGTGAGGGGGCTGCATCTTAACAGGAAGCAGGCATGTCGAAAAAGAACCTTCTGAGCGGCGGAAGCAGATTTGCTCTCGCGCTGTGCACTGGGCTCGCGCTCGCAAACGTCGACGCGGCGTCCGCGCAGACGGTGACTGGCAATACGGGCTGTCTCATCCCCACGCTGACGGGCAATGGCGTCAGCACGATCATCGGCACGTCTGTCGCCTCGCAAGGCATCCTTTACGGAAACACAGGCGACAGCTTCAACCCGCCGGTCTATTACTGCAGCGGCTCGTCCTACGCGCTGACGAGCTCCGTGCAGTCGGCGATCGATGCGCTGAAGACCGATATTGCCGGGCTCACCACGGGCGGCGGCGGTCTCACGTCCGTGACGACCGACGCGACGCTGGGTGGCGCAGGCACGACGACAAGCCCGCTCGGGCTATCGGCTGCGACACAGAACGCGATCACGACCGCGCAGACCACGGCGACCGCTGCCCAGACCGCCGCTACGACCGCGCAGTCGACCGCGACGGCGGCTCAGGTCACCGCAACCGCCGCGCAGAGCGCGACCAACCAGCTCGGCCAGACCGCCGCGCGAAACCTCGGCGGCGGGGTCGCCTACGATCCAGCGACCGGCGCGCTGACAGCGCCGGCCTATACGGTCAACGGCGCAACCTACAGCAACGTCGGCGCCGCGCTCGGCGCGGTCGATTCCAATCTTTCGACCCTCAACAACACCGTCACCAACATCACGACCGGCGGCGGAGTTAAATATTTCCACGCCAACTCGACGGCGGGCGATTCTCAGGCGAAGGGCGCAGGATCGATCGCGATCGGCGGCGGCGCTGTCGCAAACCTCGCGGGCTCCGTCGCCATTGGCGAGGGTTCGACCACGGTCGGTCTCCACAGCGGCTCTGGCGCTTTCTCCGTGCCCGCCGCCGGTGTTGCGACTTCCGTGGTCTCGGTCGGCTCTGTCGGCGCCGAACGGCAGGTGCAGAACGTCGCGGCCGGAAACGTTTCCGTTGTGTCGACCGATGCGGTCAACGGCTCGCAATTGTATGGGGTCGCCCAGGGCGTGAATGCGCTCGGCGCGTCGCTTGCTGCGGGCATCGGCGCTGGCGCTGCCTACGAGACGGCGACCGGAAAAGTCTCTGGCGTCTCGCTCAATGTCGCTGGCGGCCAGCAATCCTCGCTCGGCGATGCGATCGTCGCGCTCGACGCCGCCGGCAAGACTGCCAACGCTGGTTTCGCAGCCGTGCTCGGCGGCGGCGCGACCACCATGCGCAACGGCACGGTGGTGGCGCCGCTCTACGCGATCGGCGGACGCGGCTACAGCGATGTCGGCTCGGCGCTCGGCGCGACGAACGCCCGGACTGACCAGCTCGGCTCCAACGTCGCCTCGGCGATCGGGGGCGGGGCGACCTACGATCCGCTGACCGGACAGATGACGGCGCCTACCATTTCAGTCGGAGGCGTCGCCTATAACGACGTCGCCAGCGCCATGTCGGCGCAGGGCAAGCTCGCGGTCCAATATACCCCTGACGCCAAGGGCAATCCGACCGCGACCGTCAACCTCGTGACGGCCTCGCTGCCTGCGGGAACGACGGGCGTGGCGGTGACAGGCGTCGCCGCAGGCGAACTGTCGTCGACGTCGACTGCGGCCGTGAACGGCGCGCAGCTCTACTCGACCAACCAGGCGCTTTCGAACCTCGGCACGGCCGCAGTGAAGTATGACGCCACGACCCCGGGCGCGCAGCCCTCGATCACGCTCGCAAGCCCGAACGGCGCCGGTCCCGTCGCCATCCACAATGTCGCGCCGGGCGTCGCAGCTTCCGACGCGGCGACGGTCGGACAGCTCAACCAGATGGGCGCTGCGATCGACTCGCGTCTGGCGCAGGACGAAAAAGAAATCGCCAAGGCGAAATCGCTCGCACGCGGCGCTGGCGCAATCGCGATGGCGACGGCCTCGCTTCGCTACGACGACCGGGTCGGCCGCGGCTCGGTCGGGTTCGGGCTCGGCAATTATGCCGGGGCGACCGCGCTTGCGACGGGCCTCAACTACAACGTGACGCAATCGCTGCGCCTCAACGCCAATGCGGCCTACGTGCCCAACACCGGCAACGCCGGCTTTGGTCTCGGCGCCACCTACACCTTCTGGTGATCGACAGGAGAGCGCGGGCTCCTGTCCGCGCACTTCGCAACCAGCCCAAGCATCGAGCGGAGACCATGAAACAAATTCTGATTGCCACGCTGCTCGCCGGAGCAGCAACGATCGCGCACGCGCAGAGCGCGCCGGCGCCGAACGGACCGATCGCGCCAGCCCCGCAAAACCGTGTGGAATTCGTGAGCGCGGTTCAGCCGGGCGACAAGGTGGCGCCCGGCGATCTCGTGCGCACCATTCGGCCGTTCAACGGCTGGTCGCTGATCTGCGATCAGTTGCTCGGCCGCAAGCGTGTCTGCCAGCTGCAGGCTGCGGCGCGCACCGATCAGGGCGGCGTCGTGACATGGGACATCGCGCCGGTCAAGGCGACCGGCCCGAAGGGCGAGGCGATTGAACGCCCGCTGTCCCTCCTGCGGATTCCGAGGGACGCCCGCCCCGAAGGCGGCGTCAGCATCGGCGTCGAAGGACTTGAGCGCGCGGAACGGATCGATGGTTGCGACGCTGCCGGCTGCGCCAGCGGATCGCTGTTTGAGGGCAAGCTGGTCGAGCTCGTCGCAGGCGCTTCCTCCGTCACCGTGTCGTTCGACCGCAGCGGCAAGCGCGAGCGCGCGATCATCGCGATGTCTGGGTTCAAGGAAGCCGTTCAGGGCATCGGAACCCGGGACGCCGGCGCGCCTGTCGTCGTGATGCCGAGAGAACCGGGAAGCGCGACCGCGCAACCGACGACGGCCAAGGGCGACAAGATCAAGCCGGCCAAGTCGGCGGCGGCGAGGCCCTGACATCACTGAAACCACAGAAGGATTGCGCAATGACCAACCGGTCAACCGACTGGCCCCCTTTGCTTGCGCCGCTCGTCGCGATTGCGGCAGGCGGGGCCTTACTCATGCTCGCTGCCGAACCTGCCCTGGCGCAGACGGCAGGAGGCCTGCTGACGCCTGTCGACAACATTCTGTCGCAGCTTGTGCAGGCCTTGCAGGGAACGATCGCCCGGTCGCTCGCGATCATCGCCGTCTGCTTCTTCGGCTATCGCGCACTGTTCGGCCACATGTCCTGGTATCTCGCCGGCACGATCATCGGCGGCATCGTCCTCATCTTCGGCGCAGCGACGATCGTCGACGCCGTCAAGGGAGCGGCCGGCTGATGGCGAGCGGCGAAGCGGCCAGACCCATCGTCGACGAGCTTTGCGTGCCGCTGACGCGGCCGCCGACCGTGATGGGCGTTCAATACGAATATTTCGCGATCAACGGACTGATCGTCACGATCCTGTTCATCGCGACATCGCGCTTCGTGTCCTTCCTGCTGGTTCTGCCGCTGCATTTCGTGGGCGCATATCTGTGCGCCCGCGATCCCTACTTCCTGAAAATTCTGGAAACGCTCGCCAATCACAAGCGAGCCATCGCCAACCTGCAATTCTGGGGGGCGCGGTCCTACGGACCGTGAAGCAACATGGCGTCCACTTCAGAACTCGTCTTCGGCCGCGAATTGCGCCGCGACCGCAACATGAGCGACCACATCCCCTTCGTTCGCCACGTGAGCGACAGCCTCATCCGTCTCAAGGGCGGGGAGGTCATGGCCGTCCTTCAGCTGGACGGGGCCTATTTCGAGACGGCCGACCAGGCGATCGTCAACAGCTGGCATTCGGCGCGCGACAAGCTCTGGCAGGGGCTCTCCTCCCGCTATGCGGTCTACGGGCACATCGTCAGACGCCGCGTTGCGCCTGATATCGCCGGCGAATTCGACGAGCCCTTCGCCGAAGAACTCGATCGCCGCTACATGGCCTCGATATCGGACGTGCGCCTCTTCCAGAACGAGATCTTCATCACCATCGTCCGCCGCCCGTTCTTGCGCGGAAATATCGGCGTTGTCGACCGGCTGTTCGGCGCGCTCGGGGTGACAAACGGCGGCGAGGAGCCGCGCACGGAAATGATCCGCGACCTCGAGGAGAAATGCGCGGAGGTCGTGAAGATGCTCGGCGCCTATGGCGCCCGGCTCCTGCAGGTCGTTCGACGAGACGACAAGCCTTTCTCGGAACCCTGCGAATTCCTGTCGCGGCTACTGAACGGCGGGCGGCATCGCCTTGTCGCAGTCGCGCGCTCGCCACTCGACGCCTATCTGCCGTCGCATCGCATCTTCTTCGGACGAAATTCGCTCGAATTCCGCGCGGCTGACGGCAGCCGGCGCTACGGAGCGATGGTCTCGGTCAAGGAATATCCGGCCGCAACCGGGCCCGGCCTGCTCAATGCCTTCCTGCGCATGCCGCACGAACTGATCCTGACACAATCGTTCCAGCCGATGGACCGGCGCGCCGCGCAAACGCGCATGGCGCGCTATACGCGCCAGACCGCCAAATCGGATGATGCGGCGCAGGCGACCGCTGCGAGCCTGGCGTCTGCCGCCGACCGGCTCGCTGACAATGCCGTTGCGTTCGGCGACGGCCACCTGTCGATCCTGATGCTGAGCGACGAGATCGAAGGCGTGCGCCGCGGCGTCGGCGACTCCATCGCCGCCTTGAACGGCCTCGGCATGATCGGCGTACGCGAGGATCTGAACGCGGAAGCGGCCTTCTGGGCGCAGCTGCCCGGCAATTTCAGCTACATCGCGCGCAGCGCCATGATGGACACAGCGAATTTCGCCGGGTTCTTCTCCGGCCACAATCTTCCGGTTGGCCGCGAGAAGGGCGGTCACTGGGGCGGGCCGATCTCGCTGCTGATGTCGAGCGCGGATACCCCCTACTGGTTTCAGTTTCACCGCGGCGACTTCGGTAATTTCTCGGTCGTCGGCCCGTCCGGATCCGGCAAGACCGCGCTCCTGAATTTCCTGCTCGCCCAATCTCTGCGCGTTCGTCCGAAGCCGCGTTGCATCTTCGTCGACAAGGACAGGTCGGCTGCGATCACGATCAAGGCGCTCGGCGGACGCTTCGAGGAACTGAAGCCGAACAAGCCGACCGGCTTCAATCCGTTCGGCCTGCCGGACACCCGGCCCAATCGGGAATTCCTGAAAGAATTCGCAGCGATCCTGTTGCGGCCGGCGACAGGGGATCTCACGCAGACGGAACGCTCCGTCATCGCCGAGGCCGTCGATCACCTGTTCGAGAATGCTGCGCACAACCGCACGCTGGAGGCGTTTCGCGAATTGCTGGGCGGTCAGCTCAAGGGCGGGCTCGAGGGGCTCGGCGCACGGCTCGCACCCTGGATCGACGAGAAGGCGGACGGCTGGCTGTTCAACAATCCGGTCGACCGGCTCGACTGGTCGCAGACCAACGTTGTCGGCTTCGACATGACCGAGATTCTGGACGCGCCGCGTCTGCGAACGGCGGCGCTTTTCTACATCTTCCACCGGATCGAGGAGGTGCTCGACGGCGCCCCGACGCTGATCTTTCTCGATGAAGCCTGGAAGCTGCTCGACGACCGCGTGTTCGAATATTTCATCAAGGACACGATGAAGACCATTCGCAAGAAGAACGGGATCATCGGCATCGGCACGCAGGAAGCCGAGGACATGGGCAAGTCGGCCATCTCCTCGACCCTCGTCCAGCAGACGACCCTCAACATCTTCCTGCCGAACCCGAAAGCCGACGACGAGGTCTATCGCGGCTTGTTCGGGCTCTCGGTCAAGGAAATGGCGGTCATCAAGACGACGCCGGTGCAAACCCGCCAGTTCCTCGTAAAGGAGGGCGTAGGGTCCGCGGTCGTGCGGCTCGATCTCAATGGCGCAGCCGACCTTTTGAAAGTCCTGTCGGGCCGGCCGGAAACCGTCGAGGAAATGGAGAGGCTAATCGCGGCGCATGGCGACGATCCGGCCGCCTGGCTTCCGATTTTTTGCGGATGGGACGGCGCCAATGCGTAAGCCCATCCTTGCGGCGACCCTCGCTGTCGCGCTCTGGGCGCCCGCGGCGGGCGCGCAGGTTCCGATCGTCGACGGCGCGACCAACCAGAAGCGTGGCGAGGACAAAAACCATTCGACGAGCGATGTCGACGCCAAGGCGCAACAGCAGAAAGCGAAGAAGGGTGTGCGCTGCAACTTCACGCAGCAGGGCGGCTCGCCCGCCAAGGCGCGCGCGCAAGCCGGATCTGCCGCCGCAGACGGCTCCAACAGCGTCAAGACCGCCGTCGCGGCCCTTCCGGCCGCGACGCCCGTCATCACGAGCGTCGGCGGGACGGTCGTATCCGGCGTCGCCGGATATTCGGGCGGCCTGTCGTCGGCGACGGCAGCGTCCACCGGCCTCCTGCAGGCGAACGCGCCGGTGCTTGGAACCGATGCGCTGTTCATCGCCGCCTGGGGCTCCAATCAGGCTGTCAGGACGCAGGGCGCGCAACTCACGAACCAAGCGCTGTCGGCCGTCAATCTGATGGTCCAGTTGCTCGGCCTTCGCGGGCAACAGGATCTCGTCCAGCAGAACGGCGGCGCGCAGTTCATGGCGCCCGGCGCCGTCAATCCGTTCTCAGCCAGCGCAGTCGCCTGCGACGCTGCCTGCACAGCGGCGAAGACGCTCGCCGCGGCGCAGGCGGCAAGCGCTCTGGCCGCAGAGAAGAAGGCGCTGGAAGAAAAGGGGGCCGCTGCCGCGCCCGCCGGCCCGGATACGTCTTCCGACAACAGCAAGGACCAGGAGGTCACCCCATGACGGCACGACGGCTCATACTTGCGGCGGCGATCGTCTGGAGCGCGCTCGTATTCGGCGGCGCGCCTGCCCGCGCGCAACTTCCCGTCATCGACGGTCAGAACCTCGCGGTCGCCACACAGAACGCTGCGAACACCGCTTCGATCATGAACTCGAATACCGAGATCAAGAACCTCTCGAACCAGATTTTGCAGGCGGTGACGGGGCAACGCACGAGCGACGCCGGAGCAGGCGGTCTCCTGTCGGCCGGCCTTGGCGGCGGCAATTCGATCGCGAGCGCGCCGTCCTGGGGTTCGCTGATGAGCGGCGTGCAATCCTTCGGCGGCCTCGGCTCGCAAGCGACCGGGCTTGCCTCCGACATCATCAACGGCCTGAACCTCGCAAAGAAGGTCGCCTCGCTGTTCAACGGCGGGGCGAAGGGCGTGTCGCCGATCGACACGGCCTTCAGCGGTTCGGTCAACACCGCCGCCGCGCTCGCCGCCTTGACTGCGCAGGCCTCGCAGGGCGTCCAGCAGAGATCGGGCTCGTTCTCGGGCGCCGCCAATTTGATCGGCACGTCGAACGACGTGAAGGGGTCGATCGATCAGAACTCGCAGATCTCGCTTCAGCACGCACAGACGACGAACGAGCTGATCGGCGTGACCAATGGCGCGGTCGCAGCTCTCAACGCCGAACAGGTCCGCAAGATCACCCAGCAATCCATGGTCGCGCAGATGCTGCAGTACCAGAGCGGCGCGTCGCCGTTCAGATGAGCGATCGAAGGAGCGATGCGATGAAAGCCTCGATTTACTTTGCAGCGGCGCTGGCTGCAGCGACCGCTTGCGGCCTGACCGGATGCGCACACCGAGAAAGGACCGCGCCTTGCGCGCCGCTGTCTTACGCCGCGACGGAAATCGCAACAGCCGGTCCGTGGTCGGCGGACAGGCTCGATCCCTGCGGCGCGGCCCGACCGGTCAACCCGGAGGACGGCGGCGCGCCATGAGCACACGGCAGATCATCTCGACATTCCTGCAAATGATCGACCAGCTCGGGCTCAATTTCGTCCAGACGGTCTATCAAAAACTCGCGGGCGAAGTGACGGGCCTGTTTCGGGCGATGCTGCTCGTCTACGTCGTGTGGTGGGGCTACGAAGTCCTGTTCGGCCAGACCTCGGTCCTGCCGCTCGAAGCAGCGAAGCGGCTCGGTCGCGCGCTGTTCATCTACGTGCTCGCCACGCAATGGAGCACGTTCTCTGTGCTGGTCTATGACGGGGCGACCAAAATCCCCGAGAGCGTCGGCCTCGCCATCATGCAATCGGCCGGCGGCGGATCGTCCGTCAGCGGTTCCGGCGTATCGGCGCTCGCAGCCTCCCTCGACGTGATCTACGACGCCGGCGAAAAGCTCGCCGGACAGATCTACGTCGGCTCCATGTTCGACATCATTGGCGCCTTGTTCGCGATCGTCGTCGTCGTCGCCATGTTCTGCTTCACAGTCGTCGCCGCGGGGATCATCATGGCCTCGAAAATCCTGATGTTCATCGTCCTCTCGCTCGCGCCGGTGTTCATCATTCTCGCGCTGTTCAAGGTAAGCGTCCCCTATACGCACGGCTTCGTGAAGGTCGTCGTCGGCTTCATGATCGCGCTGATCATCACCTACGGCTTTCTCGGCTTCTACGCGCAGGCCGTGCAGAAGGTCGTGACCTTCGCCGCGCCCTCGTCGGACGCGAGCGTCCAGACGCGGATCGGCCAGATCCTGCCGTTCGTCTTCGTGTGCCTCGTCGGCTTCTACATCATCATCCAGATCCAGACGGTCGCCAACGCAATCTCCGGTTCGATCGCCGGCGGCGTCTATGGCGGCGTCTCCGCAGCCATGGGCTGGAGCCGTGCGGCGAGCGCGCCGATCGCGGCGGCCGGCTACGCATCCCGCGATGCGCTCGCGAGCCGCCAGCCGGAGCTGATCGGCTACAGGCCGAGCCGGGCAGGGCCCACAACCGCGCAATGGCGCGGCAGCGGCATGGACGCCGCCGCGCAGGAGGCGGCCGCCCAACGCCAGGCCGAACAAGCCATGACCATGAAATCACAGGACGGAGCCGAGAAATGAAACCGGGTTGGTTCGCAAGGACGCCGCAACCGCTTGCTGCCGCAGTCGCCGAGCATGGCGTCGATGCGGAGCGCTTCTATGTCGAGGGCGCGCGCTGGGACGACGATGTCTACGGCCGGATGCGGCGGTCTCGCGCAGGCGCGTGGGCGGTCGCGGCCGCGGCTTTGACACTCGCTGTCCTGGCGTTGGCCGCGCTCGTCATGCTGCTGCCCCTGAAGACCTTCGAGCCCTACATGATCGTCGTCGACAAGACGACGGGGTTCACGGAGATTGCGCGCGCGCTCGACATGAGCGGCAAGCTCGATCAGAAGAACGCGCTAACCGTCGCCAATCTCGTTCGCTACATCAAGGCGCGCGAGACCTACGATCCCCGCCTGATCGTCGAGAACAACCGGCTGGCTGGCCTCTTGTCCGCCTCGAGCGCCGGCGCGGAACTCGAAGCGCTCTGGTCTTCCGGCAACACGAAGCGGCCGGACAAGCTCTACGGCAAGGACACGAACGTTCTCGTGTTCGTGAAGAGCGTCTCGCTGCTCAACGAGCGCACGGCCGAAGTGCGGTTCTCGACGACGGAAAAGACGCTCGATCGCGAGGTCGAGCACCATTGGGTCGGCATCGTCAGGTTCCGTTATTCGGGGGAGCCCGCCCGAAACGAATGGCGGTTCGACAATCCGCTGGGGTTCCAGGTGACGAGCTATCGCCGCGACCAGGAATCGATCCAGCCGACGGAGACGGTCAAGTGAGGCGGCTCGCTGCAGCAACGGCGCTCACGCTGGCGATAGCGATTGCAGGCGCGGCGCCGGCCGCGACCACGAAGGTCGCCCCCTCAGCCAATCCCCACATCGTCTATGTCCGCTTCAACCAGGATGGCGTCACGACCATCCGCTGCGAACTCGGCGTCTCGACGCTGGTCGACCTCGGTCCCGGCGAAATCATCGAGACGATATCGGCCGGCGACAGCAAGAGCTGGTCGATCGTGCCGAAGAAGAGATCTGGCATCTTCTTCGTGAAGCCGCTCGAGCAGACCGGCGAAACCAACGTCAACGTCGTCACCAACAAGCGTGTCTACGCGCTGGCTCTGGTCGTAGGCGGCGCTGCGCGCGAAAAAGCCGCGTATCAGGTGCGGTTCAAGTATCCGGACGAGGAACTCGCCGCCTCGCGCGCCGCGATGGCCAGGGAATCGGCGAGGTTTCCGGACCTGAACTCGGTCGATCCCCAAAAGGTCAATCGCGACTACGAGTTCAAGGGATCGCGGCGCTTGAAGCCTCGGGTCGCCTTCGACAACGGGACCAAGACCTTCCTGCAGTTTGCAGGCGACGTGCCGGCGATCTTCGAAGTCGGCGCAGGCGGCGCCGAGAAGACCGTCAATTCGCGGGTCGAGGGCGGTTACGTCGTGATCGACCGCGTCGCCGCGCAATTCACGTTGCGCCAGGGCGACGAGACGCTCTGCCTGTTCAACCGTGCAGCGAAGCACGCGCCTGAACCGGATGAGGTCGAGGCGGTCTACGGGCCGCAGGAGGCGCAATCCTCGTTCCTGCGCCGCATCGTCGGAGGCGAATGGTGACGGACGTAGAAGAACATCGGCACTGGGACGATTCCGATATGGCCTCGGTCGGCTCGCGCAAGGCAGGCTCCGGCAAGCGGGTCGGGCTGGCCGCCTTGGTCCTCGTTGGCGCCTGCGGCATCGCCTTCGTCCTTTATCTCGATGCGCAACGTCGCGCGCCAAAGGACATTCTGGCGAGCGACGAGCATTTTCAGCCGACGACCGTGAAGGCGCGCCCGTTCGAGGACGAGACCAGCAAACGCGACTCCCGCGCCGAAATCGTTCGCCTGACGCCGAACCCGGCGCCGACCGCGCCTGTTGTGGACGAGGACGCAAAGCGCCGGGCGGAGGAGGCGCGGCTTGCCGCAGAGCGCGAACGGCTGGAGCGTGATCGCCTCGCAAAACTCGAAGCCGAGAAATGGGCGCGGCTGCGCTCGCCGCTGATCGTGCTCGACCATGAGGACGAGACGAAGAAGGCAGCGGGTGGAACTGCAGCGGAGGCAGCCAAGATCGAGGACAACGGTTCCGACGCAAACCGCCGCTTCCTGAATGCGGCCTCCGCGCGCGGCGTCGACGTTTCGCGCGCGGTGCGCCTGTCTCGGCTCGATGCGCTCCTGCCGCAGGGCACACTGATCCAGGGTGTGCTGGATGTGGCCGTCCAGAGCGACCTGCCGGGGCAGATGAAGGCGCACACCACAGGCGACGTCTGGTCGTTCGACGGGTCTCGCATCCTGCTGCCGCGCGGCACAACCTTGTTCGGCGAATACCGCAGCGGCCTCGCACGCGGTCAGACGCGGATATTCGTTGTCTGGACGCGCGCGCTGCGCGCCGATGGCGTCTCGATCGCGCTCGGCTCCGGTGGTGGCGACGCTCTCGGCCGTGCCGGCATGACCGGCGACGTCGATCGCCATTTCGGCGAACGGTTTGGCGCGGCAGCCCTCCTGTCGATCGTCGGCGGCAGCGCGCAGTTCCTCAGCGCGCTCGGGACGCGCATGGGGCAGGTGACGACGATCGATCCCGCGACCGGGCAGTCCATCACATCGACCCAGCAAACGCTTGCCTCGCAGGGCGCGCAGATCGCAACGCAGGAAGTGGCGCGGACGATGACTGCAATGGCGCAGGAGGCGCTCAAGGAATCGCTTTCGATCCCGCCGACGGTTCACGTCGACCAGGGCGCCGAGATCACCGTCGTCGTCAGGCGCGATCTCGATTTCTCCGGCGTCGAGGCGGACGTCGTGAAGATGGAAGCCCGCAGGCTCGCCCGCGGCGGCGCGCCGCGCTCCGTGCCGGACCTGACGCCTTTGCCATCAGCGGACCCGCTCGTCGTGACGAGCGGACCGGTTTCCGCCAGATATTGAAAGCGGGGCAGGGGCGATGAATGCGATAGCTCAGCTGGCGAGGCCTGCTGACGACAGCGAGGGATGGCGAGACAGGTTTCCGAGCCTCGCCGTCGCGCTCGGCAGGCTCGGCGACCTGCTGGACGACCCTCTGCTGACCGAGATTTCGATCAACAGGCCGGGAGCCGTCTTCGTGGAGCGGCTCGGCGACCCTCAGATGGCGGCGATCTCCGCGCCCCAATGCGACGCCGCCTGGATCCGCTGGCTGTCGGAACGCGTGGCCGGCGCAACGAGCCAGCACATCAACGAGGAAACCCCCATCCTCAGCGCCTCCTTGCCCAGCGGCGAACGGTTTCAGGCCATATTGCCGCCGGCCGCGCCCGAGGGTGGGGCAATCTCGATCCGCAAGCAGGTCACGCGCGATCTCTCGCTCGCCGACTATGTGAAATCGGGAGCGCTCGGTTGCGCGAAAGTCACCGGGGTGGGCGAGCTCTCGGACACGGAGCATCGCCTCGCCGCTCTCCTCCGCGCAGGCGATATCGAAGGCTTTCTGGTGACCGCTCTGCGCGAGCGCGTCTCCATGATCGTCAGCGGCGGCACCTCAACGGGCAAGACGACGTTTCTCAACGCGCTCCTGAAGGACGTGCCGCGCAGTGAGCGGATCGTGACGATCGAGGACACGCTCGAACTCGTTCCCCCGCACGAGAACTGCGTGCGGCTGCTCGCCTCGAAAGGAGGGCAGAGCGCCGCGAAGGTCGACGCTCAATCGCTGCTCGAAGCTAGCCTGCGCATGCGACCGGACCGATTGCTGCTTGGCGAGCTGCGCGGAGCCGAAACATTCACCTTCCTGCAGGCTATCAACACGGGCCATCCCGGCTCGCTGACCACGGTTCACGCGAACTCTCCACGCGCCGCCTATGAGCGCCTCGCCCTCATGGTCATGCAGAGCGGCGTCTCGCTCGCAAAGGCCGACGTGCTCGCCTACCTCGAGGAGGTCATTCCCGTCGTCGTGCAGCTTGGCCGCGAGAACGGGCAGCGCGTCGTGTCCGAGATCCTGTTCGCCAGGAACGAGGGATGAGTGAGGTCACGCGATTGGCCGGGGCGGCTGCGATCGGCGTCATGGTCGCGGCACTTGCTGGCGTCGGCGCGTTCCTCGTGGTCGACGGCGCGACGCGACGGGACTGGTCTGTTGCGCGCGCGCTGAACAATGGCGAGTTCGGCGCGCCGGCGCGCGCAATGGCCGCCTCATGGGACAAGCCGGGCGGGAAGAGCCTGCTCGGCCTCTCCGTGATGCTCGGCCTCGCCGCCGGGGTGGCGGCGAGCATGCTTGCTGGGCGCGGCGCGGGCGGCCGCGGCGCACGGTTTGCCGATGCAGGCGATCTCGCATCTGCGGGCTTCTTTCGGTCGCGCACGTTGTTGCTTGGCCGGTTCGGGGGGCAGTCGCTATCCTGGGACAAGAAGACTATCGATCCGGCGACGGGCATCCCGGAATGGACGACGAGACGCAGGCTCGTCGGCGGCAAATATCTGCATGCCCCGTACTTCGGGCACGTGTTCGTCTCCGGCCCAACGCGATCCGGCAAGGGCGCAAGCCTCATCATTCCGAACGCTCTGGAATTCCGGGGATCGATGGTCATCCTCGATATCCGCGGCGAGACCTTCGACCATACCGCCGGATGGCGCAGCCGCTTCTCGAAAGTGTTCAAGTTCGCGCCGGCGCAACAGTTTTCGCACGGCTATAACCCGCTCGACTTCATCCGGACCGATCCCGGCTTTCGCGAGATGGACATCGGCAATTGCGCGAGCGGCATCGTCACAAGCGCCGGCCTCAAGGAAGAATATTGGATGAAGGACGCTCGCGAGATGGTCGCGGGCGTTATCTCCTATGTGTTGGAGTCGCAGCGCGTCGAGCGCAAGGCGATCTCGTCCGTCATGGATGTTCTGTTCGGACGCGTCTACGTGATCGACCGGATCAAAGCGATCTTGAGGGACGAAAGCGCTGATCTCTCGACCTTCACGATCGCCAAACTCAACGCCGTCGCGAACATGGGCGAAAAGCAGTTCGCCGGCGTCTACGGCGAAGCGCGCATGTCGATGCGCGCCTTCACTAACGAAATCGTGCAACGGGCGACCGATGTTTCGAGCTTCGATCTGCGCCAATTCCGGAAGGAGCCGCACACCGTCTATCTGGATTTCCGCGTTTCGCAGATCGCGATCATGACGGGAATTGCGAACGTCCTACTGTCGCAGCTCATCAACATCATGAGCGACGAGCGGCCGAAGCCGGGCGAGCACAAGATCCTGCTCATGCTCGACGAATTCACGACACTCGGAAAGATCGAGCCGCTCGTCGCCATGATGAAGGTCCTCGCCGGCAACGCCGTCTCCGTCTGGACCTTCGTCCAGTCCTTGACCGATGTTCAGGCCGTCTACGGCCACGAGGGCCGGAATTCGATCCTCGACAACAGCGAAGCCATTGTCTTTCTAGGTGGCGAAAGCCCCGATGTCCTCGACTACCTCGAAAAGCAGCTCGGCAAGAAAATCGTAAAGCGCCGATCCATGCGCACGAGCGCGGCGGCGACCGGACCGGGGCAATCGATCGAAGAGCGCGAGAGCCTCGAGCCGCTGATGAGTCGCGACGAGTTGCGCATGCTACCGCGGACCAAGGAGCTGATCCTGCCGCGCGGCGGATTGCCGATCATGGCGCTGCGAAATTATTTCTTCGCGGATACAAGCTACCGCCTGCTTGCGGCGCCTCGATTGCCGTCTGGCTTCATACCGGACCTGGCATTGGGAGCCCCGCCCAATGTGTTCGGCAATCCCGTCATTCAGGGAGCGGATGTACGATCTCAGGCGATGGAGCGGCCATTGCCGAGGCCCGAGGAATGGCGCCGTGTGGCCGTCGGGCGCCAACCGACCGAACCTCCGGGCGCCGCGTTCAACTCGAAGGCGATCGACAAGCGGCCAAAGCGGACGCGCATTTTGGTGACGAACGAAAAGGACGTTGCGAACTCCCGTCGACCGGACACCGGACACAGCGCCGATCTTCGCGACAAGGTCGACGATCCGCGTGGCGTGACCCGAAGGTTGAGGCGGGGCGAAACCAGCGCGAAAGCAGCCGATTTGATCTCCGACGACACTTACGCTGAGGTGGTCGCATCACCGGTTCGCAAAGCGACGGAAAGCTCGACGCGGGCGCTGACCCGATCAGCTCGCGATCGACTCGCGCGAAGAGGCGCTGCTCCGGCAGCAACAATTGCCGAGATGGTCGCGGATCGAAGCCATGAGGTCGTGGCGCGGGCCGCAGAACTCGGGTTCAATGTAGACAAGAGCAACGAAATTCGCGCTTTGATTGCAGCGACGCCAGCGTAGGCTAAAGCGCGAGACCGTCGTTCGATCGGGACTAGCTAGAGGGCCATAAACAGAGCGCTAAACCCTTATTGATCTATTTATGGATCATTTATTGACACTTGTCCTCCGTTTGGTGCAAGATCCATAAAATGGCCTCAGTCGGCCATCGCGCTCCGTTAATGGATCACATCATGCCCAAGCCTGTGCATCGAGCTACCTCGCGCTACGCCACAGAGGCAGTGGCCTATCTAGGTCGCCTGATCCGTGAAAGCCGGATCGGGCGCAAAGAGACGATCAGCGAATTGGCCGAGCGCGCGGGTGTTTCCAGGGGGCTCTTGCAGCGAATTGAGAAAGGCGATCCCGGCTGTTCGATCGGCGCGGCATTTGAAGTGGCATCGCTGGTCGGAATTCGGCTGTTCGATCTCGATCGCGCCACCATGACCCTTACCAACGACATGTTGGCGCAAAAGCTGACGCTGCTCCCGCGCTCCGCGCGCCCAAAGGGAAAGTCGGTGAAGGATGACTTCTAAGAAAGCCGCGCCGAAAGAAGCTTACGTGTGGATATGGCTGCCGGGCGCGGTCGATCCGGTGGTTGCCGGCCTCATCGAACGAGACAACGATCGATATGTCTTCAACTATGGCCAGTCCTATTTGCAGCGGAACGACGCCATCGCAATCTATGACCCGGAATTGCCGCTGGGGCGTGGCGCCATTTTTCCAAATGGAACGTTGACCATCGCAGGGTGCCTACGGGACGGATCGCCCGACGCCTGGGGCCGTCGGGTCATCATCAATCGGTTGTTTGGCACGAAGGGAGATAACATCGACGTCGATACGCTCGATGAGCTGACCTATATGCTGCAATCGGGTTCGGACCGGATAGGCGCTCTTGATTTTCAGACTTCGGCCAAAACATTCAAGGCGCGGGCAGGCGCGGTCGCGACGCTGGAAGAACTTCAATCGATCGCCGAACGCGTGGAAAGCGGCGTTCCCCTGGCCCCAGAACTGGAACGCGCGCTGTTCCATGGCACCAGTCTTGGCGGCGCGCGCCCGAAAGCAGCAATCGACACTCCAGATGCGAAATTCATCGCAAAGTTCTCATCGAGCTCCGATCTGATCAATGTCGTGAAAGCCGAATTCATCGCCATGCGCCTTGCCGAGCATCTGGGGCTGACGGTTGCGCCAGTGCGGCTTGAAAAATCGGCGGGCAAGGATGTGTTGCTGATCGAACGCTTCGATCGCGTCCGGACCTCAGCGGGCTGGGCGCGAAAATCGATGGTGTCGGCGCTGACCATGCTCGGGCTCGATGAGATGACTGGACGCTACGCGTCCTATGAGGAATTGGCGCAGATCATTCGCGCGAGGTTCGCGACGCCAAAAGCGAGCTTGCGCGAACTGTTCGGCCGGATGGTGTTCAACGTGCTCTGTGGGAATAACGACGACCACGCGCGCAATCACGCCGCGTTCTGGGATGGCAAGAAGCTGTCCCTGACGCCTGCCTACGACATCTGCCCGCAACGCCGGACCGGGCGCGAGTCCAATCAAGCTATGCGGATCACCGGCGAACGCAGCGCCAGCACGCTTGCTGTCTGCTTGTCAGCTGCGCCACAATTTCAGTTGAGCCCGAAGGCCGCAAGCGAACTCATCGAAGCGCAGATCGCAGGGGTCTATGCGAGGTTCGGTGACATCGCCGAACAGGCCGAGCTTTCCTCGATCGATCGCAATCAGCTGTGGCGGCGCACCTTCCTCAATCCTTATGCGTTCGAGGACGCGCCGCAGGCAATTGCGGCGCTGGAGCGCGATGCCTAGCAGGACTGGCGATCGTGAAAGCCGCAAAGACTATGTCACGTTCTGCGGTAGGGCAGGTGCAGGACTTCCGCTATAGCCGTGAAGCGGAATTCCCGCTCGGCGCCATGAGGAGCCGCTCAGTCGCGTGCCGATTCCAGACGTTCGAAAATCTCGCTGGTGGCCCCGAAGCGAGAGCGTGCCTCTCATCGACCAGTTTGCGACCTATCACGTGGACAAAAATAGCCATGGCGCTGTCGCCGGCCGCGCAGGCAGGGAACAGGCCACACCCTTTTCCATCGCCTGGGGATACAGGATATAAGAGCACGATGGCTCGGGACGACTTCACAGCGCCGACGAAGAAGAGGCTTGCAGGGCGTGCCGGGCATCGCTGCTCGAACCCCGATTGCCAGGCGATTACGATTGGCCCTCAGCCGAGTGGCAACGGCATCATCAATCTAGGCGAAGCCGCTCACATCACCGCAGCTGCGCCTGGTGGCCCTCGGTACGACGATAGCCTTTCTCCGGAACAACGGCGCGACGATGCAAACGGTATCTGGCTGTGCGCCAACCACGCCAAGGCGGTGGACTCCGATGCAAAGCAATTCACCACCGACCTCCTGAAATCCTGGAAATCGACTGCGGAAAAGCGCGCGTTCGAGGAGCTTATGTTCCGAGGCAAGCCGCCGGCGATTCCGCTTGTGGACTCGATTGCCGAAGTCCGCACGAAGGCGTTGGCCGCTGCGCAAAAATACAACGCCAGTTTCACGCAGGGACCGCGCTGGCCGAGCCACCCGGTCAAATTGAACCTGCGCTTGGTTCGCGACACACACCACGAGTCGTTCGACGCCGACACGCTCGCGGAGGCTACAGCATCGTTCAATCGGCTGGTGATCATTGCGTCGCCGGGCACCGGCAAGTCCACATCGTTGCTCCAGACGGTTCAGGCTATTTGCGCGCGTCGGGGAGTGCCAGCCGTTTTCGTGCCGTTAGGGGAGTGGTCCGCCACCGGAAAGTCGCTGATCGAATTTGTCCTGGCCGCGCCTAGTTTTACGTCGTGCAAGCGCGACGACTTCGATGCGCTGGCGTCGGAGGGCGAGTTGCTGATGGCTCTCGATGGATGGAACGAACTCGATCAACCGTCGCGGAAAAGGGCGTCCGCTGAAATCAACGGCCTGCGAAGAGGTTTTCCCGACCTGGGGTTCATCGTCAGCACGCGGCGTCAGGCGCTTGATGTTCCGATCAGCGGCATACAGGTAGAGATCGACCTTCTGACTGAACAGCAGCAGCTCGAAATCGCGCGGGCAGCGCGCGGTGAGGACGGGCCGGTCCTCCTCGATAAGGCCTGGCGAACGCCCGGAGTCCGCGAGCTGGTCGAGATCCCGCTCTATTGTCGAGCACTGCTCAGCAGCACCGGGAACGGCGACCTCCCCCAAACCAAAGAAGAACTCCTACGCCACTTCATCCGCGAGCTGGAGGCGGCTCCAGAGCCGGCCGAGGAGCTGCGCAACGTTCTTTCTGGGTGCCACGGTGATCTCCTGACGGCGCTCGCCGTCGAGGCGACGTCCCAGGCAAACACCAGCATTACCGACGCACGGGCTCGCGCCGTGGTGACCGATGCTGAGACCGTCTTAATTGACTCCGGCCAACTCACCATCCGGGTCGAGCCGATGATTGTGCTCGATACTTTAGTGTCGCACCACACTTTGGTGCGGGGTGCCGGCCCTGCTGGCGACGTCGCGTTCCAGCACCAGCAGATTCAAGAATGGTACGCCTCGAATGAGGTTGCAGCCCTTATGTACCAGGCCGCGGGCGGCCAGAAGGATGCTAATGAAAGCCTCCGACGGCGGGTGCTCGACAATCGAGAATGGGAAGAGCCCGTCTTCTTCGCTGTCGAGAGGCTTTCAAGGACGGGCCCGGACGGCGCCGCCGCCGTCGCGCGCGCGATCGTCGCCGCGTTGGCGATCGATCCAATGCTTGCGGCCGAAATGGTCTTTCGATCATCGGACCAAGCCTGGACCCTGGTCGGGCCTGCGGTCACCGATCTTGCTAAGCGCTGGCACTCCCCCGGGGCAGTCGATCGAGCTTTTGGGTTCATGGTCCGCACCGGCAGGCCGGATTTTGCCGACGCCCTGCGCAAAGTGGTCGAAGCTGGGGACCGCAACGCTCGCATCGAAGCAATCCGCTCGGCGCCGCGATTCCGCATCGCGTCGTTTGGGGTGGATGCTGGGGCTTGGGTTGCAACCTTGCCGGAGGCCGCCCGAGAGGAGGTCTTGTCGGAAATTGCTATGAAGGGCGACATCACCGCCCTGGAGTTCGCAACGGCGATCGCTGAAGCCGACACCACGATTTCTGTGCGTGTAGCGGTGATCGAAGCGCTGGCTTTCCGCCAAGCCAACCGTTTGGCGGCTCGTGTCCTGAATTCGTCGCCTGACGGAGTTTGGCGCACGATCGCCAGTAAGAGATATCCGGAACAGCTCGACGATCCTGAAATTGATCGCCGGCTTTCCGCCGAGCAAGCCAACATCGCCAAAGAGGGCCAGGACCCGCTGACAAAGCTCCGATATGCCGCTGAGGTTACTGACGACCTCACCGAGGTCGTCTCCAACGCGATCGCTGATCCAGCATTCCCGGCCCGGGACCAACATGCGGCTCAGGTTGTGTCAGCGGCACTTCGCACCCAGTCGACTGGCGTCCTCAACGGGCTGGTGAAGCGGCTCGCGGCGCGTTTGGAAATTCCCTTTGGCCTTGACGATGAGCTGCGCTCGAGCGCCATGCAGTTCGATGACGGGCCGATCGTTCAGGCCGTGCTCGACCCTGCAACGCTTCGAAATGTAGCGCATTCCTGCTCGGCATTGATCGGGCCGACCGCGGTATCCCGACTGCTCGATGAGTACCTCTCCGTCTGCACTCGACTCCAACGCGGCAACCATGCCGCCAAGGAGGATGTTGACCGTCGTACAGAGTTGATGGGCCTAATTACGTCGACACGTCCAAGCTCGTTCGCCGCTGCTGTGATCTCTCGCGGACCGCCCGAGGGGGCCTTCGGTACGGGAGTGATGGCAGACCTATTCGCTCGTCACGGGAACGGTGACGGCAAGGTCCGGCTGCCTCTTGCCGAAGACAAGCGCCAAGCTTTGGTTGCGATCTTCCAGCGATCTGCCGATACGCTTCTGGCCACCGAACCGCCGCCGCGGCGTGAATTCGGCGAGTTGGCGCGCGCCATCGGCCGCTTGGGCTCGCCGGAGCTGCTGCCGGCTCTCGAACGGATGCTCGACAGGGATCTGAACGCCCTACGCGAACAGCAGCAGCGGCCGGGCGTTCGATACCTTTTCACGAACCAATACAGCCGAGCTTTGGAGGAGATTGGGACACCCGAGGTCGTGCCAATTCTTACCGCTCGGCTGACTGAAGTTGACTTCGGATTTGCCGCCGCGTTGGTCCTCAAGCATTTAGCGGATCGGGAGAACGGTCGGTCGGATCAGACGTCGGCCGCGCACTGGCCAAACTTCGCTGCCGCGGCCCAGCGAAGGTTGGAAAAGGCGGACGCCAGGGCGGAGAGCGATGCACCTCCTGCCGATGCCATCTTCAACGCGGTGGCGCAGCTTCGGCGCGAAGGGTCTACTGACAGGGAGAAGCAGTTGGCGCTGAGTGTTGCCAAGGTGGGCGTTATGCTTCCCCACGCAGATCATCGTGAGGACATCGACGCCCTCCTGCAGATGCCCTTCCGCGCGGAGCGGCTTGGCCTGCTCCTCGCCTTGGTGTCAGATGGCGAGACCGTCAGCGCCGATGTGGTCCTCGCTGGAATCGACGAGTTCTTCGATGCTGCTAGAACGGCACCTTGGATGTTGCAGGAGCATCTCTTCGAGCTGGAGGAGTGGTTGGCGTTGCTCCCCTTTTCGGATCGGCCGGAAATCGTCATTGAAACCGTTGGCAGGCTTCCCGACCAAATCCGCCATCCCAGAAACCTTCACCGGCTTCTGTCTGCGCTGGCCCATGCACCGGGCCCTTCCCTTCGAATTCTACTCGAACTCGCGGGGCGAGACGCGTCGTTCTACGGAGAATACGAGTGGCTCCAGGCACTAAAGGCCCGCCGCGAACAAGCCGCGGTCAAAGAGTTGCTCGACCTGCTAGCCGACGGCAAGGTCGCTGGCAGGAGAGGCGGCATCGATACATGGAGCCTTGCGCGTGAACTTGCAGGCCGCACCGATGGGCATCCCGACTTGCATGAAGTCCTGAGGCACTACGTTCGGAACGGGGTCGGAGTCGCGAAAGCCGTCGCAATGATGGCGCTCGCCGAAGCGCCCAACGCTGATGATCTGCTCCTGATGATCGACCGGTATGTCGCCGACGGAAAGCAGTTCGACGGGACAATGGATCAAATGGTGCGGAAGCTCGCGCTCGCTGAGCAAGCACACCAAGACTGGGAGGGAGCCTACGAACTCGTGCCGGAGCAGCTCAATGATTTGCGCAAACAGCTTTTCGCGATGACAGCAGTGGGCTCGCCGTCCGCGTCCGTCGCGTCAGCTTGTTTAGAGACGATCGGTGCGATCCGCGACGAATACGGTGCGCCGAAAGACGAGCGCCGCCATCCTGATATTGCCTCCGACCGCCCCTGGCCCCTTCAGGTTGGGACAACAGCCGGAGTCTAAACCCGCAAGCGAGCGAGCCGGGGATTCGGTGCGTCTAGTCGAGAGTTCGCCAGGGCGCCGATGTGTCTTCCAGAAGGCTGCCGTTCCGAACTTCGGCCTTGGATCACGAAGAGACGCGAAGCGGAACTCCCACTCGGCGCCAGTTGCTGATGCACAGTCTCGGCTATCTAGCAGACGTTCCAGAAAAATTCATCGCCATGGCTTCTAGCTGGCGGCAGTTCGACGGGGAGGGCCAAACGGACAAGGTTGTAAATTGCTAGATGTTCTGCTGAAAATGTTTGGATTCTAGCTTGAGCCGATTGCGATTCAAAATGTGCCCCGCAGACGGAACCAACCTGCGACCGGGCACACTTGACGAAGTGTGGACATGGCCGATCCAATCGAAGAATTGCGACAAAACACCCGGAGGCTGAAGCCTGACGGAGCCGACGGCTTCGAAGGGCTCCTGGCGGCGGTGCTGACAGATTTAACCGGCCGCAGTTTTGCGTTGGCCAGCGCAGGGTCGCAACGCGGAAAAGACGGCCAATCCGCGCTCGACAACAACGCCATCGTGTTCGAGTGAACCGCCCCGGGTTTGCCGGAGGCCGTTTCGTTTGAGTCACGCCGCCATGGCGGGTTCCTCGATGAGCGCATAGTAGCGCGCTTCGGCTTCGGCCGGCGGGATATTTCCGATCGGCTCCAGCAGCCTTCGATTGTTGAACCAGTCGACCCATTCGAGCGTGGCGAACTCGACGGCCTCGAAGCCACGCCACGGCCCGCGGCGGTGAATAACCTCGGCCTTGTAGAGGCCGTTGATCGTTTCGGCGAGCGCATTGTCGTAGGAATCGCCGACGCTGCCGACCGACGGTTCGGCGCCGGCCTCCGCCAGGCGCTCGGTGTACTTGATGGACACGTATTGAACCCCGCGGTCGCTGTGGTGGACGAGGCCGCCGCCTTGCACGGGCCGGCGATCATGCAGCGCCTGCTCGAGCGCATCGAGCACGAAGCCGGCGTGCGCCGTGCGGCTGACGCGCCAGCCGACGATCCGCCGGGCGAAGGCGTCGATCACGAACGCGACGTAGACGAAGCCGGCCCAGGTCGCGACATAGGTGAAGTCCGACACCCACAGCGCATTGGGCCGATCCGCTCGAAACTGCCGGTTGACGTGGTCGAGCGGGCACGGCGCCGTCCTGTCGCCGATCGTCGTGCGGATCGGCTTGCCGCGAACGACGCCCTGCAGACCCATCGCCAGCATCAGCCGCGCAACCGTGCAGCGGGCGACGTCGAACCCTTCGCGCTTCAGCTGGCGCCACACCTTGCGCACGCCGTAGACGCCAAAGTTCTCCTCGAACACGCGTTCGACTTCGATCTTCAAGGCCGCGTCGCGCTTCGCCCGGGCGGACAATCTCGACGGATCGCGTCGCCTGGCGACGTGCTCGTGATAGGTCGACGGGGCGATCGGCAGGACCTTGCAGATCGGCTCGACCCCGTAGGCCTCGCGGTGATCGTCGATGAACGCGATCATGGCTTGAACCGGCGGTCGAGCTCCGCCTGGGCAAAATAGGCGCTCGCCTTTCGCAGGATCTCGTTGGCCTGCCGCAGTTCGCGGTTCTCGCGCTCCAGCGCCTTCAACCGCGTGCGCTCGTCGCTCGTCAGGCCAGGCCTTGTTCCGGCGTCGCGTTCAGCTCGCCGGACCCAGTGGCGCAACGTCTCGGCGTTGCAGCCGATCTTGGCGCCGATCGAAACCATCGCCGCCCATTGCGAGGCGTACTCGCCCTGATGGTCGAGGACCATCCGAACCGCGCGCTCGCGAACCTCAGGGGAAAACTTCTTGCTCGATCGATTGCTGTCCATAGCCCCATCCTCTCAAGGGTTGGGGCCTCCGGCAAACCCGGGGCGGTTCAGATACGACGAGAAGGAAGAGGTTGCGTGGGTCAAAGTTGGCATTAGCCGCAAAACGATGGCGACATCCCGCGATCTTCAACAGACGATAGAGAACCCTCGCTCGTCCTCTAATTCAGGTAATGATTCCGCGGGCGGCGCGAATGCGGCAGGTATTCCTGCTGCGACCGGAGGCGTGCAGCGACTGAAGCAGGGAAATTGGTGATCACCGGGTCAACTTTTCGAATTATTCGGGACAGGAAGGCTGCTAGCGTGCGACTGGGACAAACGGCGGCGCCTCGATCGTGGAGCCGTCCGCATTCTTTAAATTGGGGTTCCAGTCGGACGCAGCCATTCGACCAGCGCTTCCGGAAAGCAGCCTTTCCGAGCGCCCGGGGCGGGTCAGGTCCGGCCCATAGTTAGGCACTCTACATTTCCGGCTCTATTCCACTTCGCTGCGCCTCTTCGCCTTGTCTGGCCTCCTCTTTCTCTGCCGTTTCTCCGGTCGCGACGACGACAGCGCTCGAGACAGCGGTCGAAATGTCTACTTGTTCCAGTGCGTGTTCACCGGTCTCGAGGTCTTCGCGGGCCGCGGGTCCCACGACGGTCGCCAGTGCCGCAACAAACTCAACTGGTATCGATCTCGTGTTATCCGCAGACAGGACGACCGTGAGCAGCTTCTCAGCAGCCAGCCGATCATCGGCGGTCGCTGCTGAATGGTGCTCCAAATCGTCCGCTACGGCGGTCAAGAGCCGCGCGACCGTAGCGATATCGCTACTGATCAGGCTTTCGATGTCGGCCGGACTAGCCGCCATACCACGGAGCGCTGCGATCGTCGGATTGTCGCTGTCTTGAGCGGTCGGATAGATTTCCGGATCAAGACCGCGCACGTGCGGGCGATTGCGGAAATCGTCGAAAGCGACGTCTATGAGCGCCGCGGCTTTCGCGTAACTCGCTGAGAAAATGTCGGCATCCGTTCGATAGATTTCTGCGAGTTCCCGCACCTGACGCGCTGCATTCTCGTTATCGCCGGGAAGCCCTGCGAAATCCTCCGCGATTGCGTCGAGGTAAGCGACGCGCTGCGGCAGTGTGAGTGCGTCGATCCGCTGGAGACCCTCGGATGGCCCCTCCGATGCTTCGAGCGCAGATCGATACAAGTGCGCTCGAGCCGATCGAACGATTTCGTTCGCCGCCCGCGCAAGAGCCGGATCGACGAGCGGCGCGGATTCGTGATCCTCGACCATATCGAGAACTGCCAGACGAGTGACTGTCTGCTCTTCCGGCGAAAGGGATTCGGCGCCAGCAATCATCGTCTTTCTGCCGACGGAAGCGAAGATTGCGGCCTCCTCGGGCGAGGACGTCTCATCGAGCGCGGCTGCGTAGAGCGCGATGGCGCGTTGACGATCGGCAAGGGCCGCAACCGCCCGTTCGACCCCGTCCGGCGGTGGCGCGAGTTCGAGGCTCCTGACGTAGGCGACAACGTCGGCGTCGGAGGCTGGCGAACGCGCCGCCAGCGCGTTGCCACCATCGATCAGGTCATGAGAAAAGACCGCCCACTGATGGGTTCGTTCTTCTGCGGCCAGGATCAGAGTGCTCGGATCGCGCGCAGCCGCTTCGTTGGATGCGATTGCGTCGAGACGCGTCGACACGCCTTCATCGGTCAACCGTTCGAATTCGGTCGCAAACAGGCGGTCGCGACGATCGGCGAGAAGATCCACGATCTCCTCTGTTGTCAGTCCCTGCGTGAGCCGCGCGGCTGTGGAGGCGCTGGGATAGGGGCCATCGCCTGAGAGGATGGCCTGCGAGAGCCGGGCATAACCGAGATCGACTACGCTGCCATACAGCGCGTCGAGTTTGGCGTGCTGCGCCTCCGGTAGTTCGGTTCTGAATTCTTCGAACTGGCCGCGGATGGCGCCGAGCGCCTCCTTCAGGTCCGCATCCGTCTTGATGGACATGGCTCGATCCCAAATCGCGCGTATGGCGCCGTCGTCAATCGTTATCGCTCTACCGGTAATTTTGACTTCTGGCGAGTGGTCGATTCCGGGATTTCGATCAAGACGAACACTGAGCGCCTGGGCGTGCGTCCTCGCGACTTCCGCGGGTCGATCCTCGCCCGCGGCTTCGAAGGCGACCGCCAAGGCGCTCCACTCCGCAGCCGCACGGGCCGCCAGAGCCTTCACGGCTGGATGTGCCGTGATTTCCGGAGAGCCAGCGCGTTTCGTTCCTACGCGCTCAACGATGGCCGAAGATGCTTCCCCTCGTTCGACGAGTGCAGCATGCGCCGCATTGAAAGGCCTCGGCGCAGCGCGGTCCAGACGCTTGGCGGCCGTCATGGGAATGCCGCGCTCGGTCGCGGCCTCCGCGACGGCGACCCGGATTGCCGCCAGCTCCTCCTTGCGGAGGTCCAGACGTTCGCCGTTGGCCCGAGCATGAGCGACAACGTGGACGTGAACGTGCTCACGATCATGATGGGCCGCAAGCGCATAGGTTCGCCCCGAGAACTTGCGGTCGAGCGTGTCCTGGACCGCCGCAAAGAACTCGTTGGGCGGTGTCCCGGCCCGGGCGCTGAACACAATGTGAATCGCATCGCGGGCGCGTCCCGTCCCGATCCTAGCGGCCCAACCCCTCGCCAGGGCACGGGCCCGATCGGCGGTCAGCTCTTCCCCCTCGCCGGTACGAGCTTCGCCATGAGCGCCCTTGGCGAACTTGCCGAGTTGATAACGAATGCCATCGTGGGCATGCGCACTCCCGGTCATCTCGAGAGACGCCCCGGGAAAGTGACGGGCCAGCCGCTCGGTCATAGCCTCGATCTGCGACTCTGTGGTCGGCAACCCCTTGCCCTTGGCGGTCAAAGCGACAGCGACGGTCAAACGCGCGCCATCGACGGCATAGACCAGCGATCGCCCTTTGAAGGCGTCTGCAAGCGCCGCCCGCGTCCGATCGGCAGCAGCGGTGGGGTCAATGTGCGAGACGAATATTCCGAGATCGCGCGCGCGAGGATGCCGAGAGAAATCGACCGACCAGGCGTCGAGAAGAGCCGCACGGGCGTCGGCTGTCGCAACCTCTGCGCCGTTCTGGATGACGATGGGAATGTCGATCTTCTTGCCCTGCTCGTCGACGCGCGTTCCCAGATATTCCAGAAGAGCGGCAACCCGCGTCCGACCGTGCGCTGCCGATATGACTTTGAACACGGCGGGCTGTGCGCCGCTTGCAAGCGCGGCTTTCACGCCAGGTAGTACACCAGAGGGGGAGCGGCCCGAAGCGACGCCGCGCTCGTCCGGTCCTGTGGGCATGCGGAAGCGGCTCCCTCCGCTTCCCGCCCGCTTCAGGCGCCATTCGTCCCGCTCGGGAGCGTGCGGCCCCAACAACAGGGGTCGCAGATCGGGGGCCAATTCGGCTGCCGCGAATAGCTCGGCGAGTTTCACTGCGGCGTCGCTTTAGGCAATCGGCGCAGGTCGAGAATTTCCCTGCGCACGCGAAGCGCTGCCTGCGCGAGCGCCTCGAGGTCGGGATAGATGTCGGACTCGGTCGCCAGCCAACCACGATTGAAGGCGCGCGCGATCTGATTGACGTTGGTGGCTGCGCCCCGGAGCTGGTCAGCGGCGTCGTTCAGGGTCGCTATGGCCTCCGGACCCGGATGGACCGCAAGGCCTGCGAAATGGCGAACGGCTTCTCGTGCGAACGACGAGAACCCCATCCCGCGCGCATTCGCTGCGACTGCGATCGCTTCTCGTTCCTCAACCGTCACGCGAAAGAAGACCAATTCCGTCTTGACGCGGCGGTTGCGCGACGACGCGTTCATGGGTCTCTCCAGGCCGCTTCGCGGCCGTTTCGAAATTGTCTAACGATTTCACCTATCCTGCCAAAGAGAACTCTTAGGATTTGGGAAGAGCCCGAAGCGAAACGGAGGCCCACACAGAAGCGCTCTGCAAGTCGCCTTCGACGGCTGGGCCAGTGGGACATCCGGCCCATCGGGATAAGGAGCCCGTCGGGATCTCTGGCCCGGTGGGACACGCGGCCCGGCGTCCCGCAGGACCACGTGGGAGGTCTGACCCGGTTGGACATGCGACCCAATGGGACAGCCGTCCCGCGATGCCAGACTGTTATCGAAACCTCCATGTCCCGTTGTCCCCATGTCCCAACGTCCCGGTGTCCCGTCGGGACAAAAGGTCAGCATGTCCCAATAGGACAGATGACATTATCGGTCTACCGATATATTCGGTCAGGCACCAAACAGAGCAACTGTGCGATTGGGCGACCGGAAATGAACATGGAACCAGCAGAGGCCGGACATCTGACGATCATGGTGGCCTCCCCAAAGGGCGGTTGCGGGAAAACCACGGTCGCCGCGCTTCTCGCACAGGAGCTCGCACGAGCTGGCGACGTGCTGCTGATCGACGGGGACCGCCAGGGCTCGTCGTTCCTGTGGTTCACAGTGGCCAAGGCGCATGGAAGCAAGCTCGCCGGCGTCTGGGTCGAGAAAATTGAGGGCAACGAGCGAATCGCCGACCGGGTGAAATCGGCTTCCGGCTTCATTGCAGTCATTGTCGAGGTCGCAGGCTATGCCGAAGCAACGCTTGCTCTGGAGGCGGTTGCTTGCGACCTGGTCGTCATTCCGACGCAGCCGCATGTTCTCGATTGCTACCAGGTCGTCCAGATCGTGAAATACCTGCGGGATATGGAGCGCGCAGGCGCGCCCATTGCCCACAAGGTCGTCCTCAACAGGATGACGGCAATGACGCGTAACTCTGTCGCAGCCCGTGCAGCGCTGGATGTCCTGCGGAACGCCGACGTCGAATGGTGCCGGCACGCGCTATGGGAACGTTCGGTGTTCGCCAAGGTCATGACCGGCGCCGCGCTCTACGAACTGGCCGGGGATCGGGATGGATCGGTGGAGCGTGCACAGAACAACCTTCGCGCGGTCGTGGACGAACTTCTGTCCGATTTCCTGAGCGAACCCGAAGAGCGGGCGGAGGCGGCCCATGGCTGAGGAAAGCAAGACCGCTCCCATTTCCTTGCGAAAGAGGCATGCAGCGCGCCCGAGCTTCGACCGCATCAGCGACGTGGCCGCAGCGCTCACCAGCCGCGACAGCCAGTATCCCTCAGCGACGAGAGACGCCGTTGTCGGCTCCGAACCGCTGCCTGTCGTGGAGCGCGCCGACGCCGACGCAAACGGCAATATTCGACGGACCGTGTCCCCGCTTCCGGGACGGCGCAAACAAGCGCGAGCGACCGAGGATCGTTCATCGACCGACGTCGAGATTTCCTGGCGGGTGCGAATCCGATGCGACCGGGAAGAACTCCGTGCGCTGCGCGCCTACGCCGCCCTGCAGGGCGTGGCCTTGTCAGACCTGCTGAGCGACGCTCTCAAGCCGCTCGTGGCCAGGGCCGTTGGCGCGATGCGAGGCTAAGACAGCGAGACACATCCGGCGGCAGGCGCTTGCCATTATGTCGCCGAAGGCTCGCAATCAGCCGGATTGCCGGTAAGGCACGAGACGTTGTAGCCGGAACCACGGATCAGATATTCGCAGACGGAAACGAGATTGCCGTCTTTCACGTTACGGGCGTTGCAGTCCATCCCGCTGCTGACGAGATTGGCGAGCTTTCCTTTGGAGCCGCATCCGAACTGGCAGGCCATGAGGATCGCGGAATCCGTGACGGTAGCGCAACGGCCGTTGTAGCAAACCTGTTGCCCGACCGCGCTGGTCAGGCCATTGCGCTGCGCCTTGCCCCATTCGTTCGACTGGTACTGCTTCCAGGCGGCAACCTGCGCGGCGGGGTCGCCCAGGAACGAGCTCGCAGAGCCCTTGTAGTAGCTTTCGAACGTGCCCGGGCAGAATTGGAAGGCGCCGAGGCAGCCGTATTGGTTCGTGGTCCCGAAATTTCCCTCGCTGGCGCTGACCTTGGCGGCAAAGTCCGCGCACTCCGCGGGCATGCCGGCTTTCATCAGGGACAGGGCGGACTCGCCGGCTATGGCGACCGTCGCAACGAGCGCGAATGCGAATGTCAGGCGGCGTCTCATTTGCGACCCGATCCGATCGGAAAGGAGGCAGAGCCGTCAGAGAAGATCGAGCCGTCGAGACTGAAGCGGCCGCCGATCTGCATGAGGTCGTCGGCATAGACGGACCTACTGCCGTCGGGCTCTTCGCGCACGAGGCGCGTAGGGCAAAGCTGCAAGCTGCACTCGCCGTTCCTGATCTGCGAGACAATCCACGTCGAGCCGTCGGCCGCCGTCGCTCGAAGCTCGGTGATTGTGGCGCCGCGGTCGTTTGGCCCGAACGCCGTCATGTCGGGGTCCGACCAAATCCGCGAGGGGTCATGACGGGCGTTCCGGAACATTTCGGCGGCCGGGAAGGCGATCGTCTCGGCCAAAGCCGACGTCGCGGCGAGGGGAATGAAGAGTGCAGCAATGAATCGCATAGCGCATCCTGTTATCGTTATATCGTTAATATGCGTTCCGATCGCAGTTTAAAAGAGCGACAGCGTTGCGAGAAGACGGATGACAGCGTCGGCCGCGTAGGCGACGACGCAGAGGACACCGAGCACCGCCATCACCGGGCCGGCGAAACCGGATCGCCCACGGGTGGGAAGTCTGCCGTGGTAGAGAAGGGACTGGGTTTCGTAGCGCATGTGTGCCTCCGTTGGGCCGTTTGATGAGAGCAGACACGCCGAGCCGCGCGGCACGAGCGCACCGACAGGCTGGAACGAAGTGGAAGACGCGCAGCGTTGCGCAATCGAGCCGCACACGGCTCGCAAGGTCACGAACCAGCAAAACGGCTCAACGGCGATGGCCTGCAACGAGCTGCAGGACTTCCATGGAAGAAACACAGCGGCGCAGCCGGCAGATCGAACGCGACGCGGATGCCGATTGACGCTCTGCGGCGCCCATCTGGCGTGCAGGCGCGACCGACCAACCAGTCGAGCCGTATGGCTCGTCCGTGGACGAATGTCTGACGCCGATTCCGGAAAGTCGAAGTCGATCGACCGCTACAACGCTGTCTTCACGCCGATTTTGGATCGGAAAAGCAGTCGGCTCGAATTGGTGCGGCCGGCTCCTCCAGAGAAAGACTCTTGGTTGGAGGTTCCAGACCGAAATTCGGTATTGGACGCGCGGCGATCCAGCTGAAGCGGATCGACGAAGCGATAGGCATTGGAGGTGCGGAACACGCGGACGATGCCTGCGCCGCCCCGAGCGGCAGGCGCGCGTCTTCGTTCGAGGCGATGGACCCATGTAAGCAGGCCCGCCTGCTCCAGCGCACTCAAGGCCGCTTGCGCCGTAGATTTCGCGCAATGCGCCTTTTCGGCGATCCGTTGGTAGCTCGGATTGCACCGTCCGGTCCGGGCGTTGTGGAACTCGAACAAGAGTGCTTCGAGCACGTCAACGGTCTTGGCCGTAAGCTCGCCGTAGTGTCGCCCGACGTCGCTCGTCCGCTTGACCTTCAACGCTCGTGCGAAAACCATGAGGCGCGCCTTGGCGTTGCGGTCCATCGGGCGACGTGGCCCATCGCCGAAACTCTTTGGTCGATCCGGACGACGTCGGATGTCGCATGATCGGTATGGCGATCGCTTCTGCGGGGAATTCGCAGCTATGGATTTGAGAGCCGCCCGGCGCTCGGCCAATGCCGATAGAAGGACGTCGCTGTCGGCGTCAGCGATGCGTCGATCGCGGACCGCCCCCACGATGATCGCCTGATAAAGGTCGAGCGCTCTCGTTCCGGCGCTGGCTATCCGGCCAAGAAATTCAGCTGTGTTCATGTCCCTTTGCCTGTTCATGGGCAAAGAAAATCCGTGGCGCGGGTCGCGCGGCCTCTTGCGAATTTTGAGGGAGATGGCTAGTAAGAAGGCTCTTCTGTGTACCTTCGAGCGATTGGCGTCGCTCCCAGATCATCCCTTCGGGAGGCCCGGCGGAAACGCCGGGTTTTCTTTGCGAGGTGGTATGCTCTCCGTGTTCGAATCGCCTGTCCGTTCGAGCCGAACGCCCAGGTCGCCTGAATGTGTAGAGGATCGCTCTGTTATCGGTCTAGCGATAATTGTGCGCCGATCGACGTCTGATCGGTTGTTCGAAGCGTGGGACAAAACCGAAGTCGAGTTTGAGAGGCGCGAGGACCACATGCCGAAGAGAGAGGGTCACAAGCGAGACGCAGACGTCTTGCTGCGCGTCGTCATCGCGCTTCGCCGCATCAAGGCCGAACGGGACCTTTCAGATCGCGCCATGGCCATACAGGCGAACGTCTCCTACGCCTTCTTCAAGGACATCATGGACAATGGGGGCAACCCGTCGATCCTAGTTCTCGACGATATGGCGCGACGCCTCGGCGTCACGCTTCAGGACCTCCTGAGAGACTACACGCCCACCGAGAAACGGTCGCTGTTGCGCGCGTGGGAGACCGGCGAACAGCGGCGCGAGGGCCTGCGCGCTGCGCGAGCTGAGGCTGCGGCGAAAAAATCGTCACCGGTCAAACGCCCGAAGAGCGTCCCTGCACAGAAACTCGCGCGTACAACCGGCCGAAAAGCGAGCAAATAGGCTCATATCGACGGCGGCAGGATGAGCCCGCGTGCAAGCGCACGAGCGACTGCATGCGTCGTGTTGAGTGCGTCGAGTTTTTCGCGCGCGCTCGTCAGATGCATTTCGACGGTTCGATGATGAATCTCCAGGATGGCGGAGGTATCGCGCGTCGTCTTGCCTTCGGCCGCCCATTGCAGAACGCCGAGTTCCCGTGGGGTCAACGGCGGATGATCGGGCGGCGGCGCCTCCGCGATCGATACGAGATCGGCTGCGAGCTTCGTCAACGTCGGACTCAGGATCGCGTACAGACGGTCCCATTCTTCGTCCGTGCCGGTGTAAGACGCTCCGATGAGCGCGCGAGCGCCGAGCGGAGCGGGCACGGGCATGGTCAATCCATGCGTCGTTCCCGTGACAGAGGTCAGCGCGTTCATGAACGCAATCTCTTCCGGCGTCTGGCATGCCTCGCGCCAATCCAGCGGGCGATTGGCTTCGATCGCCTTGAGACGCGGGTCGGAACGGTACAGCCCCTTCGAGATGTACGTGAACGCCCAGTCGGAATCGTGCGTGAAAGCGGTGAGATGCCCAGACGCACGAGAGTCGAGCGGATATGACCAGTAAGCAAGACTTGTCAGCTCAGTTGAAGGCAATGCTGCGAGCAGAAGGGCCGACATGTCGGCGCGGTGTGCGATTTCTTGGGGTGCAGGCAAAGGAGGGAGCTGGTTCATTACCAATCGTTGTGAACGGTGCGACATAGGCCGGGAGATCGTCGCAGATGGGTGTGATACGAGCGCCATCCTCAGCGAGGGCGATCGTGGCGGGGTAATCGTTGAGGGTGAGCATGTCGCCGAGAACGCGAACTTCGTCGGAAACGCGGATGGCATACGCCGCAGTCGTGGTGCGATCGCGGCGCAGGCCTATATAGCGGCCGAAGAACGGATGAAAGTTCTCAAAAATCTCGATGACCATTTCACTTAGCCAATTTGGATTGAATGTGGCCGCGGACCTTTAACTGCATCGCGGGCGCAGATGCATAGTTAAATTCCGCAGTTGACAGCCGTCGTCGGCCTTGTGCCGGAAATTTGATTCGGCTCGTGCGGAGCCAGTCCCGCACCTTGGCGTTTTCTGCACCAAACTCGAGCGCGACGAGGGCTTCGATTTCGCGAGCAATCGACGATTGCCCTGTCAACTGTGCAATTCCGCTGACGACGCGGCAGCAGCAAACGAGGATACAGGCGCCACAGCGGCAGACGCCGTTTCAGGTGAAACCAAGGACGACAAAATGCACGATCGCAGGGGGCTGCGAGCTGACGACATGGCGGATCTAGTTGCTGCAATCATCGGCTCGCCCGAGCGTCGCGGTGAGCTCGCAGCTACCATGGCGGCCGAAGGCGAGCCGGAATTGGCTCAGTTTATTCAGCGGCCAGAGATCAGCGAGTTCCTGAAGACATTTGTCGAGGTGACGATCGGCGACGGCGTCGATGCGAGCGAGATCGAAAGTGGCGTCGCAGAACTGCATCGCGCGATGACCGCGCGAGCGACGCGGTTGCGACGGGCGGCCAAGCCGCAGGATAACCCTCGCCCTCGTGGCCGACGTGACGCCCGACGTTGAGGGCGTCGGACGAAGGGCATTGAATTGAAACAGTGAAAGGCGGGGGCTTTCGCCCCCGCCCGGTTTCAGCGGGCCTTGCGAGACTTTCCGCGAGTGGGAGCTTCATCCGGAGCATCCTTCGGCTTCAGATCTGCCTTCGCGACTTCTCGACGGATCGTCTCGACCGCGAACGTGTAGCCGTAGACCGTCTCACCGTTCTTCTCGTACTTCGACTGGGAGGGCGTTGCGCGGACGAAGACCAGATCGCCGACCGCCAGATTGTTGCGCGCCCATTCGAGGGTCTTTTCCTGGCGGCTGAAGATCGTGTGTTCGATCCAGTTGGCCCGGTTCACCCATTCGCCGTCCTTGTTGTAGCTGGCGTCCGAGGCGATCGAGACGATCAGGTTCGGACCGACTTCCTTGATTGCGCCGACGCGGCCGATCTGGGTGACTTCGCAGAGCTGGGACATTTGATCTCTCCATCTGTTGGGCATCGCTGCGTTGCGATGGCGGTCGAAATGCGCCGGTAAGCGCCGGCGAGCACGGGCGCGCGCAGCGCGGGACCGCAGCCACGCACAGCCGCAGGGAGCGCAGCGACCGAGGCGAGCATGGCGAGGACCCACCCCTTGCTCGACGAAGCGGCGGCGCTAGACCAAAGCCATTTTGCACCGCGGAGATGCACCAACGGCGGAGCGAGAAATCCACGCGTCGCAGGCACCCAGGTGCTGCAGTCCTGTGTGCGACGGACGGTCGACCCAGTCCGCATCAGCACGCCGCCGGACGTGTTTGCTTCGCAAGAGAAAGCGCTGCCTGACGTCACTGCCTCGACCGAAGCGCTCTCGCATGAGCGTCGAGAAGAATGGCGGCGCGTGGTCGTCGGTCCGCGCGAAATGACGCGGCCGGGTATCGGCTTCAGGGCGAAGACGGGAACAATGGCAAGGTCCATAACCGCCGCGATATCGACCGACGTCGCCTCAGCGGCTCGCTCGCCAACAATGGAAGGCAGAAGACACGAAGAACCGCACTCTCCGCAACCGCGACCGGACGCTGGCGCTCTCATTGCAGACGATGACTATGGGTCAGTCGCAACTACTCTGACACTCGATCCCACGAGAGCCTTCGGGGTCAAAGCATCGAGCCAGCTACCTGGGAAACGGGGAAGGAGTGCGAGCAGGCAGAGCAGCGACCCGCGCAGCGCGATCCGCGCCATCATTGCTGCTCGCCGCGCCGAAATCCAAACGGTTTCGGCAGGGGACTGTCACATTGTTGAACGCGGCCCGCAAAGAATTCGCGGTCGCACATTTCTAACTACGCGGCGGCGCTCATCTCGGCGATCTCGCGCCATGCGTTCATCGCCTCGGAGCGAAGCATGCGGTAGTCGGGAGATGAAAAGGCGTTGCGGGCAAGGTTGTGGAGGTTGGCGATCGGATCGTGGATCGAGACGAATCTCTGGACATGCCGCGGCGATTTAAACCGCTTCATGATCTTCTCTCGACGCCGGAGCAGCAAATGCGAATTCTCCGCCCGATTGTTCAGCCCCTTGTGCTGCCGATGATCGAAGCTCATGCCGAGATCGGAGCAGGCGGCCTGATAGGAGCCGAGTTTGTCGGTGACCATGACGCGCGGGGCGCGGGCTTGTTTGCGGATCAGCTTTCGTAAAAGCCTTTCGGCGGCGCGCCTGTCCCTGCGGCTTTGAACGAGGGCGTCGAGCACGAAGCCATCCGCATCAACGGCGCGCCACAACCAGTGCTTTTTGCCATTGATGGAGATCACGACTTCGTCGAGATGCCATTTGTCGCCGAGCTGCGGCGCACGAAACCGGATCTTGTTGGCGTAGACGCGCCCGAATTTCTCGGCCCAACGACGAACGGTTTCGTGGCTGACGATGATTCCGCGCGCGGCCAGCAAATCCTCGACCATCCGCAGGCTGAGGGGAAATCGGAAATAGAGCCACACCGCGTGCTGGATGACCTCAGCCGGAAACCGATAGCCGCGATAAAGGGACTTTGTCGTCTTGTTCATCCAGCCGACATAGCCCACCATCCGTCGACGCTTCGTCAACTTGACGGTCCCTGCCGGAGTTCGCCACCAAGAGCGATCCAGACAAACTTTCCACTCGCGCGCGAGCGAGCCTCTGACCCTTCCAGGCCAAGCGCGCATGTGCTTCTTGACTTGAGTGCAGATCGCGATGTGGTGCTGATCGATGGGGTGCAGATCGGGCAGGTTCTACTGAATCTCATTCGCAACGCTGAGGAGGCGATGATCGATTGCCCGCGACAGTGCTTGCGCATTTCAGCCGGCCGCGATGGGTATCCCTCACGTGAAAAGTTCACGTCGCCGTTTTCAACGGATCCGCGTGGCCGCAGCGCTCGCACCCGAACTCGGATCAGTTTATTGTCGCTCAATCGCGACCACGTCGTGGTGCAAAACGCTAGAAACGCAATGTATACGGTCGAGCGCCCAGCGAGGATCATTCCGACGCAGGGTGACGCATCCGCAAAAGCCAGTGTGCCAAGACCGAGCACGCCAATCTGTTGATTTCCGCTGAGAGTTGACCCGGGCGCCACGGGTTTTTCCATCGAGAACTGACCCATGTTCGAACTTTGCGCCCTTGGCCTAGGCGGGGGGCGACGGAGTGATCGACATGGAGTTATTGAGCGTCATCCGACGCTGGCGCTATCGGGATCGTTATTCGATCCGGGAGATATCGCGGCGGACAGGACTGTCGAGAAACACGGTCCGCAAGTACCTGCGCTCGGAGAGCGTCGAGCCGAAGTTCAGCACGCCTGACCGGCCGAGCAAGCTGGATCCTTATGCCGAAAAACTGTCGCAGATGCTGCGTCAGGAGGCGGCAAAGCCGCGCAAGCAGAAGCGGACCATCAGGCAATTGCATGCCGACCTGGCGGCTCTCGGCTATGACGGCTCATACAACCGCGTCGCGGCCTTTGCCCGCGACTGGAAGGCCGCGCGGCAGCGGATCATCATGCTGCGCAGCCTCAAGATGCACGGAATGGCTCAAGCTGTCGGCGAGTTGACCGAACAGGGCTCTCCGGCCTTCGAGGCCGCTCTGCCGATCCTGTCGCAGCTCCTGAAGGCGGAGACAGCTGATCGGGAGGTCAGATCGACGGCCTATCAGATGAAGGCGGCGCGCTTCCCAAACTACCGCGATCTCACGGGCTTCGACTTCGCCAGCAGCGAGGTCAACGAGCCGCTTGTGCGACAACTCCATCGCTGCGAGTTCCTGGAAGATGCGCACAACGTCGTCCTCGTCGGCGGCCCCGGCACCGGGAAGACGCATCTTGCCACCGCGATCGGCGTCCAGGCCATCCAACAGCACCGCAAGCGCGTCCGGTTCTTCTCCACTGTCGAACTCGTCAACGCTCTTGAACAGGAAAAGCTGCAGGGAAAGCCAGGGCAGATCGCGGCGCGCCTCGCCCATTCCGACCTCGTCATCCTCGACGAGCTCGGCTACTTGCCGTTCAGCGTCTCCGGCGGAGCCTTGCTGTTCCATCTCCTGAGCAAGCTCTACGAGCGCACCAGCATCATCATCACGACGAATCTCAGCTTCGGCGAATGGGCCACCGTGTTCGGCGACCCGAAGATGACGACCGCGCTGCTCGATCGCCTCACGCACCGCTGCCATATCCTCGAGACCGGCAACGACAGCTTCCGCTTCAAGAACAGCTCGGCGAAGCCCGCCAAACCTAACAAGGAGAAGCATCGGAACTTGACGAACGCCTGACCCCACAACCATCATCAACCCGGGTCAGTTCTCAACGGAAATCCCGGGTCAACTCTCAGCGGAAATCAACAAACTGGACACCTTGATGGGTGCCGGCGCGCCTCCGTTAATCTGGTACGAGCCTGTGGTAACAGCATCACTATTGCTTGCAGAAGCGCTGAAAGTTCGACTTACTACTGGCGGAAACCGCGGGAAAAATCCATACGATACGCCCTTTACAAGGATCGCTATGGGACTCGAAGAGTTTCTACCGACGGAAATGCAATCGGGCAGTCTGTCCGCCTGCGCCAAACGGGTCGAGCGCAGCGCCGCATGGCAAGCCACAAGGCGTGACGGGCGCGACCGGGGCATCTCTTATACGTGACAACAATAACCCGTTCAGTCGGGACCCATCCACGGCACCGGTGAGCAACATGAAACGACGCGCGCTGTTCCTAACCAGCCAATTCTTTGCTTTCGGTGGCGCGGAGATGACGATAATTGAGTTGGCCGAACATTTGACTGCCCTTGGGTGGAGCTGCGAAATTCGAGCAGCCGTTGTAGGTGCCCCGTTGGGGATGATCGCATTTGAACACCGTATCGAAGTTAGTCCGATCCAACCATTGATGGACGTGTCCAGCTTCGATCTTGTCTGGTGTCAACATGGAACCTTAGCAAACATAGATTTTTCGGCGCTCACGCAATCTAGAAAAACTTTAATCGTGTCCGCCCATCTTTCTCCATATACAAATCTAGAACGAGTCCTGCACCCACTCGAAAATGAACTTTGCGACATCATAGCTGTCAACTCTAATGAAACGCGATCTAGTTTGCCTCAGTGGATCAATTCTGAGAAAGTTGTGGTCACCAACAACCCTGCACCGGCATCGTTTTTCACTAACCGAAGCTATAATTCAACAGTTCGCAACGTGCTGTGCGTCTCAAATCATATTCCCCACGAGCTCTCTCATGTATTATTGCATTTTATGCGCGATTTAATGATAAATGTAACAACAATCGGAGCTAAATACACTTATGCGAGAACAACTCCGCGACACATAGCAGATTGCGATCTGGTCATATCTATTGGAAAAACCGTTCAGTATGCCCTTGCAAGTAGGACTCCCACGTATGTATACGACCATTTTGGTGGAGACGGCTGGATAACTTCTCGCAATATTGATACTATGTCTGATTATAATTTTTCCGGCCGCCCAAGTTGTCGTAAATTAACTTCCGCTGCCATATTGAAAGAACTTCTAGGTGATTATCAATACGCAATAAATGAAATCAATGATATCCCTCACAATAAGATCAATCGATATCACATAGATACATTAATTTCACTTATTACACACAACGTCACCCCCCTTCATCCAATACAAGTACACGCCGTGGATGCGCGAATATTGGAAACAACAAATTTGCAAATTCAATTAATTCATCAGATGTATAAATACAAATACCCCGATGAGCACAATTCCATATGGTGCTCGCCATCCATTGATCAATATTATCGATAAACTTTTTTACTTTAACCGAAAGCCTTCATGGCGGAGCAGCTAGAATCTACTCCTTCCTGAGGGGCATCTTGGTCGTATCCGTCCGCCGGCGGCCGCCTGGCGCTGAGCGTGAGTGCGGCGATGATCGTGTCCATTTCTAATAGAAGCGGACACGATCGCAGATGTCGGACGGCAATGAAGGAGATCCGGCGACGCTCGGGCGCAAGCGCCGGTCCTGGACGCTGGATGA